>Ga0065711_1039724_pt1 | contig 17559 bp, 12 predicted proteins | sample Hoacrofraction12_FD_59098 | JGI IMG/M metagenome (GOLD analysis project Ga0065711, IMG submission 59098) | Hoatzin crop microbial communities from Cojedes, Venezuela - Epithelial fraction 12 v2 (version 2) | ecosystem: Host-associated > Birds > Digestive system > Esophagus > Crop | place... | reverse complement strand
GGGGGCCCCCCCCCCCCCTCCCGGCATTCTGCATCCCTGCCAGATCATGTCCAAAGGGTTGAAGCAAATGTAAAGAACAACCTCATAGCAATGCATAAGGAATGGCTTTAAAAAAAACCATGTCCCACCAATAATGAGGCTCAACCCACAGCAGTGGATGGATTTATGGGGAGGGACAAGCAGAGGTCTGGAAATGAAGAGTTCAGGGTCAGGTGAGAGGACCTGGGGGAAGCATGAGTAACACCACGCAGGCATGTCTACAACCCTGGACACAGGAGGATGGTGACCTCGTGAGGGATTTTTGCTTGGAAAGGCTTCGGTGTAAGCAGAGTGGATGGATGTTCTTGCTGAACTGCAGGAGAACCTGGGGGCAGGAGGCATAGCATAGATGGTGGCAGCCACGAGCTTAACAGTGATAGACAAATTTTAGAGCCCGCAGAGGAGAGAGTTAACAATAGGTGACACACTTTTGTCTGGAGAAGTCACAGTGACTAGAAATAATAACTTGGGGCCATAATTCTGCGGTCTGTCACCACTAGGAAACATGAAATCCAGCGACCTTTCATCTCCATGACAAAAATGCTGTGCAGCACCTGGAGCCATCCCCCTTAAAATCCACTCTGACAAACTGGATGATGGGACACGGAGGATAAAATGTCCTCATCCTCCTTCACCCCCAGATTTTAGCCTCCCAGTGAACTCTGCCTGCTCTGCATGTAATGTTGTATCTGCTGCTGAGCAGAGCCAGCTTTGCACGAGACACACCACATTTAGCAAAGCACAAGATAACAATTCTATTTCTTTTGACAATAAGGAAAAAGTCTCCAAAGCCACTTGTTCAGACTGCTCTTAAATGATGGTAGAGGGAGGGAAATTGATACTGGCTTTTTATGAATCTTCAGGTCAGGTATGTTAGAATCAACAGATTTTTGCATTAACCTCACTGCTTCACAGCACTTTTGCGCTTGGCAAGACATAATTAAGAAAGGCATGAAAATCTATCTGAATGTATCAAGAGGAAATTATTCTCCTGTTAATGGCAGCAACAGCTAAACAAGCAGGCAAGCCACGCTGCTAGCAGAGTGCAGCAAATGATGCAGGGCTATGCTTTAACCTAAACCGAGGATTTTCCTTACCAAAGTTTTAAGGAGTAGCTTTTGAAATGAGGATTTGCACTACATATTGTTCTGGGGATTAACTTTTATTTTCCCCAGCAGCTGTATCCCTTGAGCTCTTCTGTTTGTCAGTCTAAAACGATGACCACAGGGACTAAGGCTAAGCTAAAATCTTTGCATCACACTGAAACATCGCACTGTAACTGCCTTCACCACTTTGGTAGAAAGCAAAAACTACTGGATGGAAGGAAAAAAAACAAACAAATTTTAAAAAGGGAGGGTTTCAGTCACTTAAGTGGGTCTGTCAGCTTGTGTTATCTTCATGCATTTGTGAAACTGAGCTTTAATTGACTGGGTAGATCGGAGAGCCAAAAGATAAAATCTTGGTCTCAAGAAGAACAGACAGCTTAAAGCATTGCGATCCGCATTCATTAGGACGTGTCAGAGGGATTTAGAGGGGGAAGAGACACAGCAATGTCTGTTAGAAGTTCCTCAAATGTAAGAGGGAGGCGAAGCGTGTGCGCCACACTCGGAGCCACATCCAAGAGCAGTAACAAAATTTGCTCATCAGATTCCCTGTGACAACGGAGGCTATCTTGGCGTCTACTGATTTCTATCACTGTGTGAATTATTTCATTTCATTTGCAAAGGATAAAGGCAGAAATACAAGCATTGGCCAGCTATTAGCCAGTCAGCTCCAGCTGCAGCAGGAGGAGCAGAAAGCCCTGCCAGCTGGGGGGTCGCACAATCCATCCCTACAGCGAGGCTGCGACGCAAGGAGGGGTTCAGCTCCCCTCCACAGTATTCCCCATGTAGATATGCTCCTGGATCCCAAGGAATAGCCAAGCCACCGCGATGCCTCTCCACTTCATCCACCGCTGGCTCAGAGCTGTGCTGCTAGCCCCGATCTCCCTGGCCCCAGAGACCAGGATCCCCAAGGCATGCAGGTTGCTCTTAAGAGGACGCTGAGAAATACTTCCCTGCCTAAAACAGGTTTCAGACAACTTTATATCTGTATCTCCAACAGATGAGTGAATAGAAGAGTGGAGAAATTTGGCTAAACCATGGAGGAAGCCTCCTGGCTTCTAGTTGAGGGTTCCAATCACTGTGCCCTGGAGCCCCTTCAGCGGGTGGCTGATTGTCCTTCTGTCCTCCTCTCCTCATTTCCTTCAGCATGAGCTGCTTCTTCCCCTTTCCTCCTGGTTATCTGGGCACTCTGACTGTTTTTGGAAGAAAGATGCTGCCCACTCTCAATCACCAGGGATGTTGGGACTGCAACACAGAAAGCCACTGACCCCCAAAGTGGGAGAGTCTGTTTACTGGGGGAAATGGACATGGTGGTGAAGGGTTAGTAAGGAAATCCAGCAGCTCCTGGACCTGTGTGAAGCCACCTTTGAGTCTGCACTCCTGGGAAGCCTGCCTGATAGTCACAGTTTGGATTCGTGTGACGCGAACCAGGTGGGAAGGAATCGGCAAGTGCTGCCACCGTAAATGAGGGGGTTCAGCATGGTACCCTACATGTGATGGGGACACAGAGGAGGCGTTCGTTCGGGTGTAAATGAATCTGGGCTACAGTGACAGGCACGGCGATGGCCACTGTTAGCTCTCCCAGTCATCAACCGAAGACATCAATCTCATTGAGTGTGATGGGAAACCCCACACCCAAGTGCAGTGGGCCATATGCAAAGGTGGTGGATAGAGCTCGTTAACAGACCTTTTCTTTGACGTTCACCAACAACAACAACAAACCAATGAAATTTCCTATGAACATCTTCTGCTTTTCAAAAGAAACATAAAACTCTAAACGAAAACCTTCCAAAATATTTTTTAGTAAAAATCATAGTTTAACATAAACCTCAGGATTTCAAGTAGCATTTTCAGTATAATTTTCCAGACCAGTCTTAATTTTGACAATTCCTTTAGTAAAAATATTTTGCATTTCCAACTCCTTGCTTTTCTCTGTCTTAAAGAGCAGAAAATGTATTGAAAATGTTATTTATTTGTAAACATTTTCATTTAGATCCAAAAGCAACCATTACTCTTCTCCAGCAGCAGTGATGTATGTAAGAGGAGATATATATGGATAGTGAATGTAAACATGAGAAGATGAGTCTAAGTAGCCATTTCTTACATGTTAATAAAGCCATGAAGAGGTTTATGTGAAGCTAGCTCACCTTTTAATCTGTCTTCATATCATACCTACATTAGGAGAAAGGTGCTTTTCCAGAGACATATGTGTGTATGAGCTGTGGTACAAGACTAGAGAGATCTTAGAAACAGATCTGTTTTCCAAAGGAGTACTTTCAGTCATCCCAAAACCTTTCTTGAAAGTATTGCTGAATCAGACTCCAATTCGTGAAATAATTTCAGCAGGACAATGAGGGCCAGTGCTACACACACAGACTCCAGCACACAACCAATGCCGTTACAGGCTTGGTGGGTGTTTTACTGGCCCCACTGGAAGTGTTGCCATTGATATTAGTGAGTTTTCCCCGGCCTTAGGTAATAACCATTGGTTTCTTAATTTAGGGACAAAGACTCTCTCTTTTTTATATACTTGATTTCATGTTAGACTAGTTATGAGAAAAAAGCAAAGACATGAAACGACTATCACCGATATCAGACTCAATCCTAGAAAGCCTTACTCAAGTCAGCAATCTCATCAGCTTCAATAAGAAGACACAGGCCAGGCAGGGCAGCCTTAATTTTCAGTTGCTACCTTGTAATGGGAGCCCACGCACAAGGAGAAGTAACAGCCCCAACGCCAGCCTGTGCTGATGGAAGCTAATCTCCTGGCGATGTATCAGTAACAACATTTTAATAAAATGTTTCCTTTATATCTGTTTGTTAAAGCCAATACAGTACTTTCTTACCATTTTTGCAGACAGGACAACACTGTTCTGGTTCATAGACCGGGTTGACACACTCGGGAACTGCGCAGTCTGCTACAACACAGTGAACTTCATTGCTGGGCTCGCAGCGACACCATTCGCATGGCGAGGGCTAGGAACAAATCTAAAATTAGCCCATTTCCTCCCGTAGCTCACAAATTTGCAACATTTCTATCTTGCCATAAGATAAACACATCTGCGTTCAATACTTCTTGACTGCATTCATTCATCATGGGTAATTCAAATTAACCTATAGGACAAAACAGCAACATCTGAAACAGGCAACCAGAACACTAGAAAAAAACAGCGAGCATGACACATGTTTTCCCAGAGAGGGTGCGGGGTTTTTCAGCTTTTGTCTGACTTCAGCTCCCTTCATCAAAAAGACTGAGCTGAAGCCCCTAGGTTGTACTTCTGCTCTACTCATCTGTAGCTCTCTCACACATTTGGCCAGGAGCAGAGCAGGACTGTTGGAAGACCACGAGTGGTGGTTCATCCCAGGAAGGGAGGACAGGGTGATTTCCCAGGTCATATCTCAGGTAGACCACCACTGCCAGCAAACCCCAAGCTGTCAGAAAGGTGCTGCTGGGGTGCTCTGTCCATCTGCCGGCCTCTCGATGTCCTTTCATTCCCGCTTTTCAGAGCAGAGGAGAAGACCGTGGTTCTTGGAGGGGCAAAAACATTTTATTCTGTGTTTGTGCAGCACCTGCATCAGGGGTCTGTAAGCACTCCCATACCATAATCATTGGATCTGGTCCTGGCCCCACTCCTGCCTGTTTCAGCAAGGTTGTGAGCAACTGCCTCACATAGAATACGTAAATAATTAAGAGCCTAAATAATTGTGCTGAAGTCAGGGAGTTCTGGATTAAAGCACCCAACTAAATGGTTTTGTTTCAGCTCCATCAATTTGAACAGGAATTTCTATCTACCTCCAAACAGTAGAGGGTTGTCACTGTCTCGCCTTTTGAAAAGCTTTGGAAATCTGTTAAAAAATAGAAAGGTCAGTGTTTTAAGGTTCCCAGTGTTCTTATGTGTGTGCAAGTGTGATGAAAGGATGACAGCAGAGCTAAAAAAGGAGAATAAGAGGAGAATTTGAAAGGAAAAAAAACTTCCTTTCAGTACCTGTAGGTTCAATACATAACTCCCAATTCCTCAGCAACGGTAGGTCCATCACTAACACTTGAACGAGTAAATGTGGGTATTGGAAAAAAATCTGCTTTCTGTTGCATTGGTGGGAATCTATAGCAATAGGAATTCCTCCATATTAAAAAAAAAAAAAAAAGTGAAATGCAAAGGAAAGGAGGATTCAGCCCAATGTGTTTCAGACCCCAGTGATGGGTCTCTCATTTCTACAGACAGATACAACCAGTGAACCCCGGTTCTGGCAGGTAAAAAGCTTCTCAGTTCACCTCTAAGAAGTTCCATATGTCTTGAGTCAAATAATTTATTCCCAGGAAATGCATTTCTACCTTAAAATACACTAATTAAAGCTTCCCTTGCTTTGTCTTAGTGTCTGCAGTCTATAATTCCCATCACCTCTCATTTGCTCACGGCTTTGGCAATTTAGATAAAATCAGCACTCCTTGAGCAAGGGAAGAAGTCTGTGGAGGTGGAATTCCTCTGTCTAATTATCTTTCCTCATTCAATCCTGCTTTGATTTCTGTCTGAAACACCAGGAATCTAAATTCATTTGACTGACATTTCTTATTCAAGGCTACTTAAGGAGAAGAAACAATACACAAGAAAATAGACAGAACTATTTGCTGAGGGATCAATAAGAAAATTGCTGCTTTGTTTTTACTCATTTTAATCGCTAATTATATGGAGCAGTAGAACTAGATCTTGTGATTTGTGGAGGCTTTCACTGACGTATCCTTCAGGACTTCTCCCCATCTTCACTACTACAGTGGCTGCAATGCTAAGAAATACGTGATGCATTTCGAGGACTGCAGCCCAATCTATAGCTTGAAGATGATCAGCACAAGCAGAAGACGCCCCTGAACAACTCTGCAACTGAGTAAATGAGACATGACATACACATCTTTCGCTTGTGCGTTGTCGGTGTAACGTGAAAATGACACTGTAATAAACCATGATGCTGCTTGACATTGAAAGCAGCTTTTCAAGAGGGAAGAACTGCACACAATTAAAGAAGGAAAGCACACCTCAGCGGTACACCGAACAACCAGCCAGCAAACAAAAAGGCTGCTCTGGCATGAATGACAAGACTTTTCTCAGCCACCTTCTCTTCCCCACCCTGTCAAAGTTAAGCTACCTGGTCTGGCCTCCAGGATCTTCCTCTATCTGACCATTATGTTCACTTGCCAGTGCCCCTTACCATGGCTCTTACCCAGCCCCTGACCTCCATGGGTGACTCAAGCCTTGGCGTCCACTCAGCTTCTGAATGTCTCGGCACTTTGGGATCCGATTTGCAAACCTCTGCCCCTACAGAAAGGACTTTGCCCCAAGTGACTGAGCATCTTTTTACTGTTGTCTGGGGGCTCTGCATCGCAGCTATCAGTTTCCCTAGAGCTACCCTTCTTGTGGAACAATTATGGGACACTGGCCAAAACAGTCCTCTATTTATTTACATAGGCAGTAGGTAGACCAAGCAGCGAAATGACAAACTGGGAACCAGTGCAGAACAGGCAACCAGTGAAAGATGTCCGAAAGTTTTGTTTTCTGATTCCTGATTTAAAGATTTATACCCCATGGAAGAGAGGTGGTTTACACTTCTGTAGCCACTGAAGTTCAAATACCATCTAACACCAGTTCAGGAAAAGAAACTCTCATTCCTACTGAAAAACAAGGTTCAAAAAATACAGCAGATTTCTGAAGTATGAAGGAGAGAGGACAAAAATCAGAGGCTATGCCATTCCCACATGGACAGTACAAACGCTTTATTCGTGTCCCTTGAACTGATATTCTGGAAAAAGTGTTTAAGATTAGTGGATCATAAAAGGCTTGGTCCAAAAGATGATTTATTTATTTCACCTGTCCAATGCAGAATAATCTCTTAGTAGACTCTCTAGGGAAGGATTTCAAGTGATGTTGGTGTGGAAACATTCTTCTCACCATTGTCCAAAAGGAAATGATGTTCACGGTGCCCAGCCATAACATAGATACATGTCCACATAATTGCATGGTCCCTTACTGTTCAAGGTATGTTTTAAGAAATGGACCTATCATTAAAACCAGAGGATAGAACGGGGTCCTTTTGTAGAAGGTATCAGTACGGTATTTTGATTTGGGAAAACTGGTGCAAAGCACCTGAAATTCTTTTTACTCAATTTTCACTTACAACAGGGGTGAGAGCACTAACCTTCAGAACTAGTGAGGAAATATGCTCTTTGATGTTGTTGTCAGTGTAGGGGCCAAGTCAAGCCAAGTTGGTGGGAAGCAGATGTGGCCAACATCTAACCACCATTCAAGGGCTTTTGAGAACAGATGAACTGGGACAAAGAGCACAAAGGACCTTCTCAGTCTCAGCACTGACCCTGATTCACCTCTCCTTCAGCCAGTCACTTCAAAGAGACCAAAGAAGTACAAGGATGTGGAACCTAAACACCCCTGTTTATAACCCCTCCTAAGATCAAGGCCCGACTTCTATTCCTCTTCCGGACTACTGATCTCAAGGAGGACTGTGACTCTAGGCTTGGCTGGGAGAGCAGGTTCATTCCCTACTTCTACCACCCCACACAGCGGGGTGACCGGAGGAAGGAGCCACCACTCATCTGTGGCTGGAAAGCCTTTGTCTCAGGTGCTGTCAAATGGGAAACATCTGCAATCAGGAGAGTTTGTTAACAAAGAAAGAAAGAAGGAAAATTAAAACTGAGAATAGAGAATACACGTGGCTAATAAAGATTTTATGTGCATGAGCACATAATGATAAACTTGATAAATGATATAAACAAACAAACGAAAAAGGCAGCAAAGGAAACAGAATGAGAAACAAAATACACCCTGAGCAGAGGAAATTTAGAAGCCAAACAAGATGTGGGTACCGTAGCTCCTTAGCTTCACTCTCGCTCCCATACACAGCAGTTCCCCACCATTTTCACCCTCTCTTTGGAAGCAAATGCCAGCACACGTAGGAAGCAAGCTTGCTAACATCATCCAGCTACTGCTCACAGTGATAAGGGGCTCCCTCTCTTATGGGGTTGGGCACCACGTGGGTCCTTCTTTAATCAGCCACTAGGTTTCATAAAACCACAGAAATTTCATAGCTCTGAGAGGTCTACACTCGATGGCTCCAGCAGGCCCTCAAGTCATCCAGAAGGACTGGAGGACAGACAGACAGATCTCACAATCAACCAGTTCCTCAGGAAAATAACCTAAAATACTGATTCTTCCCAAACTTACAGGAGAGGTGAAGAAAAGGAAATGGAAAATTAAATTCAAAACTCAGTGTCTAAATCTACTCTTTTATGCTTTTCTACAGCTGAAAAGATCCGAATCAAGCATTTTTTTAGTCTAAGGCAGCTGATACAATCACACAAATAACCGACACACAAAACTTCAAGGTTTTAGGGACGATCTTGCAAGAAGCTTCTGTAAGACCTAAGCTTTACTGCATCTGAGACATCTCAGTCTTAGAAATTCCCTTGTCCCAAATACTTCCTGAACCTCACCTGTATTTCACATTTTAGCTCATGCCTTGTCCATAACTACAGCACCCCAAGCTACACCTCTGCTGCCCCAAACATGTAAAAGACTTTACTATATCATGTAGATTGCCCTGCAAGACCTTATTCCTGAGTAGTAAGTATTCTCCTTGAGTGAATGGAGGAAGCTTACATATATATATATACATGTACATATACATATTTATATGAAACATTATACTGCAGCCCTCCTCTTCCCCAACTCCAACATGGATTTATCTGTCTACATGTCTGCTTGTCAATCACTCTTCGACGCTTCTACACAAACATCTCTAGAGAAGTGGAAAGGGAATGATTTAGCTAAGACAAATTAAAAACTTTGAAGATGACATCCGATTGATGCGTTTTCTTTACCTGTTTGTTCTGTCAGTCAGAAGCAATTTTACTCAGTTTTTGCTCCGCTGTTGCATTCAGCAGGCTAACCACGGTTTCCAAACACGCTCCCTTCAGTTCCATATGTGGGCTGTCACCCAGCTCAGAAGAGGTCTCAGACCAAGTTTTAAGTCTGCAGTCCCCTGGGATCAGCTGTGATTAGTCCAGCTAGCTTCACTCAGACTTGGGGTTTGTGGCTCACACCCCATCAGGAGCTAGGAAAACACTGCCCATTTTCCAAGCAGCCTTCTGAGAGCAAAGTGTTATTTGGCACCTACATTACTTCAAGAGCCAATGGATTGCTTATTATTAAAACAGACTATACACAGACCTGTTACTCCTTGAGACTTCCCACTCTATGAATGTAGGTTCCCGCTTTTGATTTCCTTCAGGCACATTTAGCACAGCCACTTCCTGACACTCTGGACTTCTCCTCACCTTTTCAGGAAAAGACTTTGGATTGCGTGGTAGTTCTTCATACCTGAGTTTTCAGCCTCATGAAAGAAGGTTTACATCTTTGCTGGAGTTAGCGTACAGGTTGCTCAAAGCTACTGCAAATTTTTGCAGTTGCCCTCTAGTCATCTGTTCTGAGATCCAGTTATCAGGATTTACTGGGCTGCTCTCTTCCCCTTCCTTCCTATGCTCTGCAGCTAAGCTTGAAGAGGGTATTTGTACAAGAACATCCCATAATCCCATACTCGAAGACATCATCTCATTGACTAGGTCCCATGAAGTGGTCGTGTAAGGACCATGTTCGTGTGCTGACTACTGTACAACAGCCCTTCACCAATTATACACAGCTACTAGGAAACAACTATGGAGCAATACAAACTTTACAACAATTCTATCACAAATCCTTGACGTTTCTTTTGAGGAAGGAAATAGAAAAGTTTCATGTAAGTGTTTACACCCATCTAATCGTGTTACAATAGACATATACTGATCATCATGCAGGGGCTGTTCAAGTTAGTAGAAGACCTTCTAAGTGTTTCCACTGAATTGAATATACCCGCTGTTGGGGCCTGTGATACGTTTCACGGTCAAATAGGTATATTTACAAAATGGGCAGAATGACTGGAGAAATCTGCTTGGCTGACTAGAATTTGAAGTGCTGCATAACCAAGAAATTAAGCCAGTGGGCTTTCTTTCTGAGCCCCATGGAAACCCAAGGATCCATCACAGCAGAGCAAACGCAGAGCAGATGCCAGGACACTTGACATCACTGCAAACCTGGATCAGGCATGTTGGCTCCCACCTCATTTAAACACCAAAAAGGAAATGAGGCATATAAGTAGATGCCTTTTCTAGACTATACTGCAAAGGAAAAAAATGCTTTTCATGGTAGTTTTACTGAATATGGAGTTGCAATGCTTTCTCCCTCTTTGAGAACATGTTGGAAAAACAAGTGCAAACCCCTTGAAAACAAGGAGATGCCATCATCTCTGTTTCTACTGACGTCAAGGTGGTTTTGAATGCAATGGATCTAACCTGGTATTTCTGCACGCATTTGTCAGCACCTTGCCTTAGATTTGGATCCGCTAGCTGCATCCACATGCACCTCCTGCCAACGTGTCCCCGGGAAGGACTGGATGTTTTCTATCCCCTGCGACTGCTGGACTCCAAGGGAAGGAAAGCTGAAACCCATCGCTGCTGCCAATCTCTCCATCTTTTAGTTTTCAAGAGACTGTGTGCCATTGCTCATACGGATAATCACATTCAGCCTCCTCCCTCCGACAGGTTCGACTGATGGCATCCTGCTCTATGCAGATAAAACAGCAGGAAAAGCAGCGCGATGCAAAGTGAAGTCTGTCAAATTGGGCACTTACATCTTAAGACTAGCTGTAACTTTTAATGATGCTAAGGACAATGGCAATTCTGATGGAAATTATTTTTGTATCTACAATTTCAGGTGGTGAATTTATTGGCAGGAAGCAAGAAAGGGAAGAAAGTTAAAAAGACCTGATGAATAAAATCAGAGGCAAAAACAGTTTCCGCATTACGGCTGAGGTGGGAAGTCATAAACCAGGGGAGATGAATAAAAAAAGAAACTGGGATAGCATTCACTGAAGATACTCCTGGAGTTGAAATTAGAATCATTTTCATTGTTATTGAAATTGCCTGTGATCTCAGTCAGATTAGCAAGAGATTGCAGGAAAGCTGAGAAATTTTGCTGGTGCCAAATGGTGGAGAACAGGCTAGCTAGCGAGTCCCACCTGAAGGCGAGACTGAAATCAGCCCATTTCTGTTCTGGGCTGCTCACTTTGCCTTTACTGTTAGCATAAATAACTGTCTAACTTGTGCTAAAAGTTTGGTAGATGGCTCTTCTTTGTGTATGCGTGCATGTGCACCAATGCAAGACCTTGCATGGGGCAAAAACTTCACTCATTTTTGTCACTTACTTAAAAAAATAAAAATCATCCATCCAGCTAGTGGAGACACTATCATTTATGCTACAGAAACTGTAATGATTTGGATTTTCCATAGGTGGAAAGTTGCTCAAATAAGCAAACCAGTGAGTGATTACAGAGGACTATAATCACTGAAAACACCATCAGGTTGCAAATGATTTTGCAACAGGAAAAATGTACCAAGTCATTAGCTAATTAATTTCCAGTGAAAAACTGGAGCCGTATCCCACTTACGTGGAGCACTGACAAGACAAATAAACTGTGCCATCCAAAAGCTGAAAAATGTTTGCACCATACCGCAGATCAGCTAAAACAAGGAGCTGGCTTCCAAGAAGCAGCAGAAGTGGATGCCGAGATCCCATATTTCTAAGGGAGTCCCCAGCATGCACACAAGCGTTACTAATATAAGACTGAAATGAAATGACAAATTTCTCACTCAACTGAAAGGACAAAAGAGACACATATACATTACTGAAAATATTTTCTATAAATGGTGACTCCATCCTATACTCAGAGCAGCCCCATCACAAGGAGGTTGAAGATGACTTCCTTATTTTCTTAGCCTACAGATGCTGCAGCTCTCCAACCAAAGCTTCATTTTAGTTACCCCAACTGCTGCTTGTCTATTCACAGCTACAAGAGTCTCTCCAATAGGCTGGTCACCTGGCTTGGATTCTGGAGACGGAAAGGCATAAAGACACTGTAATCCCCCCAGGTCATGTATAGCACTCCTGCCTTCAGCCCCAGACCATGCTTGTCCATACCTGGAGACAACATTATGCTTACCATCCTTTTGTAAAAAATCCTGGGGAGCCACTGCAGATCAGTAAGCCAGAGAAGGGAGAGAAGCACAGAAGATATGCCTCACCATGGGTATCCTGGACCCACATCTGATGATTCAGGATTGTGATGGCATGAGGAGCTTTGTACTCATCTATTTGTTATGTGCCACACAGCTTGATGGGTTTAAAAGGCTCTCAGAACCACTTCTGGGTCTGGAGAGTGACTCCATCATTAGCTGATGAGAGAGACAACCCTGAGCCTCTGGCCTTTCTTCCATGGGAACTGTGTATCTGCAGTCTCTGGTTGTTTTTCTCCCCCTAAGAGCAGCAGTGGAGCTTTCCGTAACAACATGACTTCGCACTTCTTCCACAAGAACGCTCTCTTTGTTTTGATGTGTGTCTTATTTTATTCCTGACAACAGTTGTACCTCACCTACCCTGAGCCTGAGGGGACTGGAGGTCTCTATTACTTCGGTGATAATTTTTATGACTCTATTACAACAGATTTTTAGTTCAGACATTCCCAGTGCAGAGGGAACAGGACTCCTTTCAAAAGGTTACAGACATGACAAATGTGACCGCGGCTCCAACGTGCGATGCGCAGTCCTGTTTGCACACAGACAAAATGCTTGCGTGTGCTTCACATTTGTGAAGTTCCTTTTAATGTCAACCGGGAAAGCGAGCCCAGCTGGAAGCTTCTCGCTCTCCGTTCCCTCCCTGTCGGCTCTTGCAATGAGGCAGCTTCGTCTAGGAGAAAGCCTCCTGGGGCAGGGAGAAAGGAACCAAGGAGCTGGTCAGAAAGGTGATCCCTACGGTCAGAAAGGTGTTTTCCCTACGCCTGAATCTGCTGTTTCCTTCTTCATTCATGCCAATAGATGGGAGAAGGTGTCGAGATCAGCTCCGTGTACTGATAAAACGTTGAATTTGTGAAAGGAGGTAGGTATAACATAACCAGCCATCACTAGAGAGGAGACGTGGATCTTCATCCCGTTCTTTCTCCTTCAGTTTTCTGTCTGGATCACCAGATGCACTTTCCACAGCCACAGTACAGGCCAGCACCGGTGACGGATTTGGCACTATGACTCTTCTACTCACAAGATACTCAGATGATGGCTGTTTGGCCAAACTGAATACAATCTTTGGAGTCAGTCTGCTTTGTCAGAAGACAAGCTCCATGTCCGCATGCAGCTCAGGCAGCTAGAAATAATCATTCTGGCAGGCGACTCCTGGTTGGGTCACGGCAGTCAAGGGCAGGTGTAAGCTCCTCTTGCTGTAGGCCCCACACTGCTGATTTCAGTGCTGTATCATCACCCTCAGACTCGGTGTTTCGCACAGTTCTGCACCTCCTGTGCCCTAAGGGAAGCCAGTCCCACCCCCCAGTACTGCAGTGGGAGCTCCTGCATCCCACCAGCACACCAATCTGCCCCCTCCTCCCCCCCCACAGGAGCAGCTCCTTCCTGAATGCTTTGCTCTTGCTCACCTCTGCCGAGCTCAGGATTCCCTCAGCGCTGGAGCTGGGGACAAGAGCTCATTACGCATCTCCATTAACACGCTCTGTTGCTGTGTCGCCCTCTTCTCCTCCCAAGGAAAGACATGTTGGCTTAACCCAAATCTATGTCCAAGGAGCGGTTAGGAGCTGACTTGCTTTTTTCCTTTACATTGCTGAGGGTACAGGAGCTGAGTGCCCATGATTACATCTACACGCACATCCCCTTCTCCTTCGCTGTCTCCAGGCCCTGCTTCAAAGCCCCATCCTGCCAAGCGGTGAGTTGTGTTGCACCAGTGGGTTAACACCACGTGTCTGCTTGGGTTTGCTGTGGGTTTGGTTTCCTTTGCTCCTCGGCTTTGACACCGGTCCTGCTTCCACCGCATGTTGAGAGGTGGGAGAGGGGCAAACACATCATATCAAATACTGACTTGTTCCTGGTTACTTTTCCTCTCTCATTCTCCATCATCGTACTTTTTTGATAGCCTAGCCTAACTTTTTACTTTCTGGTAGCTGGCAGGGCGGATTAAACTTCATGGGAGCTCCCTCAGGTCAGCATCATGCAAATTCCACAGAGGAGTATCTAACTGGTACTGAACTTTACACCAGTGTAACATCCCAGTGGGCCACCTGCGATCCAAGGAACTGCTGCAGTTCATAGCAGTGGCGAACCTGCCCCACAGAATAAAGCAGCTCCTTACTAGCTATGGAGAAGGCATTTTCCAAATTCTCCTATCTGCCCCCTCTATGCAGTTGCCATTGCTTAAACTCTCAGGAGAAAAGCCAGCAGGGTTTGGGAGGCTTCTGTCCCTCGGGGGAATGTTATCACATTCGGTGACGAGCACGAGCTGGGGAGGATGTGAAATGAAAACAGGTTTGATGAGGTTATCTGTGATGAGAGGATACTCTGGGGTCTGCTAACACAGGGACCACACCGGGTTAACCCTCAGTCAGAAAGGTTTTCCTGCCCAGAATGACCACAGTTAACTGACTGAAAGATTCCCTGCTTTGAGGAGCTGCTTCAAACTCTAATGCTTCTTCAAGTATACCAATTTTATTGTAATTCCCAAAGAATTACCTCTGAACTGTATCACAGAACAAAGACTAAGGAAGCCTAACACTACATGTGTTTTTATTTTGCAACTAGACTGAGCATTGTCATTACACGACTTATCTAATTATAGTCTTAAAAACAATAACTAGGATAATTAGCTAATTGAGCATTATTTTTTAATGAACGCATTTCTGCGTAAAGCACATTCGAATAGCAACAAACACACACCTGCACTTCCCCTCTCTCTGGTAGGAAATGGTTATCTAAAAACCTTCTTGCCAATGATCTGTCAACACTTCTACAGATGACATCCTTCTTCACAAGCTGATGACCTGAGGACCTCATGCTCACCACCTCTACAGAAACTTCTTGGGTGACAGAGATGGACATAGCTTGGGAGAGCCAAGGGACAGGCACTTCTCTCCTTGGCCTCACTGAGCTTTGTCAGGCATGATAATAAAGCCTCAGACTTGATTTTACCACTCTTGGAAGGAGCTGGTAACAGCTGTATGTACTACACATCCCATTTTCTTAACAGTATGGCTCCAGAAGCCGTGGAGGGGAGAGGGAATGTCAGAGCCTCTTCTCCGGCCATGCAGAGATATCTCCTCTCTCTCAGCAGCTCTCTGGACAGCCCCCAAATCTGGAAGGGAGCAGAGCCGATGGGCTATTTCTTGGAGTGAATATCTGAAAGCCCAGCCGCAGCTTTGATGGTACAAATGTTGGGCACATGTTCATTCCTGTGTCATGTTTACTGCAAAAATACTAATCCCTTGGGCTTGCACGCACAGGCCAAGTTCTGCACTGCACTCCTGCACCAGTGCACTGCGATTAAAACAAGGGGGCTTGTGCTTAATTCCTGGTGATTTTGAATCATGTTGATGCTTGTGTTTTGGGTGTCATCTGTTTCAATGGGGAGCTTTGAGAGGGTATGTGTGTAGCAGAGCTGGGACCACTGAGCTCTGGGCTTTTGGGGCTTCCGTGTATCACGGTGATCTGGGGAAAACAGCAGCATGGATTTTTTTGTAGTCAAAATCTGAACACAGCTCATCCTCTTTCACCTCTTGTAATAATATACTTGTGCATGATGTAATATATATGTTATAGAATCAGTAGCTAAGTACATAATCTAAAAAATAGGTATCAGTATAGATCAATGTATGGCGTGCCTATCTATTTTAGTATGTTTTCTTGGTACAAATTATGACAGAAATACAGTAAGTCAGTAATTTCAGATCCCTTTGCATAGACATTGTCACTGTAATTTTGCCAGGAGGGAGATAATAAATCATACTTTTCCATCTGACTGATGTTCTGTTTACCCTGTCTGATTTCAATGGCTGTTTGCTATCTTCAGAGCTGGCAATTGTTCATGGTTCCTTTTATTAAAGCACAGGCATGTTATTGAAATTTCTTTTGTATTATGATTTTCTAGCCGTACGTAAAATTGCAGAACACACAAGAATTAAAAAAAAAAAAACCCATTTGTTTGAGTCATAGTAGAAAAAAAAATGCTGTACACATCTTGAGAGAAAAATGCCAATATTAAAATCAGGGCCCCATACCGGCTTGGGTTAGTAATCGTTTTTTGGTAATTGAAGAGTGAAGATCTAAAACCTACTAGTGATTTGGGTGACTGGTTAGTACACTACCAAAAGCTTTTAATAATGCTAGCTGTTGCGATGATTAGCTTGCCATGATGTGAGCACTTCCCAAGATTCACCAGGAAACTGAACAGTCATATAACAGAGGAGAAAACTCCATACAGAACCTTCCTTTCCTGCCCGCTTTGCTCTTCCAGTGGCCTAACGAAGCTCCTCAGATTTAAGGTGCCGCACGTCTGTTCTCTCACGCTGACATAAACCACAGCATCGACAGTCCAAGCCTGCAGCTGGATGGCTCAATACACGTGGGCAGGGGCTGAGGGACTCTCGGGGCAGCCCACCGCACCATCCCAGGCAGGGGACGGGGGCACACCTCCCCCCCTCACCCTCCCTTTCAACCCAGGGCTGCAACAAACACCTGGTTTTCACCTAACAGCATCATCCTGTCAGTAATGCTCCTGGAACGCCCCAAGTGCTTCATTCATATTGGATGAGGTTGCACTCCCAGGCTGAGTAACTAGTGGTCAGAGCAAGGCTGCAGTTTGCACCACTTAATTTCTATTTTTAGCACGGTTTTGGGGGTGGGGAATCACTTTTTGGTTTCATTGCCTCCTTTTCTCCAGTGGCAGAATGTACACACTGCATGTCAGGGACTGAGAGATGCCAGGATAGCGGCTGAATATATTCTTGCATGTGCTAACGCCTTCTGATGAGGGATCTTACTTTGTTAAGTTATGTTGAGATAATTGCATTAATAAAGCATTTTTAAAGAACATTAACAAAGGAGAAGGAGGTGCCGCTACTCCGAAGTAAAAGTTTCCATAATGAGCTGAGTATTAATACATGATAATGCCATGCTTATACAGTCCCTCGTTTAATTAGGATTCTGATCATACCCCGACGATCCCTGTTAGGGCTGTGATCCCTACTGTGCAAAGCGCTGCCCAAGAAGACATAAAGTCAGCGAGATACAGAAGCCCTAGCTGGAGGATTACAGGTGATTTGTGGACAAAACAAAGCAATGAACTTAAGATACAGTGGCAGCAAACACAGAAAAGAAAAGTAAAGTAGAACTCCAGCAGTGAAATCCCGGGTCTTGTCAAGTCAGTGGAGATTCTGCCCTGGAATGAAGCTAAAATTTACCCTTTCCTGTTTTTTTTTTTTTTTTTTTTTTTTTTTTCCC
>Ga0065711_1039723_pt1 | contig 17560 bp, 22 predicted proteins | sample Hoacrofraction12_FD_59098 | JGI IMG/M metagenome (GOLD analysis project Ga0065711, IMG submission 59098) | Hoatzin crop microbial communities from Cojedes, Venezuela - Epithelial fraction 12 v2 (version 2) | ecosystem: Host-associated > Birds > Digestive system > Esophagus > Crop | place... | reverse complement strand
TTCCCATAGCTAAGAGGAAAGGATGTCACTTACTAACAAACACAGTGCTTGAACTAGGGAAGAATTCGAAGAACCCGTGACTGTTCTAAAAATTAAAAATGCTTGACAAATAGGGTCATTAGGTTTTTTTGTTTCTTTTTAAAAATTACATCAGCCAGGAAAGTGAGTCATCGCCTGTTCCCATTTCTTGGGTATCACCTGAAAATTTAGCTTCCAGCTGTAAAGTTTCAAAAGAGGTATAAAAAAAAAAAAACCAACCACCCCAAACCCACAACCTGCCAGCTTCCTCAGGATGGTAAATATAACGGAAACCAGAATAGAGGGTTTTATGCCCAGAATTGCAGCTGCAACTTAAAAGGAAAGAAGTTGGCTTGAAAAACACTTCTGCACTCCACTGAGATCAGGTCGCCTGAGCATCAGATGGGGTTTCGGGGAAAGCAACTTTGCCTCTGCTCCGACTTGCATCCGCAACCGGCTTCAGCATCGCATCAGCCCCGGGGTGCAAGGAGCCCATTGGCTGCTCTGATCCAAACCAGTGACCGTGTCCAGCCCACGAAGTCTTGAGGCAAACTTGGAACAAAACTGAAGAAACTTCTTTCAGGAAGTTTAGTCCCTCTGCTTTTCGCTCTGTGTGTGAGCAGTATAAATTCATCCTGTAAGCTTTAGGAAGTGCTGCAGGTTTGGGGCTTGACAGGTCCTGGGGAGTGTGTGCCAAAGTCCAGCTCCCGAGCTAGGCTGTGACTTCTATCAACGGCACAGCCATTGCAGGAGCAATGTCTGCTTTGGGGAGGGAAAAGAAAAACCTCCTCCCCTTGTCTCTGGCATCCACGTTGCTGGGATAGAAAAGCAGCACCTGCAGGTATGCACATGGCAGATTCACGCTGCAGAGACAGACAGCTAAAAGCCACCAGGTCTTCAAACCTCTGCTTACTCACTTTTGTTTTTCCAGGTAAGTGTAATGCATCCTACAGGGCTAACGGCTATTTACCATTCCCAGGGCATTGCTACCCACTGTCCTCGGTCAGCATAGATCCTTCCTCAGGGGCTCTGCCATCAGGAGAAGTTTAACTGATGCACACACAGTGCATGTGAAATACCTATCCTCCACATTTGCAAAGGATCAGCGATAGCCAGTTTTTCCACAGCTTTAAGAGCACTCTGCTCTCCAAATACTCCAAATCCAGTCCCGTCAGTCCAACCTGCAATTACACTCAAACCAAAAATAGCGCTTCGGCAGTGCCAGCACCACTCATCTCCGCGTCATGCCCCGAGCCTCGCCACGCCGGGGTGTGGTGATGGCAGGCAGCCGACGCAGCTCCCCGGGCACTCCCAGCCCGCTTCCTCGAGCACGGCTGGTCACACGCTGCTCCCCACGATCTTCCAAAATAGGAAATTTTACAGCCAAGCCAGTACACCACTGTATTTTCCTCTTCCTCCCTCTTTAAGAAAGCCTGTTAGGGAAGCACAAAATGCCCAAGGTGCTCAGGAGTTCTTCTGCTCAGGTGACATGTCTGCTCCCCTGTGTGGAGCATCAGGACCAATGTTTACATACAAGGAGGACTTGCAGCTCTGACAGAATCCTCCAGCCCATCGTTGTGCACGCACTCATCTCCCCACCTCCATCTGCCAAGTTTCTCTGGGAGGTCACTAAATATGTATTTGCCCTCCAGAGGTTACTCAGTGATGGCTGTGGGAGTGGCAGCCACTGCCTTCCAGGTGACGAGGGAGCAAAGAATGTAAATCCAGGAGTCACCTTGTCCCTCTCCTCTCACCACTAACCCTCAAGAACAGACCTTCTGGCAAAGCTCTGGGGCAGGATGGGAGCATGCCCAATGCACTGGCCTTCGGCTACAGTAGGCTATGTAGCCCCATTGATCTCCCCAGCGAGTCCCACCACCCAGGAGAGGACAACCACCTGCTCCTGGACACCAGGCTTCCCTGCCCACTCCAGAAGCAGTCTTTTCCACCCCTGGCTAGCATGACCAAGAGATGCCATGCTAATATTGGAAGGTGTGCAAGACAACTAATGAAACCCATGGTGATGCCTAAGTCCCTGGGCACGCTACAGAAGCCCTAGTGATTTTTGGGAAGGGTTTTGCCTGCAGGCACCTCTAGCTCCTGCCTAATAAAGCTGCTGAGATACAGTCAGCTTCAGTCCACCGTCATCCAGCCAAGGAGGTGTAGGGCATGCTGGCCACCTCCAGCACCTCCACACTAGAGAACTGGGCCACAGCAGCCCCAGGAGATCCCAGGAGCATCAGTTCAACCTTCTGCTTCTGCCTGCTCAGGTGCTGCATATCAAGCATTTTCAGAAGCATCCCCCCTCAAAAAAAAAAAAGTCTACTCCATCAGAAATGAAACACCACACTTTATGAGCCAGAGCTTTAGAGGTCAAAGCTGAGTAGCCAGCCAACATCCCATTTTGGACTGGGATCAGTGACCATCTACCATATGCCAGACGCTCCCCTCCTCCAGTTCAGTCCACATTCTCTTGCAAAGATAAGGTTTTTAATGAAATTATGCACAGATGGATAGAAGCACTCTCCCTGTGCTTTTTAACACAAACCAAGGTTTTATGCTCTTCATGCCTTCACCTTCAGCTGCAACCAACTGCAGAGTACATTCCATCAATGTAAACAGCTATGGAAGGATTTGACAACGGAGGAGCAAGAATTTGACCTTAACTCCTCAGTTTATCAGTCTTTTTAAAGAAAAAAATAATCCATCTTTGCTAGATTTCCCCCCTAAAAGCTTCCTGAGCTGCTCTTTCAGCAAGCCTGTCACCAGGAAGAAAGCAAGACGTTAGTCAGGCTCATGCTTTATTAAATAAAAACTTGCATATGCAGTAGGGGCTGAAAGTTAGTCTTTATTTTAAAAACCTTGCAAATCAGAGTACGATTTTGCAGTACAAAACAGATCTGAGGACTCGCTCGATTTAGCCTGTGGTCCAACAGCACTCAGCTTAGTAATTAACTGACTAGTTCTTCACAGCTTAGTACAGGGAGCCACGCAGTCACCAGAGAAGTCAGCAAGCATGCCCAGAACACCGTGCAAACGATATCTCATGTCTCACTATTTCATAAGGAAATCGGAGGCTCCACTGATGTCAGCCAGGAAATGAGCCACAAGCAGATGATGCCGGAAGCAGGCTTTATATTCAGTACTGAGTCACCCACTTTATTAAATTCAAAAGACACAAAAGGTGGGTGTGGAGAGGGGATAAGCAGATAAAAAAAATGAACAAGTTATTCCCTTTAGATCATGGGCAATGGGGAATCTAGGGTTGGGTGGGTTTTGTAAAGGGAGAGAGAAACTAAAGATGACCTGGGAACCCCTTCCACACTCTTACTGGAAAAGCGGTTGCCAGACCTGCTGCACTTCCCAGGGTAGAAGCAGCCAGCACCAAAAGTGCTGCAGGGGTTTGTGGTACCATTGAGGCTTGCTCTGGTCAGTCCCGCAGGCAGTCACCGGCCAGGGCAGGGCACCACCAGTTCGGAGGCACTTGCCCATCCTTTCTGCTACGTCTTTGACCCAAAACAGAGGCCACTGGAAGGTACTTGGAGCAGAGAATATTTTTAAGCCAGTTTTGCAGCTCCACCTAACCCACCAAGAAGTGCACCTTGCACCTGTCACGCCCCAGAGAAAACACTTCTCTTTGGGCGATTGCAGTGGTGTGAAGTGAAGGCTGACGAAGACTGAAGCATGCAAAAAGAAGCCAATCTGAATACACAGTAAAACTGCACCCAAGTAGGGCAGACATCTCTGCAGGTTGCCATCCAAAGGCCACCCTGTCCCTCCTCCTCCTCCTCAGCGTTCCAGTCCTCCCATCCCAGCTTGCTGTGGGGTTAAATGGACATCAGCACAGGGAAGGAGGGGCAGAGCAGAGAGGGACCACCCTTGCACAGCACCCCAGTTAGACCAGCTCAGCCACACCACAGACCAGGCCACTGAAGGAAGGGTAGAACTAGGTCTGGTAGGAGGCTCTTGCAGGCACAAACGTACTTTTCCATCTTTCACCTCAGCTGTCACTTCTGTCCATCACCCAAGCTAGTCGTTGACACAGCTTAGGCAATCCTCTGCTCAACTGGAGAAGATACTCTAGACGACTATCCACCTTAAGTCACTACTCAAGGAAACAGTGCTTTATACTAGAATTGCACTATTGTGGAACACAAGTGACTGCCCAAGATTTCTGAACAGGGAAGCTTTTCTGATCCATCTTCTGACAACAACCAGCTTGGGCACATTTACAGTTGAGAAGTATAAAGCATTCACACAGACTGCATCCTCATGGAATAAACTTCAGATTAATTAGCAAAAGCTGTAACTTAATAGGAATATAGTTCTTTGTACTAAGATCTTCTGACTTGCAGAAAAAAGAAAGTTTTAAGAGAGACCGAAAAACAGTCGTCACTGCAGATTGTACCACAGTACAAATGACAGGAGTACAGACTTGTTCACAAGAGGTTCGTATTTTCATACAAGTCCATCATAAGCCTTTTCACTTTGTCAATGATAAAAATTCTGCAGCCTGAGCAGCAACAACAGCTCTGCAAAGTTTTCAGCTACTTGAACCAGACTTTTCCCCTGAGAAGACTCATTTTCCAAATACTAAAACATAAATAATCTTTAAAGACAACCACTGCACCTCATTTTGATTTAAAAAGTCAACAGCAAACGAGCTATATCTAATGCCAAGCACCACCAGTGACTTGCCTACAGAAGCAGCCTATTAGATTATTAACAAAATTGGTGTGATTTTCAAAATGAGATTACAGCAGCAAAAAGGATGTGGCTGGAAAAATAAATCCATGGACTGTAGCAAGACTGGCAATTATGCAGAACCAGAGGTCAGGAACTGCTAATATCTTCCACCTATACACAAGAAGAGGTTACACCACTGCAGTCACAGCATGCTCCAACCAGCAAATAGACTTTTAGCAAACTGTTGACCACTGTCCAAACCAGTCTGCTGCAAACCACGAGTGGGGAGGCTGTGGGACACTGCCACTGGGTGGCTCTTCAGTCCCACACAACTCATCCGTGGGTCACCTCCCACTATCAGAAAGGTCTTGGTGCTGGGGACTCAAGGCAAAGCTGGTACAATCACAGACCAACCTGGGCAGCAGCCCATGCACCCAGCCCAGCCTAAGAGGATCTTTAAGAAGTCACTGGTATCTCATCTGGATGTCCTGACAGATGCTGGAGGTAGAAGATTTTAACATGCAGCTCAACACAGTGTGAGAGTGGCCTACAAATTCAGCTGTGTCTAACTAGTCCAGAATCTCATCTCAAGGGACCTTGAAGCTTTTCCTGGTATTTAACTCATGCCTGCATTTGTCAGCTTCCCCGCTAACTTTTGTCTCAGACCCCAGCAGAAAATCTTCTGCAGGACGGACTTGCTGGAGAGGCTAACTTCAGGGGCTCCCACGACTACTGCACTTATTCAGACATGTAGAAAGGTCAGGTAGAGCTGGATTACCACTTACACAGAAACTGCAAGTTGTCACCCATAGCCTTCAGGTCCCTAGAGCACCATCTTTACCATACAGCTTATTACACTGTTAATTAGTAAGCTGTCTCACATTTTCAGGTCCATAAAAACCAGCTACCAGTAGCAAACTGATCTTTATGCTGTGAAGCCAGTCTCTGCTTTGACTGCAGATTTCTCGTACTCTCTAGTCTGTTGCTGCTGCCGAGTTTAATGCTTTATGAATAGTAAAGAAAACACCCCTCATCCTTCCAAATTAAAAAAAAATAATGATAATACGTCTACAGATCCTACATAAGGCCAGGACTAAGCAGCGCATGCTATTTGATAGAAGGCACAAAGCAACTTTGCAGCTCAGGTAGGAAGGGAAGATCTATAGCTGGGAGCAGTAACACCACAAGGTACAACATGGATTATGCCAGAGGTCCACATGCTGATCGAGAATATTAGCTGTGACTGTTACACATGAAAGGGCAACGCACTAAAAGAAAATGCAATACTTCTGCTATGTGCCAAGCCGGTATCAACCCAATGCACAAAGCCTTAATTGCTAAAGTGAATTATTGACTGCTACTAGTTGTAAAGGCTTTTGCATAACAGAGGGTTTCAAGGCCATTAGTACAGGGCACAATCTTACTCCATAACTTTCTAAGACCTCTTTATATAGACCATCAGAAGACAGGGAGCAAAGGGGACCAGAACAACCCTACATAACCCACAAAAAGTATATCTGCCCCTTAAAGAAGGGAGAGGCAGGGAGGGAGGCGTAAATGGTCTTGCCATTAGCAATGGATCTAACTGAAATAGGCTGGGCGCTGCCATACCCATCTGTCCAGGAGAGCTATGGTAGCCTCCAGGAGCTTCTTAGCTGGGCAGAAGCAATGTAAGTTTTTCAAGTTTTCAACGAGAAGTTTGACTATGCTGCCTTTGCTTGAGCATTTGGTTTATATAAAACAGCGGCAAGAGCCCAGCTGGAAATCAGATCAACAAGAACATTTCAAAGGGGTGGGCAGCAGAAGGGCAGGATTGCACTGGAACCTCCCATCTGTGTCCCCAAGGAGAGCTCAGTCCCAACCTCGGCCAAACAGTGCAGAAAGGAACAGGCTAAAGTTTAGGTCAGACATTAGGGCCACTTCTTCAAAATTTTTTCAGTTTTTGGAAGGCCCAGTTTTCCCTCTCTCCTTACGGAAAGGTGAATTCTACCCAAGTGAGGATTCAGAACATGCTTATTACCTCCAGGAGCACTGAGAAACATGAACGCATTTGTAAACGTCTTTCCATTTATTCTCTATTAACCTCCTTCAGAGTGTTGCTATCTCAGAAACAGTTCTCAAAAGCAGGGGCCAACCTTCTCCCTGCTTGTCTGCACAATGCCAATCATAACAGGATAGCTGTACATACACCTACAAACACCCTATGTACTCCCTAAAATAAAGTCCTCAATCCATTCTTGGAGGCAAAACATTTTGTGTGCAGAATTCAGGAAGAAAAACGCTTAATTGCAACATTGCTTTGGAACTCACTTCCTTTATTTCTGTGACCAGCTGGAGACAAGCAACTTATTCTATGCTGGGTCAAGGAAACGTTTAACTACAGGATTTATAGAGGAATATATATATGTATACGCCACAGCAGCACTGCAGCTGCTCAGCACTTACAGCAGAAGGCAAAGGAAAACAGCGGCAGGCTGGAGCATCAGCCTGCTCGTTAGCGTCCTGCTGCAGAGGCTCCAAGGCAGGAGAGCATCCAAGCCTGTCCCTGGGACAAGACTCAGAAACCTGGAATCTCAAAACCACAGCCTTGCTCCAAACCCAAACAACGCTCCACAGTCCCTTCCTGGCTGATTAGCAGGAAGGAGCACAAGATTGCAATGGCAGCGTAAACAAGGACCTAGGATTTATGATCTTTCAGACGTTTAGCACGTGACCCAGCTGAAGCACTGCTTCACAAAATATGAACGCCAATTACAGGGATGGGTAGCTTGAGTTCAAGTTTCCACTTGGTTAGCACTCTTCTGGGCACACTGAGAACTTTGGTGCTCGCCCAGGAGTTTCGCCTGCCGGGAGGGGCTGCGCTGAGCTCTCCCAGCAAAATGGGGACAGCAACTGTGAAATGGGACCTCATCCACCATCCCCATCCTTCTCAGCAGAACAGAGCCAAAGGCAGAGAGTTCAGTCCTACTGTTTGTGAAATTAGAGCAAGGCACTCTTCTACCTTGTAGCACTGGAGAGACAGCGTGAGCAGCAGAGCAGCAGTCTCCCTCCGCTGTTGTTTTAAGCGCAGCCCATCCAGCAGAAGTTCTTGCTCTGCGGGCTTCTGCAGCTGCGGCTGGTACAGTACCATGTACACTACCAACATCTCTGGGGCAAAGACCAATATAAACATTAAAAAAATCCCAAACCTGATGAAATTTAGGAAGAGACAGACATATTGCTATGCATATGGTAACCCAAAGTGCTCCAGTCTCCAGTTCCCACTGGAAACTAATGAGTACATCAGAGGTGGGATGCTCTTGTGAAGCAAAAACACTCATCTCAGCACTCTATGTTGACACAAACTGCATCACTCATAGCCACGATTTCTGGCACTAACAATGCAGAGTGTTATGTGGCACTTCCAGCATGCAGAAGCAGGAGTGATCCTCGCTTGCCCAGTCAGCTCCTGTGATGCCAAGCTGCAGAAATACTTTGAGGGAAAGAGCATATAGAAAAGCAGAACTTGAGCTATAGTTTTCAGATTCCAACGCAACAGGAAGGGAAGAACATGTAAGTGGCACACAGGTGACCATGCAACCTTGCTTTAGTAACAACCCACTGCACATCACCTTCCATCTAATCCAGAGAGGGTACAAGCCTCTGTTATCCAAGGTCTTCAACCTGCATTTTAAACATCTTGCGCATTCAGCTCTGGAGAGCCCTGATTTAATCCCTAACATACTGCCAAAAGTCAGTCCCATGTATATACACTGACTGCAGAATTGCATGCCTTCCTATTTTCCTTCTGGTATCAAAATACTTCTCATATGTCGATCTTTTAAAAAAAGCAAGGAAGAACAAAGGGGATTTTTCTTAAGCTTCACATCCCACCACCTCAGTGGTACTCAATTTCAGTAGGAATCCAAGAGGATGTCCCTAGAGGTCTGCAATTAATCCATTTTTTTTTTTCCCCTAGCAAGACAGTCTCCCCATCATCTGGAGCCAAGGCAACAGAAGCAGTTTTAGCAGACAAAACTCTGGCAGAAGCTGCACTAACGGGAGCCAGGTCAGGGGCAGGATTACCTACCGCACGCCAGAGGCGAGCCCTCTCTGGCTACTGCACCAGCGGTCCCTGACCCCTCCTGCAAGACACAGCATCTCCCCAAACCACGGCCTCGTTCAGCACCTGATACTGGAAACACTGATACAGGACGGTGGCACTTCTGATGGTGTTCAGTCTGTCTCATCTCCCAGAGCATCAGATTTTCTTCTTTATGCTTTTTCCTAAATTGGTGTTTTGCAGGTTTTTCCTTGGCTTGACCTGACCCTGCAGTGGGCAACAGTTCATATTGCCTGGTTTAAGTTTCTGTATTCGTACAATTTTAAAAAGCAGCCTAGCTAGCATTAAAAAAAAAAAAAATCCGTTTCCTCTAGCAAAAAAAATGTCTGTAATAAAGACATAACTGCAGGAGTCAGTTTTTCCACTTTAAGAATTTGAGATGAACAAATAGCCCCTTGACTCGCTGCTGAAGTAAAAACATGCATCTGAGTTAGACAAAGGCTGAAGGCTCTGTCCCTCAGCTTTGGGAGAAACAAAATCCTTCTAGGGTCCTTCTACAGCCAGCGTCATGACTGTTTACAAAGGTTTTCTAAAAGAGACAATATTTCACATTTTTAAGTTTTTTTACTGTCTAGTCTAGAATAGAAGAAACAGAACAGGTCAAGGTGGAGTCTACAAAATTGAAGAGAAAAAGGCATTTCAGAGAGACATTGGATCAACAAGCTCACCTAAACCATTCCAGGCCCAGAGAGCATGCTAGTGATAAACAGTCACGGAACAGGCAACTGGCAGAGCCTCCCTGCCCTCCTCCCATCGCACTCCCCTGCTCAGTTATTCCCAGCCCAGCTCTAAGCAGCCACAGAGGCTTACGGCTAAGCTGGAGGCTGCAATGGATAGGCAGCACTGCCTGCTCCCGCGTCCCAGCCGAGCCGCACGCTGCCTTCCCCTCCAGAGCAGGCAGGAGCCTGCTCGGAGCCGGCATTTGCTACCACCCTGTCAAACAACTTGCTGCCTCACACGAGCATGGCCACAGAGAGCTGAAAACAAATCAAACAATGCAAGAAGTCAGCAGTTGAGGTTCACGAGGCAGAGAACAGATGCCCAGAGCAAGGGGATGCTCGACTCTTCCCTTCTGCCATCCCATGGCCAACCACTCCAACTTGCCTGAGAAGTCTTGGTATTGAGGCTTGGGTTTTCCAAGAGGCAGTGGGGTAATGAGATCACGACACTAGACACCGGTCAACCTCTTGCCCTTAATGTTTTTCCTGTTTTATAGGAAGAGGGAAGAGTGTGCAGCTAAGGTCTGGACAGACAGGACCAAGCCGGAGGCTGCGGGGCAGGAGCAGTCTCCTGACTCTTGTACTTCTCCCCACAGCATCTGAGCTGGGACATACTTTAACTGGCAGCCTAATGCCTAGTGCAGCCCCAAAACGTTGCTGTTCTTTTTGCCAGGCATCAAAACACTGGCCAAGATGAAGGCAAGAAGATAAAAGGCTGTGGGCTTAGGCCAAGAGTGCTATCTCTCCTTGAATGCACAGCATCCAGCCATCGGAGCAGCACACATGCCCCTTCTCACCAACTCCCTGCCAAGCACATACAACCAGATAGCAAAGCAGTTGTGGGAAGCACTCGCCTTCATTTTCAGCTGGCCAGAGCTCTGTCCTTCCTTCAGAGAGCTAGTGACCTGCGAGTGTGCTGGACCTTCCTCTGTGCAAGCACTTCCCCATCCAGGAACCGTTTCTATCCCCAGACACTCCCCTCAGAGTGTGGAGCCTGGGGGTCCTCCTGCCACCCTTGAGAGACCTTGTTGGCGCTCCAAGATGTTTCCATCACGGGTAGTGAAGCATAAGAGCTTCTGCCAATATTTTCTTAACAACTGCCTAAGCCAAGATAGGCATTTCAGGAATCAAAAAAAGCCTCGACTGCTTCCTGCCCCGAGGCCGAGTGACATGGCATCCATTCATCTCTTCATCCACCCAACTCTCTCCACTAACAAGGAGGGACCAGGGGCTCTTTCCAGGCCGCTGGTCTACAGAGCATGTGGTCCGCAGTTTTCAACTCTTTCAGGTCCTGCAAGAAGTACAGCTAAAACTTTACTCAATATCTACAATAACTACATGGCTGGCAGTCAGACACTTGGCTGTAGACCTCCACGACACCAGTCACCTTAGCACTTCTGGATGAATTAGCAGCAAACAGACTTTCTGAGATATTTTACAGCTGAAGGGCTCCCCATGGCTGCCAGTGCCCCAGAAACCAAGACATGAATGTGTTGTGTACAGTTTTCAGCCTGCCGAAAAGAAAGGCTATTTTTAATCCAAGCCTACGTAGGGTGGGGCTCAGTCTCCAACCAGGCCAAAAAGCCACTATAATCCACAAGACCAACGTCTGGCAAACTTTGCTTGCAGGCTGATGTCTGTTCTATTTTGGGGATGGGAGGAATTTAGAATAAAAAGATATATAAATTAAAAACAAAGGAGGCTATGAAAAGTGAATAGAGGGAAGGGCCAGACTTATCCTGTGTATTTTGGTCTAAAGAACAAGGCTCTAAAAGAACACAAATCAGAATTACTTTATTTTCCATTTCCTACAGCAGCTCATAAAGTATCATTTATAATATGGGCTGAGGAGAGTACAGCCCCAGTGTATTTTGTATAGGAGGAAGGGCCAACCTGTGGCTCCTTGCACAGCAGTGAGGCCCTTGGGAGGACAAGGCAGGAAAATGGTCACCAGCCATGGACGTACCACCAGGATCCGATACAAGAGGGTTTCCTATCTCAGACACCAGTACAACAGCTGTTGGGACACCTCGTTCTTTTGTGATGTTGGGACTGCAAAAAAGGCAAAGCAGAGCCACCAAAGTGACCTGAGAATTGGAAAATAAGAGAAGTTTTGCTTTTTTATGGCCAACAGACAAGCACTCCACTAAGAGTAGAAGTATTTTGTATGCTCTCAGCACCCAAATGAACCCAAGACAACACAGACTTCCTACATAAACATACCATTATGTTTTATTTGTTACAGGCACTGCCTCAACTTGGCATTCAAGCCAACTCAACACAGCCATTTACTTTGCCATATTAACCCCACCTTCCTTGCAGTACACAGGTCACTGGTCTAAAAGAGGGTACATATAGCTTCTCTCACCGTCTTCAGATGCCCCTTTAACATCTATCCATCCATCCATAAACTGTGAAACACTCACACAGGCATCAGCATCTCTAGAGCTCCTTCTTCACCTGACCAGGGCTGGGTTATTAACCCTGCTACAGCAGTCTGCACTTACTTCTCTTGGCAGAATGCAAAAAGGGCAGAACAGAAGAGACGGTACATTGGGCTAAGTGGAGGACCAGTAACGATGAACCTCAAGCACTGCTATCATTTCAGTCATGGACTTCAAAGAAGAAAAGCCAACAGCTAAGCAACATTGTGAAGTTCAACCCAGATTTTATAAGCACAGCAGCAAGACTGGATGCTGAACGCCTCGCAAAACTAGATGATACACTCCTGGCCAACATCACTTTCTCCTTCCTTCTTCCACCTGTGACAGCACCAATGACCTACTCTCTCACTTCCATCACTGAGGACAGTATGTGATGGGGAAACAGTGAATGAGAGCACAAACTCTATTTTCAGCTTTTAAAATAAACAAACAGAAAAAGCTTACTTCAAAATATCAGAAATTAGGCCTCCTGCAGAGACATAACACTGTATCTTCTCTTGAAGACCACAGTAACAGTCTCTCTTCCCAGCTATGCAGTGGGGAGTCCCAGCAGCATCTGTGAGCTGTCACTCTTTTTACAGGAACAAAAAACCTACTGAAGAGGCAGGAAAAACAGCTGTAAGCATTTCAGAGAAGGAAATGAGACAAGGAGACTGGTTAGAAGCATATGGCCCATATGGATTGACATGAGCAAATCGACAGCAGTTTTAACCAGAGCTTCCCATCTCAGACAGTTGTCCTCCTCCCCACATCCTCAGATGCTTGTCAAACCAATAATTATTTTATTTCTTCCATACTGATTCCCAAGTGTCAGTAGTGCACAGGCTGCCATGCCTGGCAGGGACAGTCTGGATGTTGCAGGAGGAGCCAATTTGTCCCCAGGAACGTGCACATCACCCTGCAGCCCAGGGCGCTGGAGAGCACGGACGAGCCAGCGCAAGGGGACACAAGGAAAGGGACCCAAGGCAAGTAGCCCACCTGCCAGGGTTGCTGCATCTCCACAAGCAGCGGTCACCCTCATGGCTGCCAAAAAGTGGAAATAAACAGAAATCAACCAGCAAAACAAGCAAAAGGGAAAGGATGGCTCTCGATCACTCCGTCTTTGCTAATAGCAACTCTCCTGGGGACATGCAGGCTGCTACTTCATCATCAGGCCACTCACAAAGCCAGTGACACAACTAGCTTTGAGTAGCCCAAGCATTAACCCACAAAACCCACACATGAAACACTAGCTGTTAGAGGAGCACACGCGATACAATTCTTCCAAGTGGGCCAGACAGGACTTGCTTGTCATTCTTGGCATTTGTAATCTTTTACCAAAGAAGCCAACACATTACAGATTCCCAGGAGACTGGCGGATGCCACAGCGACTGAGTGCACTGGCCATGAACAGCGCTGGCCACCACAGCTCAGCACCCTGTGCGGGGAGGTCCACACCCCTCTGATGGGAACAGACCTGCTAGGAGAAGGAAGACCGGGCCAAGCAGGCAGTCCTGCTGTCAGGGCAGCTGCCCGTCAGTAACACTGACATCAGACGTGCCCACCGCAGGGAAGAGCTCAATTATTTCCAATGCCACCACCTCCAGATCAAACAGTGTGGTATTAGCAGAGGACAGATGGGCATGTCCTCTCCTCCCACCTCACTCTCCAGCCCTTTTAAGTGGAGAATTCTGTCTTCCAGCTCCACCAATTCATTACGTTTTCTTGCTCAGCCGGTACAAGACGACAGGTTGCTCTTCACGTGGCTGGCAGATCACACAGGGTACATCAGCATCATATTATATGGGGTCACACCAAATACCTGAAGTCTCAGAGACATGCCTGCTGCCCAGGGTTGGGCTCTGCAGCTACAAACACTCCCAAGTCTCATCTTTTGGCTGTAATCAAATCATCTCTTTGATCACCAATTAAAAGGCTGGGCATCCATCACCCTCCACAGGCAGCACCTACCCAGTGCCGCAGCACACCCAGCCCACGAGGCATGCTGGTGCAACGTGCAAAGGGGGACTGGGTGGGCTGGGGGCTGCAGCACAGCGAGGCGGGGCTGGGATTCCCTGACCCCATGCTGATGGCACAGTGTGGCAATGCCACCCAGCCAGGCTCATGCTGCTTGCTGGTAAAGTGGAGGAAATCTGCACCTAACAGCCCTTCATTTGGAGAAGGGATCTACACAAACCAGAAGACTTCTCACAGGCCACGCTGCAGCGCTCCAAGTGAATCTCACTGCACAGAACATGACAGAGAGGCATTATCAAAGTCTCCACTTCAGAAAAACCTGACCTAGAGGCAGGAAGAACATCAGGACAGGAAACACTAGCGAGGATGGACAGGACAAGCCTGACCCATCACCTACAACTTCAGCACTGAAGAGCATGAAGTAGGCAGCTGCTAAGGCTGAAGCTGTACTAAGTGCTGCTGTGTCTAAGAACCACCCACCCCATACCCGCTCCCAGCGCAGACCATGCCGGGGATACCTAATTTTAATTCCCTGCCATCCAATAAGTCCGAGAGTACACCCATATGAACACCCAAACCCAAGCATGTGGAGCAGAGGACACAACAGTAGTGCATTCATGGCCAGCAGTCACATGGCTGAAAGCGATTCCAGCTGCCCAGTCACTGTCAGCTGAGCTGCCACTGCTCAGAGGACCTCCAGGATGGCTGGTTAGCATCACTTCTCCCAGCCACACCACCCAGAGCCCAGATGTTACACCATCACCCGACTGCCTTCAGTCATAAAATCACACCTCTTGCCCTTCCCACCCACTCCTCTACCAGCAGCAAGGGTAGTAGGTACCTCCTGGCTGGAAAAGGGCAGGGAAAGCTGGTTCTGTGTTAGAGCCCCGGTGACTCTCAGGATGGTCAGAGGGGAAACAGTCCTTCCACACACTCCCCCACCAGCAGCGCTGCAGGTAGAGCTCAGCCAAGACCTGCTCACCACAAACACGGCCACTGCTGCTTGTGCGATGATCCAATTCCCAAAGTGCCAACAGGAATGTATCTGCAAAGATGTCAACAGATGCCCCCTGAAGGATTCAGAGACCAGGGACGGGAAAGAGCAAGGTGATACTGTGACAGTCATTAGAGTAATCCAACAAAGACTGATTTAATACAACCTTGCATCAACCTCGTTACAAGAGTTGGTCTCACGTTTTGCAACATACTTGAAAAGACACTCAGGAATGTTTTGCTCTGCAGTTGCATTAAGGTCATTTGGTAAACTTTTTAAACTTAGTATTTAACTCTATCTTTCACACAGATCTGGTGGTAGAAGTTTCTGGATTCATGTTTGGCTTTTTTGATGTAATTAGCAACTTTACTTATTCCATGAGCTCAATGTCCAAAAAATACTTAATACACAATAGTACTTAGTTCAAAAAGTGCTGAGTATGCAAAGGCCAGTAATTAGATAATAAATATTAACACATCGTATTGTGGCTATTCCTAATATGACACGGAACTTCTCACTAGTAAATAATAAGTTAAAAATTAATCTCCGTTATTGCACCATGCAGGTTGATAGCTTGTCAGTCACATGTTTAAACAGCTGGCACTGAGAGAGGAGAATCTGCTTTTCTATGCTGAATTACTGCTGTAAGATACGTGGAGGCAAAAGTAATACTCAAAGCCTGAACAAAACACCAACTTAAACCATGCTTCTTTCGCTGTTTATGGCTGTTCTGTGGCAGACAAATAAAAACCAATTTGTAGCCATATGAATTTCACCTGTCCAACTCTCTGCCGATTGCAAAGCAACACTGTAGCGGTTGACATCTCTGTCCTTCCTTCTCCACACCTGCTTTCTAACACTCTTCTTGGTCAGAAGCATGACCACGTCCCTGCACGGGGTCAACCGGCCTCCCAACACAGCAGGTCAAGAGCCGCCCTGGAACACCGTTAGCGAGCTGGGACTGCGCAGGGCACCACGGGAGCGACACGAAACACGTGCTGGAACAATGCAAACAGGCCAGACGCTGCTTTACCATCACCTCCTCTGCCACAGGCAGTTCACCTGCAAGAAAATCAAGCTAACAGGCTGGTATCTAAAGAGGGACAAATATCCCTGGAGGGTTCTGGTCCACAGCACTCAGCGTTTTAAGAACGAGATGCAAAAAATTGTAATTAAAAAAATAAACAAAACCCAAATCAAACCCAAGCCTGAAAAATTTGCTATAAAGCAGAACTCTCTCGGTCTTTGGTTTCGCTGAAAACACAGGTGCCTTGTGTTTCACCACCTATCATTTAATGATATGTAAAATAGGTTACTAAGAACACAGGGTGTATTTGGGCAACGTCACCGAATAAACTACTACCACCTGAAACACCACCACCAAGACAACCTCAAGTGCTAAATGAGGTTCTCTTGAGTGATTAAGTGTACTTACCACTGATCATTACCAACCACTTTGATAAGGAAGTGGATTAAAATATCTATATAGAAAGATAATGGGCACACCCTCCCTAAACCCACTGCCAGTCACAAACAGAAGAGCATTTCTTTTCTCCCGATGCGCTACACTACAGACACTAGCAGAAACGCAACTCCTGCACTGATGCTGCAAGAAGCGGAGACCTTGCAGTTTTACTACACAAAAGAGAGACAGTACTTCCATAACGAAGTTTACATAGAATGCTATTCACAAGACACTTGGATCACTAAGAGCGCTGGCAGCTGCTTAAGCAAAATTACTGAAATACTGTCCCTAACTTCCTTTTCAGTCAATCATTGAGTAGCGCTCTCATTTGCGTCCTTCAAGCCAGAACTGTTGTATTTCCACTTCTCCAAAGCCAGTAAAGTTGCTGCACTAGACAGCCATGTAAACACAGGAAAGAGTTACTAGAAGATCCCGCATGAGTGGAGTCAGCAGCAAACCCATTTAACAAGGCTGCAATTCCTTCACTCACCGTCTTAATCTCACAACAGCTGAAACCCGGAGCAGAGCAGTCAGTACGGGAGCCCCAGGGGAAGGAGTTCCTCTGCATTTATCCCAAATCCGAGCACCCATCAGCCGAATACCTAACGAAGTCGTCAGGCCCCAGGGCCCTCCCCACTGAGAAGCTAATCTAGCCAAAACTAGTAAACAGGTTTCTGGAGTTTGGGGCGTTCTTTAATCTGGGGTGATGTTTGAGGAGGCGAAACTTGGTCAGATTAGCTTTGCTAAAAGAACAAAGACCCTGGTTAAGCACAATTCTTTATATCTATCACTGGATAACCGAGTTTAATAATCACATTATGATCTCTTTAGCCCAGACAAAGAATGAGTAATTCGTCTTTCACAAGCAGAGAATTCCTTCAAAGGAGCTTGGTTACAACCAAGCAACATCCTCAAATTGTTAAACTTCTGGCAAGATTAACTGGCTGTGATAACAGCAGTGTTTCGAAAAGATTTCTCTTAGCAAATTATTTCATAACTTTTTTTTCTTAAAAAAAAATGTGAGTTATTCAGATGCCAACCAGCAGATCTGGAATTTCAGTTCTGTGCGTGCACATACCCCACAGAAGGCCATTAAACACCCCCAGGGCAGAAATCAGTTGTGGAATATTGCACCCAGGGGACTCGCCTTGTGGCCACTAATCCCCCCCCCCCCCC
>Ga0065711_1039722_pt1 | contig 17560 bp, 10 predicted proteins | sample Hoacrofraction12_FD_59098 | JGI IMG/M metagenome (GOLD analysis project Ga0065711, IMG submission 59098) | Hoatzin crop microbial communities from Cojedes, Venezuela - Epithelial fraction 12 v2 (version 2) | ecosystem: Host-associated > Birds > Digestive system > Esophagus > Crop | place... | reverse complement strand
TTCAAGACCAGGTTGGACAGGGCTCTGAGCAACCTGATCTAGTTAGCGGTGTCCCTGCTCGCTGCAGGGGGGTTGGACTAGATGACCTCTAGGGGTCCCTTCCAACCCAAAACTTTCTATGATTCTATGAATTTACACGTAGAGTCCGTCAGGATGTTCAGGAGCTGTTACTGTTCTGAACTGAGTTAAATCTCTGTACAAACTACAAGTGTAAATGCTACCTTCTATCCAACCTCAGTGTTCAAGATGGACAGAGACACAAAACCAAACCGCAGATATGTCACCTACACCCCAAAGAAAGCATATGCAGGTTTGCTCAGGAATTAATAGAGGTGTTTCCTGGGAAATATTTTTAACAGGATGTGCAACTGTAACACCATGAAAGGAAAAAGCATGGGGAAAAAGGACAGATGCATCAAAGAAGATGACATCTAGAAGTCTTGGCAGTGTGAATAAAAGGGAAGACCCTGCTTTGGCAGGGGGGTTGGACTAGATGACCCACAGAAGTCCCTTCCAAACCCTACCATTCTGTGATTCTGCGAAAAATATTGAGAAAGTTGCTGGGTCTGGTGCTAGCTGTATGAGGGTGATAGCTGAAAGCAAGGAAACCTTTCCTTATTATTCTTATCTGTTTTCAGAGAAACTGAGTGTCCTACTTTCTTTGTAAATGAACAGGGTTATTTTAGAGACTCCTCAATCCACAGCTATGCTTTCTTCCCTGCAGGAAAAACTTCTAACATCCTCGGCCTTTCAGACAGGCACACAGTCGGAAGAGCAAACTTTGTTGCCAACTAACATCGCTTTTACTACCTACAACCTTTATGCTACACACCTACACTGAAATCCCGACCCCATTCTAGTCAAAAGTCCTGCTGCTGGCAGCAACACAGACAAGATTGCTCTGCTTGATAAGTAGTTATTTGAAATAAAGAGTTTTGACAATAAAGATGAGATGTGGCAGCCAGACCATAGAGGAAAGAAGAACAGTAAAATGTCTCTTAATGCATAAAGAATTCAAGAATAAAAATGGAAGCACTTGTTGTACACAGCTAGGGCAGAGTGGCCAGAGGATGAACTGTTATAACAGTTGATTTTGGCACAGGATCCTACTTCACTGTACTACTTCCTTCAGGTGAACTCCCGCCAGAAATACTGCTGGGCAGAATCCAAGCTTTCATCTGACCAGAATCACTGAGCACAAGCAGACACCGTTCAAACTGAACTGTAGAGAAGGGGTTAAAATATAAATGACTATTTGCTACAGGCCTCAGAAAACAGGATTACTATAAAGACATACCTTCTTTATAGGACCTTATTTCAAATCCATGGAAGTCAGTAAACTGGATGCTTCTAACTGTTAATAGAGATACTTCTGTGTTTTGTTTTGGGGTTTTAGATTCATGCGTCCAGAACACTAATTTCTTTCTTCTCTGTTGGTTACAACCTCAAGAGAGAAGATGAACATGCAGAGCTAACAGTGGCTAACACAAGAAAGCGCAGGACTGACAGCAGGCTAATTCTAGATGATGACAGTACCAACATACTGTTCCACCATCTTGCACTGTATCTTCAGCTGGCAGCGTTCATCATGCTTTGAGTGTAACATTGCAGAATGCTATTTTGCAGAAACGTGACTCTGCAGAGGGAAAAAAGAGCAGCTGCTGCAATGTCTTTCTTCTAAATTCAGCAATTATAATGGAAAGTCCAATTATTTAATGTTATCAGGAGAGAAATACTTCAGCTCTGACATCTGCCCAGTCCTACGACATGAAGGATGATCCTGATCTTTCCAAAAACATCTCCTCATCTGCCTCCTCTCCTATGCCATCAAACCACTGAGCTATTCTCAAACACTTGTACAAACAGGAAGAGGAAACCGAACTGATACTAACATCCTCATCTTCAAAAGTGAGGTAGCTCCCTTGTGCTGTATCACTTGCTGCCTTTTGAGTCCTAATGAAGTACAAAACATAACAACAGACAAATGTTCTGCGTAACCTTAACATTCAAGTCTAATTTATAGCTTACTTCAAAGTAGCTCAAGCAAAGAGGTTTTACTCCAGAACTTTGAATTTTTATCTACATAAGATTTGAAAAGGTGTAATTTCTGATTTCAGCAAAACATTTCAGTTCTTCTGTATACTGTGCCCTCTTTCTAAAAATAATCTTAGTTTCCTGCTTAAAGATCTGTCTTCAGTCACAGAAAGGATGATTTTAAAAATTTTTCCTCTATTCATCTGATACTTTCAAAAGGGCAAGAGGGCAACAAATAATAGTGCCACTCTTCATAATAATTTTGATTATACCAGTATCCTATGAACTAAAAATTAACAATAATGCAGATCAGAGTCCTACAATGTACCCTATTAACAAACAAAACATGCTACCTTTATACATGTCCAGGATGGGACGTCACTAAACAAGATGGTTCAGGGAAGGAAAGACAACTCAGGTTTAGCCTGGTCAAGAAACACTTACTGAAATTGGCCAGTTATGCTTTTTCCTAAGAGATACAGCACTCCTCAGAGTAGAAACATATGATATTGTGTCAACATTTGGCTGCATTAACTGCATTTCAAGACAGCTCTGTGATTACAGAAACTGTCCTGGAATAATATTGGCTCATACGTACAACAGTGTATCTCAGTCCTCTCCTTTCACAGCTGGCTTTCTCTTGCCCTACTATGCGATTATGGCAATTGGTAGAATTGTCTGGCTGTTCAGACCCAAAACACCTGGAATGAGGCTTTTTTCCATATAGGGTCTTAATTAGTTTTTCAGGAAGGGGCCCAAGTGGCAACCTGCAATGCAGAACTGCAATGAAAGAGCCCATTGCGGAGCATCTGGCTCCCCTAAAATGCAAAATGTCAGAACAGAGTCCTGCAGTCTCTTACATGAATCTCTCTTTTGCTGAGGTACTTGGATCTCAGAAATCACACACGTTAATTCTTCCTACAGATGTCGAATACAAAGATGTGTTGGCAGCATAGATATCAAAGACAAAAATCCTTCCTTTGACTCTGACAATTCATCTTTTTAGTAATAGCATCTTCTTTTATGGATTTTTCTACCTGTTCATGGCAACAGCTGGAAAACAAAGTGAGAAGAAATGCACACAGCAAGCCACAAGAAATGCCGAGGGCTGATAAAGTCCCAAGAGATTGGGGAGCACAATAAAGGGCTGCATGTTTGTAGCTTCCTCTTGCTTGTTCTACCAAGTAGACAAGAATCCAAAGAACATTTTCAGAAGTTTCCATTAACCTGCGTTTTCTGAGCTTCACAACTATTGAGCTCTTCCAGGAAGCTACAACCTCCAGCTACAGCAGCAGAGGATGCTGCATAGCATTGGCTAACCCTAAAATGCTGAGTGGCACAACAGCCTTCTGCCCTCTGTTACCCGAATGTGTGTGCCAGAGGTTAGACACCTAACTCCACAGCTCGGTTCTCATTCTTCAGATAGTGAGCATCCTTCTAAGTGATGCCAATGCAAGGTGAGGATTTACATCTTTAAAAACAGGATGAACAATTAATGCCTGTGTTAACATGTTCAAGTTTTTACAAGTTGGAGCCTGAATATTTGTAATCTAATCACAATTTTAAAAATTTAGATATGGAGTTTGACATTTTCTCTTCATCACATGACTATAATACATAGAATATAAGTTCTTGTATGTCACATGTATATCATATATGTGACACGCTTTGGAAAATACAGCCAGATCCTTTGCCAGATATTGAACTGCTCTCCTCAGCTGCTTTTAATTTTTGGAACTTCTTTAAGATGTGCAGAATAGCTCTTTTGTAAACACTCTAGCCAGTCATAAATATTCAGCATTATAAAGAACAGTGAGGTCACATTCTTGCTTTCCATAAGTTTACTCTTTCCACAACATTATACGAAATATTTTGTGAAAACCAAGCATCCAACAAACTAATTAAATATTAACTCTTTGTCTGCTTTTGTTAGATTAAAACACCCAGACAGAGATTTACGCAAGCGATGAAAGGAAACTTGTGCAATGTTGAAGAGTCGCCTGCCTAGTCTGAAGAAGTCTGGAAAAATTTTGTTGAAAGCACATATGCCAATACTAAAGTTTATATGTAATGTCTCTGAGAAGCATGCTACCTTTCTGAATAAATCAAAATGAAACCCATAACTGTATTAGTTACATATGTAGTAAAGACCATGTCAAACTAGTTCATACCTCATGACTGACTGTAAATTAATTGTAGCACCCCTCCCTTATACTACTTTGGTGACACAAGGAGAAAAGCTAAGTCTTCACATTCCCTTACCTTCCTGTACCTGCCTGTGCTACCAAGACTTAGTTGGAGGAGGAGAAGTAAGAGATAAAGAAAATACGATTAGGAGGTTAAGAAGTCAACTCTACAAGAGAAGGCCTGGAAGGCACACAGTGTGCTGTGTCCTAAAGAGAGAACATTTGCTTTTCAAAGCGGTTGAGGAGAATGAGCTTCCCACAACAACAAGAGAACCTAGAGATCCATTAGGGTCTAGAGTTCAACTAGATGAAAGAAAAATCCCACTCATTTCTATCAGCACTTATATCTAAACAGAATATATTGAAAATGTCTTTAGAGTCAAACTCCTTACCATTTGCCTAATGCACGGATTAACTGATATTTTCTTTGAATTATCTGCTTTGCAATCTTGTTATTATTTAAATCAATCTGAACAATTACATATTATAAAAAACTAAAGATAATGGGAGCAGTAATATCAATTTTCCACTGGGTTAAGAACTGGACAAACGTTGCAAACATTTTATTGACACGAGAATTGTTTGGTTTGACAGAATTATTTTCAGATTCAGAAAGTATCCATTCCTTCTTAAAAATAAAAATTAGTGCCATATGGCATATGGTGTAATCATAGTCTCATCACACAGCAGGTAATGAGGAATGCACATTCTAGATACTAAAAATCCAGAGAAGACCCTCAATTGTGTGGGAACTTTTTTGTGCTAACAAGTCCGTTCCCAAAAAATCCAATAATTCAGTTATGTTTCAGGTATTTTTTTCAAGACTCAGTTTACCAAGAATGATACCTTGTCCAGGATATTACAGAGCACCAAGACATCTAGTGAGTGAAAAATATACTGCAAGTAAAATTACTTGACATTATGTAACCTAAACAGTGTAGGGTTTAATTATTAGGTATAGGAAGTCTAAGGGAGCACTGCTAGAGGAGTATCATTACTATATGATTTTTTTTACCGTACACTTATAATTGTTAAAGTTCCCAGGAAAAGAAATGAGTGGAAAGATGCTCCATCAAAACTCACCTCTGTGGGATCTCTGACACCCGACTGCGTTCATATATTGCATTCCCTCTCAGCAATGGAAGGGAAAACTCAAAACTAGGAAAGGCGTACCTCCACTCGTGCTTTTGCAACCACCATTATCCACTTCCCCTAAACTGACTGAGGGAAATCCTTTAATCTCTGTCTTTGGATGTTTTTTAAAGTTGTATTCCACAATTTTTGTTATCATGGGGGATTTTAGCATTGTAATGCTCGGTCTTTCATCAGGTTCTTGCTTTCACAAAGGCATAGTACCATAAGAACTCAGAGAAATAATGTTTACTGGTTTTGCTGACAGTGCAGTTTTGGCATTAAGTCCTACACATTAAACAGATACCTGGCATATTTATCACTATAGAGAAGATTTATTTAAATTCAAATTCAGAAACTGTAATGAAGCACATGGTACAGAAGGCCTGAACCCTCCTTTCTTTTTAAAGGAAAAACAAATTTTCCACAACTGGATTGACATAAAGAAGTGTGACAAAAACCTGGAATTACTTAATTCCTGAATCAATAAAAGGATCAAGCTAATTATTTTCCCCATGGGCCTGGCAAACACCGTTCAAGTAATCTACCATCATCAGCTTCAAATACATCAGATCTGCTTCTGGGGGCTCATCAATAAAGAGCAAGCAAATTAGTTCAGCGAGAGGAACCCCTGTCATTCTGCCAGGAAATCATGTATGGAAGAATGCATAGGAAAGATGTAATGCCAACACATGAATCACATTTGAGAAACAGAACGTACTCTTTCAAATTGAAGTTGAAATTATCAAATAATAAAAAAAAACCTCAATGTATTGTAACAGGTTCACTATAAATTGCAAGGGTTGGTAATGATGAAAAATGTTCAAATTCCTTGAAACTGGACATTAGGTCAGATTCTCTGATTTATGTAATTTTCTTTATCAATTCCTTTTTTTTTAAATTTAATCTAAGCAAATTCTTATTCACCTTTATACTCAATAAATAGCATATAGTGGATATACATAGCGTCTACATTTGTATAGCTATGTATCTTCCAGAAAGAAAAATATTCTTTAAAAAAGGTGCAGTAGGACAGGAATTTTTTTCATTTTTTCCTTCAAGAACTTGAGAGGGGAAAAAAGAAGTATTTTCCAACCACACTAGTACAATCCCTGTTACATTTGACTCTGTTAGTAGGGCAGGGAAAGGCTTAGTGGGAATTTGTTTGTCAGAACCACTTGAAAACAGACCCCTCAATCTTTACTCCTACATTTCATGCAGCGGTCGGCTGAGATGGAGACAGACCTTGTATTACCCGTTGGCTGGCCTTTTTGCTGGGTCAGACATCCTTGACCTACTAAACTGCTTAGGTTTTAATTGCTTAGCTTAATTGCTTACATTTGACCTGGTATTTTCAGATTTTCTTGGTATGTGAACTTTGCTTTTTGTGACGTTGTGAGAAATTTTTGGATTGAAAAAAAAGGGAATCCCATAAATCCTGAGTTCGGGCTGACTTCAGTTATCTATGAGATCTTCTTCTTCACATTGATTAGGATTCTGACATTAGTTATGGTTACATATCAAATTACTTTTGACACATCTCTTGTATCACAATCGAGCCAGAGGCTCCTAAACCAGGGTTTCTCAGAAATTCCCAATCATTTCACTAGTTGCAGCATATCTGGATTTTTAAAAAGTGTTTGCACAGCTGCTGGAAAGCACCAGAAATGGATAGTTGGGTAATCTAGAAGGACTGGTGAACACCAGTCCTAGTGACAGTGAACACAAAATTAAGGGTTATATACTGGATGTTTTACTACTGCTGTCAAAGATTTCTTTTTAAAAGTAGGTTAATTAGGTTTCATAAAAACCCTTCTGTTTTTTCACTTCTCACAATTTTCAATACTGCAATATCATTACTACACTGTGTGCTGAGAATTTATGCACATCATCAGCTAACAACCATGCAAGCTTCAGAAGTCTCATGTAGGTTTCTTCACAAAAATCATCTTCCAGACTCATCTTACAGACAATATGCAGGGTGTTCAATTTTACAGAGTAAATAGGACTATTATTTTTCGCTTTTCTTTGTCATGTTGCTCTCTTGCAACATTTAATGGTGCTAGGTACCAGATGCACAACCCATACTCTTCGTTTCTTTGTGATACATTTGGGTCCTGCTCAAAGTGGTGCTGGAAACTCTGTAAGGACTAAGGATACACAGCCTGCTAGTGACTCTTCTGTCCTACCAGAAAACTACGTAACATTTATAGAGTTTAATCTGCCCTTCTCAAAGACCATTGCTGCATCCTGAGCTTGGCAATACCTATTCATTGATATAAAAGAACATTGTGGGAGTAGTTTACGAGGTAGGTGTCTAAAGGTGAGATGAAACTGAACCCAAGTGACTTTCGCTTCTCCTTTGTCTCCAATTATTTGAGATAAATTTTAGGAAAGGTATATCTGATTTAAACTGATAAGCAATTTCTCAAAATTAACCCACTTTGAGGCATATCAAGTTGATCACCTACAGAAAAAAATAGCACTTAAGACCACCCTTGAAAGTACACAGCACTGCGACCAATTCCTGATGTTGCAAACCAAGTTGCATTTGAAATCCATGACACAGACTTTCATCCCTCCCCTCCCTTCTCCAGCAACAGGAAGAACTTGTCTTTCCAAAAAGCTGATTCTGAACTATGCCTCGGGCTGCAGTGACTCAAGGTTTCATGTGGGATTGGTTGAGCAGTTGTTTCTTTTTTGCCTTGTGGTTTTTGTTTTTTCTTCCCTAAAAAACTACCAAAGGGATTTCGGGTGAACTTAAAGTGTAGAAAAGTTACCATGTTTTATAAACGGTAAAAGAGAGGAAAACTTTTACTAAATAATAACTGCTCTGTACATCGTACTTCTTTATGCACTACTGGACATTACAATTGGTTAGAATTTCCCTTATTGCCAAAGGGGTTTTTTTCTTTGTTTTTGTTTTTTTTTGAAAGAGCAAGCACTTCTGGCTTATAATGTTAATTCCAGACATTCTTTGAGCTTGGTTTATGCTCTAGCAGTAAACTTTTATTATATTTTTTAGCTTTTAAAAAAATTCATATTGCCAAAGTGCAGTTAGTTGCCTAGCAGAGCATGCCTTTAACTCATACTCAAGAACAACAATGTGGCAGCAAAGACAGAAACAAAATTAAAACAAAGTCGTGGAAAACATGTAGTGATCTTGTTTCTAGATAATATTTAATTGCGTCTGAGACAGTGCCTCTTTCAGAAATGGATAATCAGTGTAGTTAAAGTAATACTGTACATTCTAGCCATAACAAAAAAAGCCAGACAACTGAAAGTCTCCCTTATCGCTCGGCCATTCAATGTAACCGAGGCTCCTGGCAATCGAAAGTGCTAATCTATGAAAGCTAGTAGCTTTCAGAAGTGCTCTGACTTTGGCAGAGAGAAGCTACTTAGCTTGTCCTAGATCTAACAAAGTCATATATATAACTCGGGAGTTTTAAAAGAAGTTCTCTGATTGCATCGCCAGACAGCATTCTTTACCCACTATGTATTGCCTCAATGTTCAATAAAGAGTACACTGTGTAATTCTACAATCTATACACAGCTAGACAAGAATTATTTTTTGAGATCATGATTCAAAAGCTTATGATTATTCATTTCACTTTCCTTTTGTATTAAGAAACCGAAGTCAACACTAAAACTTTGCCAAATGTTTTTCATATATATAAAAATACACATATTATATATATTAAGACGCCAAGAGAAGTACATTTAAAATCTTTATGCAAATAAAAATATAATTTCATACATGTTTCTACACTTGAAAAAGTCCCAAGATAAAACAGAACAAAAATTCTTCATAGTATTAGAAGGAAGAGGAAAACAAACCAACCCCTGGATACACTTTGTAGATTGTATCATTAACTTGTGAGGTGTGTCTTTTGTTTACCAGTGATTTGGTCTAGAAAGTCTAGACTGCAAACTCTTTTCATATAGGACTTAAACACAACTTATGATTGAATACGTGCAAAATTAAAAGGAAAAAGTAGTACAGCATTGCAATACTTGTATTACAAATACAGGCAAAATGCTAATTAGTCCTATTTCTCTTCTTAGCTAGCCTCTCTACTGACCACACAGGGAAACAAAAGTTGCAGTACACAAATATGAGTCACCATCCATGCATTTATATCCTGCCAACCAGCTCTGTGCAGCAAAACCTTAACTGTAACTTAGATGCTAAGGGACACAATTGTAAAAATAATTAGGGTTTTAGCATAGGTAGAACTACATTTTCCCACCTCATTCACATTCAACCCCAAGCATTCAACCTCAACCACATTCAAACCCAAGCTAAAACTGTCCTTATCAAGATCAAAAGCTTTAAATATTCTCCATTCAACATTAAACTTTTGACATAAACGAATTTTTATTTGTTTTATCAATAAAACATAAGATCATTAAGAGATTTTTCACAAAACTTCTGTAAAAAAAATCAAAATACTTTATTTCCCAACAGTCAACACTTACCAGTGATTTCCATTCATTTCTCCCATGGGTATTCAGGTGAGTGACCTAGTGGCAAAATGAGAGTATATTACCTGGAGATGTTTAATCCCTTCGGCTGGAAGTATTTTACTTTGCATATCTAAGTAAAAGTTCATGGGTCATAGCCTGAAACTCACATATCTTATTTTCTAGGCTAGTGGCTCTGGAATCATTATTACTTGTAAGTTATTCTATAAAAAGCACAGCATTTACAACAGCTATGTCTGAGGAAGGTCCAACTCTGTAAATTTATTGGCAAGGACAGTAAATTAATGATAAATCACCGTTCAAAACTCTGAACTAGGCACGAAGTGGATTGATATTTTAAGTGACTATACAAAACATTTGAACTGCTTTACAAGAAGATTATGCTGTAAAAGTATCAAAGGCTTAAGGGTAAGTTGGAAGGTGCAATGCCACTTTTCAATAGTTTTAAAAGGCATAATGTTGAAGCTTAGTTGCCTTACTCCCGTTTAAGCATTTTAATCCTGAAATATTATACCTCTGAAGCAGTCTTAGAAGAACCCTAACAATTTTATGTATGAGCAAACACCCAGACCACCTGAAATAACAAAAAAGCAGGGAATTTTTCTCAAAGCTTTGTTTGTGTTGGAATCTCGTGAAACACGACCAGCACATCCACTACATTCAGGAGATTACATAAAATCTTACCAATTTTCAAAACTGTTCCGCTTAACCAATATGGACGTGAAAATAGTTCCATGGTCAGCATTGAAGTATGGACTTTATAAATTGTTCAATAACAACTTTGGCCTAAAAAACAAGAAGTAAAAAATAAAAGAGAAGAAAAAAAACCATCAGCAGCACCTGGATCCTAGATTTTTTTCAAATTATAGTTCCTATAACTTTTTGTTTACTAGCAGATTAAACCAGTATGAGAACACTTTCCTTGCTAAATTCATTTGGGTCATATTACCCTGCACCAAGCATCTTGGTACAATTTAACAGGCTTACCCTCCCATTTTCCTTCCTGAGGAGTACAAGAATTTGGGTATGAAACAGTACCAAGTCTGGAAAGCCATTTGAGGTTGAAGTACGCACAAGGAAACTAGGAAGTCTCATACAGTTTATGTCAGCTGCAATAGCCTGGAACATTATAAACAAGTGCTAGCCAGAACCTTTAACGTTCAACCCTGTATCAACGCAGCAGCTTTGGCACTTAGCTTAACAAATACCACACTGTCTAGAGTCTACTGATGAGGGTACTTCAAACTGCTGTCATTCACACTTGGCTTGGGATGGTTTTGATACACCTCTGACAAACTGTGCGTAGGGTGGCATAAAAAGAAGTGCTGGATGAGCACAGCAACTCACTTGTTCCAGTTCAACATTGTGTACATTTCTACGTCATGTGAAATAAATAATGCGACACAGGTACCATACTCCGCCATTCACAGCTGCAGCCTCAGCTGCCATCTGCCTTTCATCTTTCTCTCCTGCATCCCTGGCAGTTATATCTGGTATGGAAATTGTTTTTGCAGACTTCACATGTCCTCATATACATTTGTCATTGCCTAACTCAACATGTTGTGAGCTGTGCTCAACCAGAACAGACAGACTAATAAATAGAGAGAGAAATCACTTCTGAACAGTGGAAACAGAACCATTGGTGTTAGCCCTTTAAACTAGTGCACTGACTTAGCAAGAACAACACAGGAATTCCTGAAACCCATGCTCTATAACTCGATCACACTTCTGTCAGCGAAGGCTGAAGTGTGGATTTATATCGGTAGCTTTGAAGGGCTCTTTGAACTCAGGCATACCACAGTCATCTTGCTTTCCTCCTGGGTAATGATAAATATTCTGCATAGCTTTCAGTAACGATTATTTAAAGATGGATGCACATGTGTCAATGTAAAGGAGAAACTGAAGAGCTTTCTTCTTACCCTGACCAATATCTTAACAAAAAGGACTTACACATTATGGATTTCACACCTGTACAAGCATATATGGTGGCATTGTATAATAAAACATGTAGGATTTTTTGGTTTTAATCAGACTCAAGTTATGGGGAAAACATTCTAGCATCTATTAACATCTTGGCGTTGCTGGATTACTTATTAACAACTTGTTGCCTTATCCCAAAAACGCAACCTGGCATTGTTTAAACAAATAACCTGTGAAAGTCAAAGACCCATCTTTCACGGAACCTATACACCAAAGCACCTATTATATTTATCTAGCTGGGTTAGCCATTTATCATTGTTTAGCACTAATAATACTGAAATCATTTCAGTATGTCTTCACCAAAAGAAACCAAAGTCTGAGTCCTTTGTTACAATATCATGATCATTAACATAATTGAATCCACCCTTGCATCTGGCCACAGCACAGTTCAATAGGTTTTGAGATTAAGAGCTTCAAGCATCTCACTTTTCAAATCGCCCACCCTGACAATTTTCTCTAAATTCAAATTTGCCTGTGAATTAAATATTTGCAATCCCTGCTTGAGTCACCATGTTATACCAAGCAAACATTTAAGTCCATATAGAAAGAAAAAATCTTCACATTTTGCAAAAATTTACTCTCACTTAACTACAGTTTTAGAGAATTGTCTAACAGGTCATCATAGAATGAGTTACACATGTGAAAACACGGAGATAACATTATATATGAAATGGAGGCTATGCTAACTGAATAGGCTTTAGGTCCTGGGCCTCAAATCCAGGAAAGCATGACCACTTTAGTCCTGCTTTATCAATGATCTCCCTAACACATTTCGAGTTAATCAAGTGTTCATATGCTCTACTAGATCAGGGTGCTCAGATTTCCTTTCCTGAGTTTAAACATAGCTCCTGACATTGTCCAGGGGACAGCAGTCTGGAACACTCACCTTTTGACCACAGCAAAAAAGTGTGAAATCTTCCATATTTACTCACAAAAATCTCCCAGTGAAAATTATATCAGAATTACTGACTGATCTTCAATCTTGTTTTCAAAATCATAGATGAAGAAATTAATTTTACAATTAAACATTACACTGGCAGGGACATTATTAGAATCTGATGCAATTATTGGGTTCAGATGAAGCCTTGGCTCCACACCAGGACCAGTAACAAAACTTCCAACAGTGAAGTTGCATTATGCTACATTAACCAGACTACTTCCTAAGCATGGAAGGCTGCCTACAATAATAGTGACCTCTTACTCATCATATGCCCTTCTATGACTTCTTTTGATCCACTTTACTGCTTGTAGACTTTCAACCCTGAAACATCTGTGGGACGATCCACTGTCAATTACTGGAAAGCCATGCTACTCTACGGAGCACCTACACAGTAATTGTCAAAACCCATAAAAGCTCATAGGAGATGTAATCCTTCATAGCCAGGTTGAATGGGGCACTCTATTTATGACTGACAGATAGAGAGGAGGAAAGGTTGTGAATCCTAGAAGGATGCAGCAGCCAGGATTTTGAAGTGGTCTACGAATTCTCACAAGAGTTGCTGCAAAAAACAAGGGGATGAAAATAAGATGAGGTTGAGTCTCATTATTTTAACAGCATAGACATGAAGATGCAAGACCTTGGATTGTTTCTAGTAAGTAATTCGAGATTCTGCACCTTGATCTACTGTGAAATTTCATGAGCAGAGAAATCCAGGAGAGAACTTACTAAGAGATTACAGAATGCTGCTTAAGCTACAATAAAGTGTTGAGGTTTTATCTTTCTAACGTCTGAGAAAAAATTGTATAAATTAATTATTTGCCACAACAACATGAAATTATAGCTTTCTGTAGCATACAATCTTAAATTATGCTACAATGCCAGACCATTTTATTGTGCGGTTGACATCCAGTTGGAAAAAATCCAAACAATATTTCTCTTCTTTGCTCAGCAAAAACGTTATATTGATTGAATCGAAGCCAATACGTACACTCATAAGCTATCTTGCTTTAACCTTATTTGTAATTTAGTTAGGACAGAACTACATTTACAATGCTATAGATCAGCTACAGCAAGGGCCTCATCTTAAAGCTGCTATTTTAGGGGTTGTAAGTCCACTTAAAGCTGGCTGTCTCCAAATGAAACGTTGTTCTGACTCTGAAGACAGGATAAACCATTCCACAGAAAATTTGGTCAAGGAAAAATGACACTATCTTTGGTTGGGAGAAAAAAAGAACAATGGTTTTAGATACTTATTAATATTTTCTAAAATCTCTAAACGACAGTTCCAGTACGTACTCAGTTTGATTATTCTGGCTGAGGCATCTGAAAGAAAACTACTAGTCTTTGACATCTACTGCTACATTCCCATTCCTGAACAAAATACACATTTAGAATTTATTTAGCCCTTCACTCTGGGTGTAGACATGCAATCCTGAAGGACAAATGTATTTGGGTTAGCATAGGAACCCCTGTTAAATTGCCATTTGCCACTGCTCAAGTCAACAGAAATCTTGCCAACGATGTGTTTCAGCAGAACCGAATCACAGATTCTTTCATACTCTGTTAATACAATGCTATCAATGCCTATCTTCATACGATAGGCCATTTTATGTCACTACAAGCACATAAATGCTAAAACAAAGTCGTAAATATAGACTCAGGTAATTACGTTGACACACCTTACTGGTAGCCATGTGCTATTTCAGAAAAACTATTAGAGAAAATACTTACATGACAGCATATGGCTCTTCAACTAAATCAGAGTCCCAAGAAACCTCTGTAAGCTAATCCAAAATTAATTATTTACACATTACAGTAAAATGTTCTCCCTTCATTTAAACACTAATGAGCTGCTGGTAGCTTACACAACTGTCAAACTTCCGACTCTCATAAGACATCTCCACATGACAAGGTCAGCTGGAGAGATTAACAACTAATCCATTAATTCATACCAATCCATCGTGGAGGTCCTTACAGAAAAAGCTGGGCACAGAGTTCTACATCCTGAAGATAATGTCCAAACTTCTTCTGTGAAGCCCATGTTCTCCTGCTTCACAGAAACACAGCTTGACACTGCATATTTTATGGAGTCCAGACTTCTCCTAAGTGGGTATACTACAATCAATATCAAATAAAGACACAGGAGAGAACAGTGCATGAACCACTAAATTATTTTCTGCCTTTACAACAAAACCCAATCTGCAGTGAACCAAAAGCTTTACATACATCAGAATATGGAAATAACCTATAAACAGCGTTAAAGAGAACATTCTAGTAAGTCATGGCAGTGGCCTTGCTAGGAGTTTTTATTGTCTTTCATGAGATCTGTGTTAGGTGTCTTTATTTACGTGTTGGAATAAATAGGAAAATAAACACAGCATTAAAACCTAACAGTTTTTACTCTGTATGCCCTATGACTAACGTTAGACTGCAGAACTCAGGTACTCTTAACAGACATTCATTAACTAATATAATGATAACCCATGTTGTATATTACATATTCATAAATGTTTGGCACTTGATTTACACCCTGTTGCAGAAGCAATGAGAACAGATCCATGAGGGACACCATGGAGCCTAGATCTCTTACTGACGGAAGTGAAATGCATCAGATCAGCTTGTGCACCCACCGTATGTGATAAACTGATGAATATACTCACAGACTCATACTAGTTTTTGTCTGTTTTATCGGCTTAAATGACACATCTTCAAGTACTAATAGGCTTCCACTTGTATTGAAATCTGTAGTACGCAGCTGTCCCTAATTTAGTTATTTTTAGCTACTGCTATAATAAAGTGATAGAATTGAGTTAAAGAAGATTCATACATTGCTCTTTAAAGTATATTTATTTTTCTTTCTTACAAAGGATAGTTTTATGTTCATGACTTTACAGTGTAAAACGAAATATTAAACTTGATTGCATAATGTCCTTTGCACTGCTTTAACACCAGGTGAACGTGAAGTACTTTGTGAAAGTCTAAATATGTGAGACTTCACACTAATTCATATCATAAGTTACTGATAAACACAAACCAAATAATCTATTAACATTAACTACTGTAAGAGGTTGCAATCTCGCTAGCATTTGGCATTATCTAGAAAGAACCTTTGCTGCATGCATCACCTTTCTGGGTGACTGAGGTGAGGCTGAACGGGCTGTGGTTCTCTGGATCCACCTTCTTGCCCTTGCTTGAAGATAGGATTGATGTTTGCTTTCTTCCAGTCCTCAGGAACCTCCCCTGATCACCACAACCTCTCAAAGATAATTGAGAGTTCCCTTACAATGCTATTTGCCACCTCCCTCAGCATTCACAAGTGCACCCTATCAGATCCTATAGTGTATGTCCAGTTTGTTTAGATCTTCCCTAAACTGATCCTCCTCCACCAAGGTTGTCTTCCTTGCTCCAGATATTCCCACTGGACTCTGGGATCTGTGATTGCTGAGGTCAATCAGCAGATTACCAGAAAGAAAAAAAAAAAGACATTAAGAAGGCATTGAGTATCTCGGCCTTTTCCGTGTCCATTGGCACCAAGCCCCCGCTCCATGTGGCAGTGGACCCACATTTCTCCTAACTTCTCTTTTGTTGATGATACACCTACAGAAGATCTTCTTGTTGCCCTTCACAACCCTTGCTAGTTTCAACTCCAAACAGGTTTTTGCCTTCCTAATCTCACCCCTGCACACTTAGACAGTGTTTCTATATTCCACCGAAGTCACCTGTTCCTGCTGCCCATTCTTGTACGCTTCCTTTTTGTATTTAATTTTAGTCAGGGGTTCCTTGTTCATCTATGCAGGCTTTCTGCCACTCCTGCTTGACTTTCTGCTCATTGGGATGGACCATACTTGAGCTTGGAGAAAGCAATCCTTGAAAATCACCAGCTCTCCTAGACCCCTCTTCTCTCCATGACCATATTCCATGGGATTTTTCCAAGCAAGTCCCTGAACAGGACAAAACCTGCTCTCCTGAAGTTCAGGGTTGTAATCCTCCTCTCAGGATCCTGACCTCCACCATCCCATGGTCATTGCAGGCAAAGCGGCCCCCAACCTTCATGCCCCTGACCAGTTCTCCCTTTTTTGTGCATATCAGCTCCAGCAAAGCGCCTCCTCTTGTCAGCTCCTCTACCAGGTGTGTAGGAAGTTCAGGAAGTTACCAATGCTGTCCAGAAACTCCCTTGACTGCTCGCGCCTTGCCGTGTTGCCCTTCCAGCAGAGTTCAGGGTGGTTCAAGTCTCCCTATGAGACCAGGGCCTGCAAGAATAACGCTTCTTCCAACTGCCTGAAAGATGTCACACACTTCTTTCTCATCAGGCAGTCTGTAGCAGACGCCCACCACAACACTGCCCACCTTGGTCTCCCTTTTCAATCTTAACTTCTTAGGTCTCAGCTGGCTAAGCATCGGTCCTTGGGCAAAACTTAATGCATCCCTCCTGCTCTCTCCCCTCCTCACTGACCCAGCCTGTGCTTCCTAAAGAGCCTGTATCCATCCACTGCAGCAGTCCAGCGATGTCAGCTATCCCGCTACATCTCCGCGATCCCAATGATATCACAGCCCTGCAACTGCACACAGGCCTTGAATTCCTTTCGCATTAAGTCAAGAATTGTTTTAAAGTCCGTTATAATTAGCGTATTTACAATAACCCAGCAATACTGTTGCTCAAAAGACTAATCACATACACAAAAGAACTCCTTCAACAACAAAAGAGGAGGAAAGAAAGAAACAATCCAGTGTGTTTTATTGGTATTCAGGTACAGTCCCATTACAATTGGCTAAATATAACTTTTTTTTTTTTTTTTTTTTTTTT
>Ga0065711_1039721_pt1 | contig 17560 bp, 8 predicted proteins | sample Hoacrofraction12_FD_59098 | JGI IMG/M metagenome (GOLD analysis project Ga0065711, IMG submission 59098) | Hoatzin crop microbial communities from Cojedes, Venezuela - Epithelial fraction 12 v2 (version 2) | ecosystem: Host-associated > Birds > Digestive system > Esophagus > Crop | place... | reverse complement strand
GAAGAACTTCTTCCCTCTGAGGGTGATGGAGCACTGGAACAGGCTGCCCAGGGAGGTTGTGGAGTCTCCTTCTCTGGAGATATTCAAGACCCGCCTGGACGCAGTCCTGTGCAGCCTGCGCTAGATGACCCTGATTTGGCAGGGGGGTTGGATTAGGTGATCCCCAGAGGTCCCTTCTAATCCCTGCCATTCTGTGATTCTGTGTTTGGTGTCTCTTCCAGTGTCAGAATGGAGGAGGGGAGGACACCACAGGAAGCTGTAAGAGATATAGGTTTAAAACATAGGGGCTATCTCATTACCCCATGGAGTCAGATGAGGAATCCTTTGCCCTAGGACACTGGGTATTGAGCAGTTCTCTAGGTTAAGAGGCAATTGAACAAGTCAATAGAAAAAAATGCTGGGCAACAGAAAGACCATTTCTGTATCCAGGAGCCTTTGACCCACAGAGTGCCGCAGCTGGGAAAACATTTTGGTAAGGCATAATTACATGCCAAGCCTGTTCCTGTGCTGTCCCCTAGGCATCCACCATTAGTCACTATCAAAGACAGGACAGTGGGCCAGGTAGCTGACAAATCATTTTTATGGGTATAAAGCGTGACTCACGGCACTGGGAAGGCTCTTGCGCTGGGTACCTCCTCGCCTGGAATCCTGAAGCAGTAAAACCCATGTTGTCACAACACTACCAGTATGGCAGGTTGTGGCTTGCATCTGCTGCCAGGATCAAGTCATGCGCCCTTGGTGAGTGGCCCTTCAGGTGCTGTGGGAAGCGTCTGCTTGGTGCTCCATAATGTCTCCTTAAAGGTCCTTCCCTTCCTTGGCTCTGAGCGTGCGGTCTGTTAAAGGAGCTTCAGCCCATCTCCTTGTCTCACGTAGCAATATGCAACCAGCACTGCTCAGCTTAACATAGTAAAGCATACAAAGATGTCACGCCTTGGGACTCCAAAAATCAGGCAGAAACATATATTTTGTACGTTTTAACTTAATGCATTCAAGAGGTGTATTTGCCTACTGGTTTTGGTGCCATCTACTATTTTGCACTGTTAGCTTTCATCTTAAAAACCTGGAAGTAAATTTTGTTTTTTAAGTTGAAGGAATTTTCCCAACTGCAACTCTCTAATATTGAGATAATGTAAAAATAACATCTGAGGTATCATAAGACTTCATTAAATTGCTACCACGCTCAGCCTAAAGAACAAGCAAGCTGCTCTGCATTGACCAAAGGATGAGCGCTTCCCAAACAAGGGATGGAAAAAATTATGTGTGCTATTTAAGTATAGAGGTGTATGTGCATGCCAATGGAAACAGGCACTGAAGAGATGTAATTAAACATCCAGCCAGTGCCATGTGGTCCTGTTCCGTTCCCTCCTTGGAGACATCCTAGAAAATCTGTGATCACTTCCAGGCAGACGTGGAGGCGTTTCCCTGCAATCAAAGCATTCAGACTCGTTTGACCTTCCTCTCACAGTCACTTCTTGCTCTTTGGGCTGGCTTTGCAGTGACAACATGAGGCCTTCTGGAAGAGGCAGCAGGAAAGTCTGGGATACTTGGCGCTGTAGTTCGAGATGTGCCAAATGACATGAGCAGTTTCTGCTTGTTGTGATGAGAGCAGCAAGGAAGCCCACACTTGGAAAGGTCATCTCGGGTCAGCTCAGCCGCTTTGGCAGTGCTTCTCCCACTGTCAGTTAACAGCTGGTGGCTAAGAGGGCCCCAACAAGGTACTTAAGAAACCTGGCACTTTTTGGATGCTTTTTGGCTAGAAAAACTTGTGAGAAGTCAAAGCGTGCTGATGCAGGGCAGCTGAATTGATCACAGTTTCAAATATGAACATTCATTAAAAATGAGATCTGTGTGTGGCTTTAAGTGGCTTTTAAGTTTTAATTCTCATCAGTGGAGGGGAAAATTGCCTTGCCTAGACTTTTCACTGCTCAGGTAGCAACGAGTGAAGTTTTGCAAATAGGGAGAAAAAGTCTCTTAAGACCAGATCCCAACTTGCTCATTGGGAAGAGGAGAATTAAATATACCTAATCATGGGCAACTGTACCACCCCTAACCCCCACAGCAATATGTGAGCGACAGGCGAGTAAAGTGCTCCTCAGGCAAGGCAACGTGAGAGAGCACTAAAACGTGAGTGAAGTCTGGACATAAAGGAGCAGGACTGCACTTGAAAGATGATGACTGAGATCTGAAATGAAGGAAGGACTAACCTGTGCATCCCAGCAATAAACAGTCCTGTGCAACGGGCACACAAAACAAAGGAAAAAGATGGAATGAGTACATTTCTGTATAGGCAGAATAAAACAACGGCATTCAACGCAGTAACAAGCTAATCCCACCACTTGGTAGGCACCGGTTTGGTGGCACATGTCTAGGAACATTCCTGAAGAACAAGTGGGTACGAGGCACGCATTTCAGATGCAGTTGGGAAAACAGGCAGCTTAGTGCTTCCCTAGTTATTATTATACCTTTTCCAGCTATCTGACTCTCTTCTTTTCAAAAGAAGCATCTTTTGTGTTATTTTAACAAATATATACAAAGCACCATGAGATGGTTGTGAAATTTGGGGGAAAAGACAAGTCTCTGTAAAGGCAGCCAAGCTGACAAAGAAAAACTGCATTTTGTGTTCCCCCTAGAAGCAGGATTTACGGGTCTGTGAGCTGCCCACGGAGTGGGGCCGCAGCACTGAGCTGAGACGGGGCTAATACTTGAAAAATGCATTTTTATCTTTTTGACACCTACGCTGTCTGAGCTCATTTATTTAGGATCAAAGTTTTGCCAAACCTTAGTTCAAAGAGCAGACTATGCACATCTCTAAAAGGTGTGGAAAAACAACTGAATTTAAACCACTTTTGTAGTGGCAGCTTCCAAGTGAGGAGCAGGCACCCTTATCTGTCTGTATTTTGTCTGTTTCTGATTGTGTCCCACTATCTTAAGACAAAATTGTTTTGTTTTCAGTATTTCATTTTCATTATGCTGTTACTCAACTCGCTGTGTGTCCTCTACCCTAATAATTTAATTTTCTCGTGGGATACTATGGTGATTGAAAACACTTAGGGGCTCTGAACCCAGGTGTCTGCTCTGTAAAGAATCATTTTGCAACACATTTTATCAATCATGTCAGGTCTTTATTTAAACAAGTTGCGTTTCTGTCCTCAGCTCTTCCACATAAGTGTTGTAGGATGGTCAGGAATCTTTTTCCTACTTTCACAATACATTTATTCATAGCCACTCTTGGGCCAGCCTCATCTGTTATCAGCTGTGGTGTCTCACACCCACCTACATTTTTTCCTGCTCTAACACATACTTTAAGTAACCATATCATCATGCAGCCTTCACCTTCAGCAGATGGGATGCAAGACCTCACATACATGCCTGCTCATACGTGCGTGGCAGACCTGGCACCATGTCCAGGCTGTCCTGCAAGCAGCATGGCCACGTGAGCACAGTGCTACACCCAGCCTGACAACCTGCTTCACAGTGCTCAGTTAAGCAGTTACCCTGCAATTAAAATCCAGAAATAATCAGGCTGAAGGAAGGAATTAGGCTCAATGGCCATAGGCCCACATTTCTTAATTTCTGGGCAAGCTTGGGCAGATTCTAGGTAGTTATAGGAAAGATTCTGCCCGTGGTTCCCTCCTCTGGGGACTCTGTTTCCCAGGAGTTTCTCCCTGCGGGAGGCGCAGGATGTAGGAGCCCGGCTGCAAGCACGCCAGCGCCTTTCCGCTGAGATAAGGATGTCCTTGGTGAGACAGGCTTCCTAACTAAGGTAGAGCCTACCTTCAAGTCTCCTAGCTAACTAACGCTCTACCCTCCTCCTTCAAGCCTGACACAGGGATCAGAGTCAAGAAGGCATCTGCTCACCCAAACCCCAGTCTGCCCTAGCTCCTCAAGGCACATTCTTGATCTAGAGCCACTCTGTCCCATGACCTGAGGCTGCTAACAGCCCAGGGACAGCCTGGGGGAGACCAACCCTGCGCTGCTGTCACCTCCCCCTTCCTCTACCTCTATTGCTTTTCCAAAGCACGCACCATTTTCCCAACAAATAAGGAGCACCAATAGCTTAAAATTGGCATATGTACTGGGGGCGGACTTCTCCCAGAGTACAGAAAGTGTACTAAATGGGATGCAGTTCAAAGTGTTGTGTATTGTCCAGTGTGAATGTGTGCAAGTTCTGGTTGATGAATACGCTCCTATGTTGATGCTTCCAGCCAGCATGAACCCTCCTTTTCCACTACCAGCCCTTTGACACAGAGACTGCATCAACTTGCTGATGGATTTAGCAAAAGGAGTAACTTGGTATGCTTGTGGGCGCTTTGTGAATGCGGACTCTCCCTCTTGTGCTTACAGCCTAAACTTTAATTGAAACTAAACATGAACAACTGATGCCAGCTCTAGTCTACAGCACAATGCAAGAGGACAAAGTATAAAGGAGAATTTTCTTTATTTTTAAATATTAGTAACACTGCACAAAACAAAAAAAAGTGGTACTTAAGTGACAGAAAACCGGTACTCAGTCTTTTTTCATATTCACCATAATATAAATACCCTAACAGAGTTCAATGTATGGTTCTATGTTTGCATAGGGTTACATTGGGTCATGTAAGCATTCGAAGCCAAACCATTCAGATACCAGAGACACCAGAATTTGTTATATCAAACCATGCCAGAATGCAGACTTGATTTTTTTCTGTTTAGCTTCTTCCTTACACCATTATGCGCGTTCCTACATCTTTTAAACGTTAGAATGAGTGAGTTTCTCCAGGGACTGTGGACTTGCAATATTGCCAGGTTTAAGTCTGTTACACCAACAACATATAGGCAAGAAGAAGACAAAAGAAACAAAACAAAACCATAAGCTAACAACTCCTACCTGGAGGTTAAAAGGAGGAGGCAACATACTGACAAGAAACATGCAGGTAAATGCTCTAAGGAACGAAAGGGCTCTGTACAGACTAAAAGGTTAAGAAAAGCAATGTGTCATGCACATGAGACAAGTGTGGGAAGCAAGGAAGTAATCTTGCCTGAAACGAGATATTTCTTTTAAATTGAAGACATCTTTTCAAGCCAAAAAAAAAAATCAGTCCTGCAATAAAATTGTTGCAAAATGCTTTCACACATAAAGGTGTAAGTTCTTTGCAGATTCAACTTGATAAAATCTCATATGGATGCTGAAAAATGTTTATTATCTAAAATCTACTCAGGAGAAACAAAGAGAAGTTTTAAAGTAGCACTTCGATATTTTTTTCTCTAGGTTTGAAAATAAACTTTTAAAATAAGGAATGATTTCACTAAATGATTCATCAGGAGACAACTATGCTTAAGAAAATCAGTAGGAGTGCTTTCAGGAAACCATCATTACACTAAGCTTCTTAAAATCAGAGCATATCACTTCATGATACAATTTAAAATGAAGGAACATTTTAATAGCAGGGACAAACCTTTGCTGCTCAGCTTGGGAAAAAAAACCCAACCATAAAAGTCACTTATTAAGCTTGCATAAATTACCCTATAAGAGCTCATGTCTCAGTCCCATTCCCAATGACAGGAGTGAACAGGACTCTTCTTTCAACAGGCCTGGTGTTGCTGCGAGAGTGACCAAGCCAACAGGCATTTGCACAACCCTTTATATCCTACAAAACAAATAAACAAACACTTGACTAGAGTCGTTTTAGTCCCAGGGAATGAAGAGGTAAGAAATTCTGCAACACTTTCCAATCTTCAAACACAACACGCTTCTAACCCAGATCAGCCTCGTTGGAATTCCCTAACCTGACTGGCAAGAAAGCCACTCCGTGAAACTAAAAAGAATAACATAGTGCAATTTTAGTACAGTTTAAACATGAGTCACTTCCTTGCTAGCAGTGTGAACAATCAAAAAATATACACAAAAGAGGTGTGCTCAAATTTAACAAGAAGTTGTCATTACTATAAAAGTATTGGCATAGCAGAGAAGTCCATTTTAGTAACTCCCTTTGGTTGACTTCTTCTTCTTCTGTTCCTCTCTCTGCTTCTGCTTCCTCCTCTTGCTGCCTTCTTTGTGTCCTGAGGAAACATGGCTTGTAAAACACTATTCACAGCATTCACGGACTTTTCCCTCTAGCAAAAGCACACATTCTCTGAATGGGTTAAGGAATCTTAAAGAAAAGGTCTAGCTTTCTAAAGTGCTTTTTTAAATTATCATTTCTACTATATCCCCAGTTCTAGTAGATCCCTTATATAGGAGAGAAAGAAAACACTATCAGTCTTTGAAGTTTGAAAAGATCTGGAGAACTTTCAAAATACTTCAAAGCCATTCAGGAAAAGCTTCAAAATTAGAGCACATGCAAAACCAGAATAAATTTCAAAATGGAAGCAATAAATAAGACTTATACAGCAGGAGCTATTTAAGTACCAGCGTTTCCTGCATACAGTAGTCAGAGATACCACTATATTTGCATTTCCATTTTAAGACAAGGGAGTGCTGAGAATCCTGAGTAAGTAAGAAGGTGCTCAGTGTTTACCAATATGCATTTTATATGCAGGTCATCACCCTGCTCATGCTTAACTGTGCACCATAGGTTATATTCTACTGTAGCTTCTGTAGTGCATTGAAGTATTAAGTTCAAGCAACAATTATTTGCTACTAGTTCGATAGGCACAAGCTTCCAGCCATGTGATCACCATTCCAATGGGGGTTTTTTCCCCCCCAAAAGATGCATGAAAAGGAGCTCTTGCTCTGCATCATGCCCTTTCCTCCAAACTTGCAGTAAAATGCAGACTTGCATGGACAGTGAACTGTGCAGAACTGACACCGTATCTACCCAAGTGCACTTAATAAAGCCAGACTCAAAGGTAGCAGAAAATTCCCTCAGATAATCAATCTGTGATGCTTTGAGATAGCTGGAGGGACCTTTTAGCTGAGCAGTGCTCTGGCACTGGGAATCAGCACAGTCCAGTAAGCCCAGCACGGAGCGACACAGCCCCTGCAAGCCAGCTGCGAGGCAGGGCTGGGAGCTGGAGGAATGGCCCAGCAAGGGCACAGCTCTGCCTGCCTGGAAATCTCTTTCTTTCCCCCATTCGGTCTGCAGGCAGGCAGAGATGACCCTGAGGAAGCCATGTCACCACTGCACCTGGTTCTCCATCAGTTTAGCACCAACAGCAGTATTAAGATGGGGAAAGGAGGCAGTGGGAGGTCAGAGCAGTACGAAGCCACGCTGTGGCTGAAGTTTGCTCCCCATCAGAGCTCCTCCCAAGCGCAATTAGGGTTGTGCCCACGGCAGAACTGCTGTTCTTTAAGACTCAGAGAGAACCAGGAGCTAGTCTTTGGGCTAAAATCACCTCAGACATCATCAAAAGCTTTGCGTTAGAGGAAATAACACTCCCTTGTAGCAAAGGGAAATGGTTCCTAGGTTATCATTCTAGCTCATACACTGTATTAACAGCATGACTTCATCTTTTGCAATCATCTGAGTCAAGAAGCAGGTTATTTATTTAGAAATTCTGCCATGAGCAATTAGCCTGTGCAAAGTTAGAGTGGAAACCAGTTTTATTGTTTAAGGAGGAGAAAAACTGGCAGTGCTTTGCAGAATTGCAGATGACGCTGTGTTTTCCCCGCACCCTGCCACCCTCCCGAGCTACGACCCTATCCCCAGGGACACTGCGTGCATGCCTCCTAACTAAGAACTCCATCCATGAAGTTTATTTCAACGTCAGCCTCTCGGTCACCTATACATTGTCAGCAATAGGATCCCTTGACATTTAATTTACTGCTGTAAGGGACAGATCCCAGAAGGGCTCAAGCATCTCTTTGCTTTCCCACAGAGCCCAACGGAGGCGGAAGAGACGTGCTGACTCTTGAGAATCAGTCATCCGAGGGGTGTTATTCAAAGGATTCCTCCCTTTACTGGAGGGAAAAACAGCATCATATCAGCTGATCAGAACTAGTTCATGTAATAACTATGAAACATTAATGCAGAAATTTGGGAAAGGATCATCAAACCCTAACAGGTTATTAGCTTCATAATTGCCACATTTTTCATTCTCAAAACACTGTCAGTATTTCTAAAAGGCTTCCACATACAGGCATGATTGCCTTTAATACTGCTATTTTATATCATAATACTTTTTTTTTTGCAACAGTGCATTTTCTTCAGATGTTTGCATTTTTGAAAGCAATTCTAGCAACTCTTCTTTAAAAATACTGTGAGTCAATGTAAATTATGACTTGAAATGAAAGCCACATAATTCATTGTCTTATAAATGAAACAACTCAAATGTTAAAATAATGTGGTATGAAGATATTTAGGCATTTGACAACAAGGTCTCCTACCAGCCTCCGGAATGATAAGGGTGAAAAGTGGAAATCTTTCAAGTGTTATCACTGACACACAGAAACAGATTGGCCAAAGTAGGAGATAACGCACAAATACAGAGTATTCCTCAAGAGAAAACTGCTGGCTCTTTTCTGTTTCGAGCCTGCTGTGATAAATAATTTCACTCTCGACTGTTCCTTTTCTATGCCCACCTAAGAAGAAAGGATAGGTCAAACTTTGCCAGTCTGCTAGCGCCAGTGATGCTATGCCGGGTGATAACGGCCAAAAACTCGATTTAAACAAGTGAAGCAGCTCCTAGTGAAAATAAAAATTGCACACTAAAGACCTAAACCTTTTGGTGCTTATTTCACTTGAATACTTCAACCAGCACTAATTAAAAGCATTTTTAGCTGCCTTGGTTACAAGACTAGCCCCAAAGTCACAAGAGAACAAAATCTGAATTAGAAAGCATCAGCCCCACTACTACTGGATCAATCTGCAGTGAACCTGTGTCCCGGTGAGTCGCCAGCATCACCAAGCAGTCGTGGAGGCTTCCCATAGTTACCACCTGGCAGAACTGGCTTCAGCCAAACAGTCCTGGCCTTGGAGATGGGCTTTTCAAATTCCCACCCTTAGAAGCAATTGTTATTCAAGACAGAGAGTCTTCGGAAGGGTGGGGGGAGACTAGATTGCTGAGAGCCTCCCCAAGCTTTGACATTTGGAAAACAGATTCACTCAAATGCAGATAGATATCAGCCGCCTAACTTGGTACATTCTTGCTTTCGTCAGCTGCCAGGGGCAGAAACTGATGAAGCAAGTATCCACACCATTTGGAATTACACCTGTTTTACAACCTGGATAATTCTTGTCTAAAACAAACAGTGTTTGCTGACCTGCTCTTCCCATTTCATGCCCCTCTCTTCTACTTCCAGAAGAACTATAAAGAGCACAGAAGCTATTCCAGCTTTCAAAAAGCTGCAGAAGACCGAAACCAACTTCCAACAACACTTAGTAGCAACTCCCTTAGCCACTCCTCAGCAAGGACCAAAACAAATTGGGAAGCCTCTTTGATGGGTCCCAGATTAACTTTCCCTCTGGCTTTCTACTTCTCTGCCACCTCCACCTCCCAAAGTCACAGGTTTGTTCAGTCAATGACCATGAAACTTGTCACGTTCTTGGGCGGCAGCTGCAAGGGAGGTGTGCACATCAAGCGGGTGATCCAAAGGGACAAGTGTCCTGGGGAAAACACTCCTACCCAAGCCATTGGTGGTATCCTACCTCTTCCTGCCCTGCCTGACATCTGCCTGCTCTACCAGGATGCAGAGACCAGCCACGGGTCTGCTCCACCTTCCTTCTACCAGCACAGGAGAGCGCAGGAGTCAGCAAGGTGCTCAGTCATGGCTGGCGATTAACACACAGCATTTCTGCTCCTCGACCCACATCAGCCAGTAATAAAGGCTATGGCCTGATTTTTATAGATGTCCTGCAAAGATGAAGACTTTGGAGGAGCCTCCTTCCACTTTCAGGCTCTGAAGGCCTGAGGTTGGGGGTGGGAGGGATTCATGCCTTATTCAGTCCCAGAGAAAATGGTTTTCAAGATCTACCAACTTTTTGCTAAGATTGCAGCCATTCTTTTGCCCTCCTTCAAACCATGAAACAGTCATGGCTCCAACAGGCACACAGAGCTTGAACAGGGCAGCGGGCCGCGTGCTCACTGGGTTCTGTAGCACGCTTTCTAATTTTCTGCTCTTAGAAATATCTCTCTGGTCAAAACAATAAACTGTTATTTGAAAGGTAGCTAGATAGCTTCTGTATATGCTATTATAAAAATTCACCCCAGATCACAGCTTCAGTATAATTTCATATTTGTGACTCAATTTACAATTACAGCTTTACACTACACTTTCACATTCCCTCCTTTCAGCCCGAGCCACTGCCCAACACATACCACAGTTTGACCTACTCATTCTCTCACCGCATCCACAGCTCCTGCCCATGCCACAGAGCATTGCAGAGAGAGAACCTGCCTTTACGTAAAGATCTGAGGTGACAAAACATCCCACCCCGTCTAGGTATGCCACTCCACTATTTAATTATCCGCACTGTTAAGTCCAAGGGGCCAGTTCCCCAGTTTCACTGGCCAACCCAGTGACGCAATTCCAACTTTGATGTTTTAGGGGACTGAAAAGCTTTAGCAACTTACTGGGGCCTTCCATCGTGCTTGCTCACCGTACTGTTTTCATTACCAATTCTCCTAGAATTGCTAGAAGAATATACCAAGCCAGATACAACCTGCTTGCCTGCTGTTAATTAAGGTAAGACTATTACTGAATCGAGTCCAAGGTTTTACTCCCACATGGCAAGCAAAAGCTTGCAAGGCTGTGCAGCCTTGGAAGCCCTTCCATGTGCAACCCAGCCACCTTCTATGGGAAGCAAATGCGTAATGGGATGCTCTTGTATTAGCAGCCAAAAACACATGCGTGAAGGCAGCTCTGGCTAAGCCAGGGAACAATGAGCCAGTGTCCAAATCCACCAGCCAACCTTTCAACTCTCTGCCCCCAGAAGGGACAGGCTGTTGCTCCATCCCACTCACACACAGTTACAGCCAGGGGATGTGGAGGAACGGGAGAGCGAACTCCCTCCCATCTCTGCACCCCCAGCATGCCTCACGTATTAGATTTCCACAGAAAACAGTGGCTTTGCTTTCCTTTCTCTTTTCACTACATGCCCAAATACAAGTCTGTGAGGGAATTATAAAGTAATTAGTTTGGATAACCAAGCACATCGATTTTACTAGTTAGTAATGTGTAACTCAGGAAACCATATGGCGGTAAAAAGAACAGAGACTGCGTTAAAGATGTAATAAAGCACAAATAGCTCAATTTTCCAGCAGAGGAATCCATGCCAGGAAAGGATCAAGATTTGTTAAGCTAGGTCTTCTAAAGTGGTTTCCTTTTCAGGGATGTCAGCGGGTGAAAATGGAGCAAAAATGAATTATTAATATTCTAAGTTTAAAGTTAATGCAAGCTATTTCATTCAAAAGGAAGAGTAAACCTTGCAATATTATCTTGTCGTGTATTTTTCAGTATTTTAATAATTAAACATTTCAACCATTCTTGCTTGATAAAGGTCAAAACTCTCAAATCCAGAGAAGCAGATTTTTAGGAGTAGTCACCACTACCCCTACCATTATTGGCTGTAACTCATAGGTCTCTGCTGGCATTAATACCACTTTGGTGCAGCTTGAATGTCACCAGTCAGCCACACATCACACAATCCAGCAGTGCCTTGCTTGTAGTATTTGAAATCTTATTAAAAAATTACTCGAGTGGAGCTAGAGCACTGTTTGAGATACGCAGCGACTTCAGAGTACAAGTTTTATTCTAAAGGCTGTTAAGAAACCAGGAACAGTATGAAACCCCAGAGCAATTTCTACTAAAATGCAAGGTGTCAATGTTAGATGGAGAATCAAATTTAATTTTTTTTTTTAAATTAAAAATCCACTGTAATGACTGGAAATCCTGACTGAGGAGAGAATTCATCTCACCTCTGGGTATTGGTTGCCAGTCTAAATGAGTTGGCCAGCCTCTCTCCTTGGGCACTGGAGAGATGCAGCCACTTCCAGAGGGATTCCCACCACATAGACAAGTCAAAGTCCCCTTTTCCTTCATTTAGGTTTGCTACAGACTTACAAAATGAAACTCAAACATTCCCACTCTTAGAGCTGGGAAAAGAAAACCATTTCGCTGCAGGTGAATCATTAACGACTGAAGGTTTGCTTGAGGTGGTCTAACTGGGATAAAGTCTAAAACTGCCGCGCAGTCTCGCTGCCAAGGGCCACATGCCAGCAGTGGCAAAACCGTCTGACTCGAGGTGGAACAGCACCCAGTTTGAGGCCACTGAGCTCAACTATTTCCCACTGAATCAAGTGAGTTTTGGACCAAGGCAGAAAAAGATGCTATCCTTTCCCAACGCTGGCCTGTGTAAGCACGGCAGCTGTTGCAGTGATCGATAAGAAGCCGAGCAGGAGCAAGTACGTGGTCTATATAATCACAGAGCTGCGCTAGTGAAGCCTGCTTGGTGGGCAAGGCAGTCGGCAGAGGTGAACACCCATGAAGGAGAACGGCGTTATTGGCCAGGGCTCGTGCACAAACCTCCCAGGGAGGGATTAAGACACTCACGTAGGTTTTTATGACTGACTCGACCAGTCCTTCAGCAGCCCTGTCCATCAGGGGAACAGCAGGCAGAATATTTAAAGCAACAGTAAAATCTTAGTCTTACTACAATCAAGTTTTCACCCCAAATCTTTTATGGCAACTCACAATCTACTGGCAGAAGAGAGGATTTTGTGATTGCGCAAATACTTCTGGAAATTCATTTTAATTGCAAACTTGTGCATCTTGGAGCATAAATAGATTCACAGCAAAAATTCCTAAGCAATCTTAAAAATTGCTCCAAAAATTGCAAGGTGTGTGTCAAACTCAGATGCTCTTTGGAAACCATTACAAAGTAGTGTTGTGATCACAGAGAACCTCAAGTCCCCATAGCGAGAGCCAAGATTTTGTTTTGACAGCTACAGGCACAGGAGACAAAACCTGTAACCCTTGCGTGGGAGATTTCAGAACATCAGCCCAGAAGTTACATCCAGGCTTCCGTAGAAAAATTTTAACCTTTTTTAATTTTTAAAGATAAGATTCAACTTAGCCATCCCTAAAGAGACAAAACTTCCAGGAACTGATCAGGGAGACATTTATCTGAAAGTTTCTATTTTTCCAAGCTGTCCTCCCACATGATATCTTTAGGTCTTCCGTACAGAAGACAGTGTTAGATTTCAAGGCTCATAAATGCAGCAGAAGTTGGTACAGCACTGGGAGTACATGAGCACATGTTTTGTGGTACAGCACATGTTTCTCATGTGGGGAGCCTCATACACTCACACTTCCCAGCACTTCAGCTAATTCAGCACTAATTAGAAGGGCCCTTGGTTTGGCGTCCAAGTAGAAAGGCATCTTCGTGTTTCAGAAAAACCTGTCCTGGCAGTCCTGGATGATCTCTGACCACAGGTTCAAATTAAATCAAGTAGTTACGAGGACTTCGTTGTCCAAGATAGCCTCTGGACTATAGTGCTGAAGCATTACAGACAGGAAATCTATCAAAGGACTAATTACTTCCAAAAATAACTGGGGCAATCGTGGCGCTTCCGCATTCACCTGAACGGTCTCAAACCTCTCTATTAGGATTTAGGTGCCTAAAATTGCAGCTTCCAAAAATAATATCAGGGTGCTGAACTTCTCCTTCGGCAAGGAAGCCAAGCACAATTTAAATAAATGAATGTGCAAAATATTGTGATTAGTTACTCTTTAAAAGGCCTTCACTTTTAAGAACAAAGAACATAGGCACTTCAGCAGCATAATGATATTTACCCTGGATCCTTGAATATCCCAAGGCATTTGTGATTTTAGACTAGACTAAATTGAAGAGCAGAGCTAATGCAGGATGAAGGCACACAAGCTGCCATTTATTATCTACCAGGGAGCTAACATTAAGTCAACACACAGCAACAACCTCTTGCTTGGCTTTTTGGTTTTTCCTTTTGACTAGCTGATGGTTCCTTCTCTGCGCGTTTCTCATCAACATGCTTGTGCACACCTGATAAATAAAAAGGGGTCTCCAAGCTGCTTGTAACCCGGCTTCTATCTTGTTCTTCCACTTCATCGCTATTATAATGATAGGCATATTTGGGGGAACTGGCAGGCTTGTGAGACTTTAGCAGGCGAGGGTTGGTCGGCTGGAAAGGCAGGGCATGTTGTCCTCTCCGTCTGCACTCCTCAGCAAAGGCTTCTTCATCTGCCTCACCTGAAAAAGCAAACAGTGCGAGAAAAGTGAGCTGCGCCCAAAATGCTTAAAACTGGGCTGTAAATTGGATGTCCCTAAACTACTGCCTTGGCTGTGGTTATCTCACAGATACTCCTGTCCATCTGCAGATGGGGAGCATCCAGAGCAGAAAGCTCCATCAACAGCCTCTCACCACACTGAAGCCACCCAAAAAAGTCAGTTAGATATGCCAACTCTGGGGCCACCGCTTCCTTTTCCCCAAAGGGCAGGGTGAGTGAGCCAAGCTAATGGCCCTGGACAATATTTCTGTCCTGTGCAGAGCATTTCATCTTGTCCCACCTCACCTGGACTCTCTGCCTAGGAAGGGTTGGCCCTGCTCAAGGAAAAGCTATAGGGAAAGGAGGGAGAAATATCCAAGCTGGCTACAGGGATGGTGGGGGAAAAACGAAGCCAGCGTGGGTTCAGAGGGGCTGGATGTTGGATATCCACAGCTGGAAGGATGGTAGAGAAGTGCGAAAGATCACACGAAGATGGGAAATTGGGTTGAAGATGTAAGAGGTGAAGCACAAGCCAGGGGGCAAGGCAGGCACATGCAACCAAGGCAAATGAACACAATGGAAATAAAAACCCAATGTCTGCAAAAATTAATATGAAAGACGAGGTATTCCCGTCCTACTCATGCTGTTTTGCAGATGATGCTTTCCTTTGCTGCAGAAACCGTAACAGTACCAATGCTGCAAAGTAGAGAAATCAGCTACCGTAACACAAAAAACCCCCAACAAAACCACGCTTTGAAAAGCACACAGTAAGGTAACAAATAAAAAAGCCAAGCAAAGGCATTCAACAGGGAAAATAGGAAAAGAAAAAAAAAAAGATTGAGAAGAAAGGTGTGTACCACATTTGTCTCTTAAAGGCTTTTTAAAGTTTCATTAATTCAATTATTTAAGTACTTCTAATAGAGCTGATGAAATACAACGTCGTTTTATTTGCATCAAAAGTGGTGTGTCACATTCTGGAAGTTTTTCCTGGGATGTGCCTGGCTGCTTAGGGAGGGGTGCGTGTTCTCAGCTAATGCATGTGCTCTTAGTTCATGGCTGGAAAATGCTTTGAAGATGGAAAAGCACCACGTATGCAGTAAGGAACCAGAGCAGTAATACCCACTTCGTTGTGTGCACCAAACCACTGACACTTTCAAACAAAACAGGTTGCATCGTCTTTACCTTGTAATCGTACCTGGGGAGATGCTTCTGAGGGCACGAGGAAAAGGAGGCAAGGTGCATTTAACAAGTCATTTCACAGTGCAATGCGGCGCCTGAGGCCTCACGGGAGAAGAGGACTCCAACCCGCGCCCCACACCACCCCACCGTGCAGTCAAGCACCTGGTGTGCATGGATGGGTATTACGCAGAGGACCCTTTTTCCCAGGTGATTAAATGCCTGTTCCCCCATCCCAACACTCACGGTTTTTTACCCTGGAGTCTCCTGCACTTCCGAAGGCACAAGCAAACAAGACCAAAACCCAAGTGATGATAACACCAAGGATTTCTGTGTTTAGACACCGTCTGCCTGCGTCACACCAACGTAAAACTCACAGAATCACAGAATGGTAGGGGTTGGAAGGGACCTCTATGGGTCATCCAGTCCAACCCTCCTGCCGAAGCAGGGTCACCTACAGCAGGCTGCACAAAACTCCTGGTGTGTGGTTCTCTTTGCAGCAGGAGAGGGCTGGCAGGATAATTTTTTTCCCCTCACATGGGGCAAGTGCTTCAGCTATGAGCGGCGGTGGGCAAGGATAAGCTCAGAAAATGCCAGACGCAGAATTGCTGGCGTTTCCCCTAAGAGGCTACAGGATTTTTACACGCTATACGAATAGCACTGAAGCATGTATCAGTCTGATGATACCAGGTCTATGAAGGTGAAGCCTGTAAAATTCTAGGAGTATAAAAAGCACACCATAGGAAACCCATGTACACCAGTTGCACATACAAAAACCAGTCAAGAGAGTTCACTTCCTAGCAAATTATAGTGCACCAGAAGTAGGACATCCCTCCCCTCCCATGGAAACACAGACTGCATTGATGTCTTTTTGATGTGCAAAGTCTTGCTTGATGCATGTTTAAAATGTATATTGGCAAGCAGATGCAGGAATGGGAAATGCGCTGAGGCCGTTCTCGAAGCCCTGTGTGTGTGCTCACATCGCAAACACCCTGATCAGATACACTAACACTTAATGCAGTGAAGTATTAAACCAGACATTCCACATACACCCCAATAAATTACTCCTAACTACGCTAGAGATCAGTCTTGGCACCTTTAGTCTAATTCAACTGGTGTGAAAGGCACAGTTTAACACTGGAAGAACTCAAAATAATCTCGCTCCTTGCTGGTGACGTACCCACAGCATCGCTGCATGCTGGCCCTCTCGCAGCCTGATGCCTCCTTGGTCTGCTGCTCGCAGGGAATGCTCCCGCCGAGCTCCCTTGCTCTGGGACTGAGCTGTGCCACCAGCCCTACAACGCTGAGCACCTAATGAGGCCACAGAAAGATCTTCCAGCAAGCACTCGCTGCTTGAGTCCAACTTAAAATAAAACATAAAAATGCAAAAGAGTTTCAGTGCTCCAAACTTTCCCATTAAAACAACTGCATCATAAAGAAGAGGCAGGAGAGCTTGTCCTGCTTTATCAAATCCTGTGAGAGCTAGTCCCCAGAGCAGGTGTTGGCCTTCAGCTCCTTGCGATACGAGCACGGCTCTGACTCTGGAAAACCACAGCACCTGCCTGTCACACACCTCCCAGGAGTTTTGGGACAGGTCCTCACAACTATGCCACTTCTTGTCTCTGAAAAGTCATGATACACCTTGTCCAAGGCTTTGCCTGGGGCATCCTCCACCTGCAGCTCTTCTGCAAATGGCCCACAGCAAGGACTGTCCTCTCTTCCAGCGGGGTTCATAGTTCAATTGCTCCATGAAAGATGATACACCAAGGAAAAAACCCCACAAACAGACAATTCTCGTAATGCATATTTCTCTTTCCTTCAAAAATGCTCCAAAACTAACCCCCAAAGCTGGAATTTGCACTGCACCATCACATTAGCTGAAGGTGCTGCACCAGCCCAACGAACCCAGGAGAGCCCTGGCTGTGCTCGGTGCTGCCTGCTCTGCCTGCACCGGCTCGAGATGCAGGACCGGGCTGCTGCTGCTTGGGGTTTATCTGTGCAACGCAGTTGTGGCTGAAGCGCAAGGAAAGGGCACATGGCTGAGGGTGGGAATCACTATAGAACACTTGGAGACCATCTACTGAGAACAAGTGGCCAAGGGGCTGTTTCACAGAATCACAGAATGTTCGGGGTTGGAAGGGACCTCTGTGGGTCATCTAGTCCAACCCCCCTGCCGAAGCAGGGTCACCTACAGCAGGCTGCACAGGACCGTGTCCAGGCGGG
>Ga0065711_1009008_pt1 | contig 17560 bp, 10 predicted proteins | sample Hoacrofraction12_FD_59098 | JGI IMG/M metagenome (GOLD analysis project Ga0065711, IMG submission 59098) | Hoatzin crop microbial communities from Cojedes, Venezuela - Epithelial fraction 12 v2 (version 2) | ecosystem: Host-associated > Birds > Digestive system > Esophagus > Crop | place... | reverse complement strand
CCTGTGCAGCCTGCTGTAGGTGACCCTGCTTCGGCAGGAGGGTTGGACTAGATGACCCACAGAGGTCCCTTCCAACCCCTACCATTCTGTGATTCTGTGATTCTGTGATAAGCTGGAAAAACACCACGTGCTGCGGCACCCACCGGCAGGACATCTTTTATGGGTGACTCCCACAGGGCGCTGCTTCTCTCGGCTTGCTTTGGGCCCTGCCTGCCCGGCTTGGCAGGCAGCACCCCAGTCGTGGTGGCTTTGCCAGCTCTGGAAGCAGCCCGAGAGTCGGCCACTGCGGGGATGCTAACAGAGCCGTCGCTGGAACAAAGCACGGCGCGGAGAGCGTAGAGCTGGGGAGCCAACTTTCTGCAGCACTTCCAGATGTGAAGCGGGGGAGTTGGGTTTAGCCTATCTTTCAGATTTTTTTAATTCTTTCTGATTTATTTTTTTTTTAAAGCGCCATGCAATCACACTGCGAACAATTTGTACTGTTCCCTCACACTCAGCTGCATGTTCCCAGTGGCAGTTGCTTAGCACTTTTTCTAGCTGAGACTCTCCAACTGAAGCCCCATCTGTGTGCTGGGGCAGGTTGACAGCAGAGATGTTTTCCACTGAAATCCAAGCAAAAAACTATGCTGTGCCCGCTCTGTCCCATGTGCGACTTCTGCCCTTGGCCTCCAAGGTTATCCCATCCTGAGAGACCGCTCCACGGACCGAGGAGGGGCAACGCCTACGCTCACTCAACCAGGAGGCAAAATTCCTCTTAACTGTGGGCAGTTTGGACTGAGTAAGGGCTGTGTGATTTCGGCCCACCAGTTTGGCAAGGAGGGCTCCAAGGAGGCGTTCTCACTGAGTAACTTCCCATCTGCGTGGGCACCCGGGAGAAAGGGCAAAGGCTGCTGGAGAGTCACGCCAGGCTTTTATTTCTCCAGGGAAGCAGGAGCTTGGACCCAAACCTCGGTCTCCCTGTCAGCATGCTGCATTCGTGCTTCAGCTTCTTCCTAACGTGCATCTTCTGCCCAATTTTGTCCTGTCTGTAGTTTCAAGCAACCTGATTAACAAATTCTGCAGCATTCTTGGGGATATTAAATATGACTGGGAGGGGGGATTAACCTGTGAGAGGAGCTAAAGAAACCTCCAGTGCAGCCTGTCAATGCTTCTTTTCAGGTCGTAAGAAATGAGCGTGATGCTGCCCTGCTTGCTGCTGCTCCTTCTCCTGGTCAGCTTCAGCTCACCCGCACCCAGGTTGTCGGTGCGTAGCTTTTGGCTCGTGTCTGTACAACCTCTCTGCGGCGTGCCAGTCGCTCCCAGTGATGTAGGGACTGGGGCTCCCCCACAAAAGGAACGCGGGTCTGCAAGCGCAGAGCAAAACGGTGTCTGCCTGCAGCTAAAGGAAGGTCACTCCTGCTGTCCTGGTAAGACAGGGTTTTCACAGCATTAGGGGCTGCACAGCTCTCTGGGTGGTTGGACTAACATTGCCAAGAATTAAAAAAAAACCAACAAAAAAAGCCCTTTAAAGAAAAGAAGAGGTGATTTTATGGCCAGTGAAGAAATACACTCTACTCCCTCAGGGAAAACTGCCTTCTTGTTATTCACTGAGGTTTAAAGAGCAGGAAAGGGAAGAGGAGGACATAGGCATGGTCTGAGGCAATCCGTAGTTGCCCGATGAGAAAATTACTCTTGGGCTATACCAAGGAGGTACAGAGCGCACAAGGGAGAGTTTGGCGAGCTCGGGGCTGTCTACAGCAGGTCCCTGTGTGCCTCCAGCCTGGAAATTCTCCTCTGTGGAGGAAAACCAACAGGCCTAGGAGAAGGAAGAGGCAACTGGGAGGCCGCATTTGAGCATGGTCCTCAGTCTGATATCCTGGGCAACTGCTTGTTTTGCTTGTGCCTAGAACTGGTCATTTCTCTCAAGTCAGCTTGCTCAGAGCAAAAATAGCAACTGATTCTTACTGCAGGGGTTTGCTTGATTGTCTTGGAAGAGATTTGGCTCTGTTTTGTTGTGTTTTTAATGGAGTAACACCAGTCACAGACTTATCACAGCCAATGTGGGCCAGATGGTGGCCTTGGTTATGGTAATGCAGCTCTGGAGTTACTCCGCTGATCCTGGTAGGCTCACTGCTTTCTGCTGATTTGTACCACATACCAGCTCTTTAATCTTCCAGTTTTACAAAAGGATGTTTCTGGAACCTCGCTGGTTTGGCCTGGCTGCAGTGCAAGAGCCAGGTCTCCCCCCTCTTACTACCCTGAGGAGTTTCATAGTCTGCAAACACTCCCTTTGAGTTCACTAAATGGGAATCAAGATGAACAATTTTTGTCCAAAGTAATTTTCTGCCTGTTTGGTCATATGCTGGGATGCTCTGAGCAGTGGCAAGATCATTGTAAAAAACCCTTTACCACGGGGTTCAACACAACACCCCATGCTATGCACTATTTGTGTCTTAGAGAGACCACGATCGAATTGTCTTGATCCACAGAGCTGGTGCGACATGTTAGGGTCAAGAGGAGACAGACACTCCTTCTCTCTCTATGTCTCTTTTCTTACCACTGACTGAAGCATGGGGTTTTTTGTTTTATTTTCTCCATAGGAAAAAGATATCTGCCTCCTAGACAATAATAAATTAAGACAAAGGTTAAAACAGCTTCAAGACTTGCTTTACTTATATGAACTGCAACTGAAGGACATCCTGGAGAACACTTATCATAGAACAAAAAGTGGGCTGTTCTCAGGCAACAGGAGTGTGCAGCACGAGATGCCTCTACCCACAACCAGTGGAAATCTGATAGTCTACGACCAAGGTACTGTTTGCAGTACTGTGTGTGGAAATGTCAGCTTGCCACAATGTTTATTTCTCCCTGCAGTGTCATATTTTATTTCTGCTAAGAGTTTTAGAATTTTTCAAGTGGATTCGGTTTTAAAATGCAGTCAGATACATGGGAAGGGACTGGTGGCCCCAGTACCAGCAGACATCCTCTGGGGCCAGGGTCAGCTGGCCCAGCTTTAGGCAGCTACTGCCCAGGTATGCTGCAGACACCTGCAGCCGGGCTTGTCACCTGGGACTCTGGTGCAGGTGGTTTTCAGCAGACCTACTTGAGACATCTGCTTTAGGAAGAGTTGGGTCTTACTCTTGAAGATCCTATTTCCCCCAAGTGACTCACGGGAGCCCAGCGTGCCTGGCTCAGCTGCGGGCACTGAAACCTCTTTGGAAGAGTCTAGCTTTCCTGTTCCTCAGCTTCTCCATCACTTCTGTGGCACAGCAGAAGGTGTGAGTACTCTGTTCCCTGGTGTAACTTTGAGAACATGGTCATAACTGGAATCATGGCCTGTGGCCAAGATTTTCTCCTTCATGGGCATTACATTGGAAGAGTGAAGCACTGAGGTCCTGAAAGACACTCTCCTGATACAGCCCTGGTAGAGGTGGTCACAGGAGCTTAGCCTCTTATTTTAGAAATTTTGGGCCCTGATCCAGTCTGAACTATAACCAGCTGAGGTTATCTTCTACATTGAAATTAGCTTCCCTGCAAACAATCTCACTGACAGAGCCAGTCCCGGTTCTGTGTTGCTCTGTGCTACAGCCCCAGCCTGAGCTGCAGCCATCCCACATCTCACCAAAGATATGGGAACGACTCCCTCAGAGGGCACGGCTGTAAAGACTCTCAAGCCTTGCTGCTCTTAGTTAGGCCCAGCAGTTTGCAAACCAGCAGTGCTGCTACCTTATGAACCACTTTGCTTTGGCTTTGCAGGTCTTGCAGAGCTATTACACAGGCTGGCCAAGCGTCCTTGTCCCATAACCCCTCTCAGCAACGTCCTCTCCTGGCTGCACAAACCCCTTTGCTTCCCCCCTGCCCCGTTTAACAAACGGGTGCTGTTCTGCCTAGATTGCTCCGCAGTGTATAATCGGAAGAAGACCAAAAACGGCTACTACCGGATCAGGCCCCGAGCAGACCGAGAGCCTTTCCTGGCGTACTGTGACATGTCTGACGGCGGCGGGTGGACCGTCATTCAGCGGCGGAGTAACGGCAAGGAGAATTTCAACAGGTTGGTGCCCCAAGGTTGCATCCACAGGGCTTGCAGCCAAGCCTCCAGCTTCCACCCCCTGTCCTGCCACCTGGCAAAACCCAACATTTGAGAGGCAGGGTATGCGAGACTACGCTACAGTGATAATAACTCTGTGGGTTAGGACAATGTGGGGGTACATATTGGGAGCAGGAGGCCATTTTCAAAATGGACCTGTAACACCTCTCGCATGGCTTCTCTGCATTTGAGTAAGTGTGTACCTGTGTGCATACTTGTTTTATCACTATCGGAGACTGCTGAAGGCACCACATTGGCAGGCATCTGCTGCCAGTGCATAGACTGAGACCTGTCGAACATATTATCTGTTCTCATATCAGGAATTATGTTCAGCATGGTGTAACATTTATTTCCTTGTCCAGATCATTAAAAAGATGCCAAATCCCTAGTCCAAATTGTACTTTCTCTACGCAAAACCCCAGAGAGGTGACTTTCACCTGGAAAACTCCAAGAAGAGAGATGCTCTGGTAGCACAGTAAAGAAGAAATGTCACCATGCAGATTAATTCATTATCACTGCACACACAATTTCAGGGCATGTCTGGTGCCTCTTACAGTGAGTGCAGTCCATTGCAAAGCTGGCTCTCAGCTGGCTTGCCCGGAGAGTGGTACCTATCTAGGCACGGTAGTTCAGCTCTCAGTATAGGTGAACGAAAAACATCCTGAAGAGGAGCACTGACTAGTATGTAGGTCAGGTAGAATTAATAAACCTAATAATGACAAGAGAAAGGAAATAAACACAGGGTTAGTACAATGGAAATGTTGATACGTGGGAAGTCTATGTGAATATCAAAGATAACAGATAAACAGCACAGGAGATTATAACAGAATGAAATGATGAGAAGAAAATAACAGCAGGAGATTTCCCTTTAGAAAGATGAAGCCAGAGAATGCTGATGAAAAAAAAGTATATATCTTTGAAGGACAAGTTGCCACATTCAAACAGTGATCCTGCAAAAAAGCAGAGGTGAAAGTGGTCAATGAATCAAAAATAGATTTAACTGGAACAGGAGCACAAATCAGACCCAGACATTTTCCTTTTAACTTCATCTGGAAGCTTCTGTTTGCAGCTTCTATTCAGTTCCTGATTCTTCACCATACCACATCATACATCCAAGACTGAAGCACATTTTAGACTGCAACGTGAATTTCCAGCCAGGAGTGCATTTGAATTACGTCTTGCTGAAGAACAGTATCAGACGCTCTGCTGAAGACCAGTATGACAGCTGCTGCTTTCCCTTTCCATCTAACTGACAACCTCATTCTGCGAGCTCTGCGTCTGGCAGTTTGAAGGTTTGATCCCAACATATGTTTGCGCACAGGTTCAGCAGGCAAAGAAGTAAGCTGTGAGTTGTGTTTACTTCTAAGGCAGCGTCACAAATCTCAGCTCAGCTTGCAATGAATCAGACACTTTTAGAAAACAATGTCTAGAGATCCAGCTGCAGTTTTACTTGTTACCATAGCGGAGTCTCACAAACTGTCTAATTCTCTTACACGCTGAAATTGATATTTCTGTCTCACTGCAGGAAATGGGATGATTACAAAGTGGGATTTGGGAAATTCCAGGGCAAGAATGATGAATACTGGCTGGGCAACGACCACATCTATGACCTGCTCGCTAGAGGTGCAAGTATTTTCCCTCCACAGATTTCTTTCCAATTTGCATGGGATATAGTTCATTTAACAGGACGCCGCTTTGTGTTTAGGAGAGAGCTCATTAAAGATTGACCTGATGGACTGGCATGGGGAAAGACGTTACGCAGTCTACGAAAATTTCCAGCTTGCGAATGAGCAGGTGAGAAATGGGAAGAGTGGCGATTTGCTTGTTTTGTCTGCGAGGGTGGGGCATCCGCACGTGCAGCACCAGACTTGGGTATCAGGGTTGTCATTACAGTTCTGCAAAACTTCCCTGCTCTGGTTCCCTGCGATTCCTGGTTTGGCTGACTGGCAAACAGCCCTGGGAGCAGGGGGATGTAAGCCTGGGGCTTCTTCCTCATAACCGCTGAGTGCCCAAGCCGCCGGGTGACAGAACCACGCGTGCTCTCTTGCTAGCTCTGCTGCTGCACAGAGCACAGCTCTCTGCCACGGGGCACAGGGCTTCCCATGTGCGTTTGCCTCTGGTCTCATGGTAGAAAGAGTCTTCCATGAGGGAGGAGATGAGGGCTGGAACCTCTGCAAGGAAACGAAACCCTGTTCTTCTGCTTCCTAGCAGAGTGTTTCAGTCTGTCACATAAAAGGCAACTACCAGAACAAATCCCCTCTACTCTTTTAAGCATTAAACCCTAATCAAAGCTTTGAAAGAGCAGTTGTAAGTTCCCCATCTTGAAGAGAGACACCTGTAGCACTACACTTAGCAGTGAAAGCCCAAGGACAGAAAATCCTTGTATTTTCATGTTTGGTTTCTAGCTTCAGACAGCGTCCTGCTCAATGCAGGTGCTGTTCTTTGCAGGCTTGCCCTTCTGAACACTGCACAGAAGTAGCCTGAATACCCAAGGGCATGGGTTCCATCGCATGTACCAGTCCTAGTTCCAACTCCATCACTGCTCCAGAAATGTACGCATTGTGTTCAGTTTGCAATTAGAGTTTACTTATGAAAAGTTTGAACAGCTTCATTTTAATACCTTACTGCTATTTTTCATAAACAAAAGTGGAATATGATGACAGGAAAAAGCCCACATCACCGAAGTAACCATCCGTCTCATATCAAATATCTCTTAGATCTACCAGCTGTGCAGAATGGAACTGTTCTTCTAAGTATTCCTACCAGGACCAGACCGTTTAGCTAGAAATCAGATGGCTTCTAGTTCTTGGAGGTGCAAAATTCCCAATTCTAGCTGAACAACTGATCAGTTTATGAAAGCAACTTCTTGGCACCATTTCCTGCCAAGCTGTTCTTGACAAGCTAGAAGAGCCTTCCAGCTTGTTGTATAGTGTACCAAATGGTTATTGAAAGATGGTAAAGCCTGAAGCCCTTTGTAGCAGCAGCAGTAATTAGCAATCACTTCTGGAAGTTTAAATCCCATATTGATCCCATATTGATCTACACCAGGATCACTAAAGCATGGGGCCAAAAGTCACCCTTGACTTCAGCAGTCATGTTTTGACAGTGGACACAATGGACAGAGCAAATTTGATCTCTGAGGAAGGGCAGAAAGAGCTGATATCAAAGACGTTTCACATATTCTCGCAGGACAATTACAGGTTATGGTTTGGCACCTATTCTGGTAACGCTGGCGACGCTCTGTCTGGTGGGAGCAATTTTGAAGATCAGTGGTCAGCCTCTCACAGAGGGATGCAGTTCACCACATCTGACAAGGATCACGATCGGTTCCTGGCAGGCAACTGTGCGTTAGAGAACAAGGGCGGCTGGTGGTTTAACAGGTACAGAAAACAGCTGGTTCCTCTCGGACGCATAGGGAGTGGGTGGCTGCGCAGCCGAGAGGGCTTGCCTGCCTCAGAGCAGCTGGATGTTGCTGTGTGCGTTTGCCACCTTGCACAGCCAAATCTAAGATGTCCACACCTACAGATCCTCCAAGGAAAGCAATCTGCTGCTTTTGTTATGAAGCAAAGCAGGTAAGTTGCATTCATTGTGAGAAACTGGGCGACAGGTATGTTGCATTCATTTTAAGCAAATGGGTCAGAATAAATGCATAGGGGCAAATTACTTGGAAGGAAAAGAGCCCAATCAAAATTTCTTAAAGTGCTTTGGGTTGTATCACAGGAAAGAAACCAGCTGTAGTCACTGCAAGGTGAAGTCTGTACAAATGACATTTCTCTGTTGTGGAGCATGTCTAGGGGGTGAGCTGCCCCTTAACAGTCCTGATGATGTTTGCTGGTTGGGCGTACCCCACACACCGACAGGGACTCACGTCCACCAGTCCTGGGAGCATGGACACACCATGCTCAGTTTTTCTCTGCTCCAGTGCAGGATGAGCCTCTTCTTTGACCAGGCCCTCATCACATACAAATTGAAATCAGTGGAGCTACAAAAATGTACGTCAGTAGTGTGATTTATCTTGATTAAAAGACATTTGCATTTTTAGGTGTCAATATGTAGCTGCCTACACTTGAGCTAGAGCCTGCCAAAATGCCCTACACCCCGCTGTTTAGGCAACTGAATCGGGTCCTCAGCTCATACACTTGAAGGAGTCAACAGGTTGAATTAGCTGACCAGCATCAGTGCCTACTTTAGGATGACCCACCTACTTCTCTGGGTTCCACTAAATGCATAAGCCAGATCTCCATAGGCTATTGTAGGACTTTAGACAACCAGTTCAGTACAGACAGATGTAGCCAGGTGTCCGAACCTGTCAATGAATCCTGCCCTGGTATTTCTAAAATTCTGTTGCGTGAAAATTGCGCTTCACTGTAACGATGCAATGTCTTCCCATGCTAAACCTAATCTCCTTTTTTCCCTCTCCTACATGGTTACCAGGTGCCACGCCGTAAACCTCAACGGACAATACTACAGAACGGGAAGGTACAACGGATCCCATGACAATGGCATGGTTTGGTCTACCTGGCATGGGATGTGGTACTCGCTCAAATACTCGGCCATGAAAATCAGGACTCCGTTCTTCATTGACAGTGAGAGTGGAGATGGTGAGAACAGTCAGGGCAGCTGAAACCTGCTGCTCTGGAAAGAAAAAAAGTACCGGTTGAAAAGAATCGTGCACGTTAACAGCCAGCCCTCTGCTGCTGCCAGTTGCCAAACCTGCACTGTGATAACTGGACTTGCACCTGTTCCTACTACCTGAAGCTAACGTCACCAGTTGGTTGAGCACAGCCAGCCAACAATTTAATGGAAAACACATGGATCTCAGTCATGGAATAACCATAGTTTTCTTTTTCAACAATTTTCAGAGCTTCACTGGAGAGTGTTTATGAAAAACTCTCTGGACCTTGAATGATCAAGCATGTTCTTTTAGCTATCTGTACTCTTCAAGGGCTAAATCCTTCTCATCTTGATTTTAACCATCAGTGCTTCAGTTACGAGAACATAAGAATAGAAACAACAAGGTGATGGGGAACCGGAGTTCATCTGGTGTATCTTCGTTAATGCTTTGTTCTGGATCAGGGGAATGCTTTTAAGCAACTCTCCCCATTGGCCCCAGTTGCCACAGTTCAGTTGCAGAAAGGTCCTGGAGCGTGTGAAACCAAACCAGTGGACGGACGCGGTCCAGTCCAACCGCTAACGTGCATCCAGACCAAGGCTGCGTCAGAGCAAACCTCCCACAACACGGGCAGCGTGGGCACTGGGTTTTGTTGCCAACAGCTTCCCGCTGCAGATCCGCTTCTTCAGCACGCTGTCACACATCAGTGCAGACAAAACCAATGCTGCCGGCCAGACTTCAGCCCCAGACTAAAATTAGGCAGATTTCACTAAATTTAAGATGAGCATGGATATTCTTAGGAGTTCATAAAATACAGTCATGATTCACTTGTACAACCTCATGTAATTTACTGATGACTCTGGGTTAGTGAAGGAGAATGGGAAAGCGGAAAGTGATTGAACCATAAGGCACGCTGCTTTTGTTGTCTCATCAGAGTGAAATGAAAGAGCAAAACAAATGACTGAAAGAAATGGAATACTGAAAATTTATTTTCCACAAGTTGTTAACAACAATTTAAAACGAACAGTAATATCAGCTCGATGCAAATCACTTAACTACCATGTTGTAGAATGAGCCTGTTTTTTTCTGAGTTACAATCATTTTTTAAACTGGTAGTTCTTGTCCATTTATTTGCTTTTAGATCCACGCATATTGTAATTTGTATTATATATCCACAAAGTGAAATAAAACCATCTGAGTAGGACTTAACACTTTGTATCTGGTTTTCAACTGTAGGAACTTGAACAGAAATGTGGATGAAAATCTTGAGAAAGCTCGTGATACGAGAATTTCTTTCTTTGGGTGCTGCTTTTGTACCTGCTGTCCTGGGTAGCTGAGAGGGTCTGCAAGGCAAGTTTAATTTCCAAGGCTCAAGCTGTCCTGGAGACAATGCAGAGACATGTGAAGGTTCAGTGTAAGATTTGGTTTGGTTCATCTGCTTTCTCAAGACATAAACCCTGTTCTCACTTCTTCCTAGACATCCCGGTGACTGCAAACAGGGAGCCGTGCTCCTAAAGCCTGTGCCCTGTCAAGACTGCACCGCTGCCCTCTGCTCACGCGCTGGCACATGCCCAGCGTGGGACGGAACCTCCACCTACACCTCTGGAATGAGGTTGCCCTTGTGAAGAACGGGTTGTGAAAGCGCAGCACTCCTTATTTCTGTTCTGATCACTACTTCTGTATTTTACAATGGTAAAACCTTAGTGCAAGGTTGTTAACTGCAGGTCGGGAACACGAGGAATTGCAGTGCACAAGTTACAGCTATGTGGCCACTGATGCGGTGCTGAGGGCAGCAAGGACATTTTTTGTCTAGGCAGAAGACACGGAGAAATGTGAGTGCAGTAAGGCCTTGTGAATGCCTTCTGGTAGATGGTGCTCAACCCCAAACTTCAGCAGAGGGCTGGGGAAGCAGGGTAAAGATTACGGACTGGCGATACTCAGACTCATAGAATCATAGAATGGTAAGGGTTGGAAAGGACCTTGAAGATCATCTGGTTCCAAACCCCCTGCCATGAGCAGGGACACCTTCCACTAGACCAGGCTTCTCAGAGCTCAACTCTGGATGCTAGAAATCAACAGCAGCACCAAAGGGACACCACCAGTTCACCAAGCAGCTGAAAACCCACCCGACAACAGGGTGTCAAGTTGCAGATAAAGTCAACAGGGCTTAGTCAGGCAACTGCTACCCACTCCAGCTCCCCAGTGAGGGAGCAGCGAGCGATGTAAAAGCCCAGAGTACAGAGCCTGTTTCGCCCCGTGTCAGTACGGAGAGGCGGGCATTGCAGCTGGACTGCCTCCAGCCAGCACCAATACATTACGGTGCTTTTTTTCTCTCTCTGAGAGAGAAAAAGAGGCCAAGATCTGACAAGCTGGGAGGGAAGGGGTCTGCCTTGCTGTCTTAGACGTAAGACGCACCCAAGTCCACCTAACGCATTGCAGTGGCTGTTCTGAGCACAGCTCAACATTGAGACAAGGCTGCAGGCAGCAGCGCCTGGCTTAGGGTGAGGGTCCCCCTCCTCCGCCCTCCTGCAGCGCAGAGAACCCCCTCGGAGATGCAGGGGTCACAGGGCTTTGTGCGGGACCCTGCCACTCCCACGGCAAACCCCAGGAAGCTTTTCAGAACCCTCATAACCTTAACAAACAGGGTAAAATGCCGCCAGCTGAGTACTTCTTTGATCCGAGGGCTACGACCAAGCTGCAGTCCCTCCCACTGAAGGTTAGGAGGAATGACTGCCGAGTGATGCTGTGCTGTACATCTGATCCCCCACTTCTCAGGGGACCCCCGTGCTGAGAGGCTCCCCAAAACTGCCAACAGACACTGCAGCCCTGTAGGTGCCCAGCAACAGGACAAGGGGCAACGGGCACAAACTGAAGCAGAGGAAGTTCCAGGTGAAGATGAGGAAGAACTTCTTCCCTCTGAGGGTGACGGAGCACTGGAACAGGCTGCCCAGGGAGGTTGTGGAGTCTCCTTCTCTGAAGATATTCAAGACCCACCTGGACAAGGTCCTGTGCAGCTTGCTGTAGGTGACCCTGGTCCCTTCCAACCCCTACTATTCTGTGAAATTTCATCCTCATATCGTAAGAAAAGCATCTGAACTTAATCAATGGAATTACCAGATACTCAAAAGTCATTCCACCCAATCTATTCTGATTATACAAAATTATATTCAATAATAAACTTTAAAGCAGATATTAATTAAATAGTAATAAATTGAAACATAACTTTAGCTCGAGCTTAACTGTTGGAGTTAATGGCTTGTTTCTTATCAGTTTCATATCAATATATTTGATCTCAAATGTTCTATAACCATAGAAAACATTCCTCTCATATACACATAATTATATATGTGCAACATCGGGATACTTTAATGATGTCTCAACTCTTATCTATTATATAAATATATATTCATCTCCCAGTGAGTACGGACTTTGCAGCAAGGATCAGACCATAGTGCATGAAATCCAAAATGCTAATCCTGAAGAGTCAGTATCGGAGAGTGTAAGGTCCAGGGAACAATGATGAAGTCTGCATATTTAGGCTGTCCTACATTTAACATCACCTTTTTTTGTCATTAAGAGATTAAATGGGTACATTTTGTGGCTGGGCTGATAAATTTCTATGGGAAGACACGCAGAAGATAGTGGTCCATATAGGTGTGAATCTAAATGCAACCTAGTTTCATGCATCTTCACTTTCAGGTCTCATATTATTGGCCATAAAATTGTATTTTTCATACACAGGCAAGAACAGAGCTAAATTCTACTAAAAGCTAAAAATAACCTGGCATTAAATTTCAAAACGTCTGTAGAAGCTCAAGTTTTCTTCAGAAATTCTAAAAGCTCAAAGTTCTGTTATTGCTTATGTTCAACTTGCGACCGCTGCAGTGAAGCTGAGCATTCTGGCACCTAACTCTTGCCCAAATTCATAAATCAGGCCCTACCCTTAATGCTCCTCAGGGGCTTAACCTGGGCAGTTTGCTCCTAACACTTAGTACGCTCCCAGAACCAAATACAGCATAAAGCAGAGCAGCTACCACTATTTCCATTCAAAAAGAGAACGAAGTAAGGTAACACTGCTGATGTTGTCCACGGAGGCCCCAAAACAAGCATCCTCGTCCCACAGGAACTTTTCCACATGAAAATTGCTCTGGGGACTTGCTAGCATTTTATGAAACTTCTAAGCTTTGCTATTTTATTCCGCTTCTAAAGTCCTGGAACTAAAATAGAGTTCTATCTTATAAAAGGAAAAAAAAAAAAAAGTGGCTAAATAAGAATAACCTAGCATTTGCAACACTAAATTTACGTACATTAAAAAGCCACATGTCTAGCTAAGAATAATCTAGCATTTGCAACACAACAATTTTGTGATATGTCCCTCATAAAACATAAAAGGCAAATAACACACAGGAAGTTTTTTCTTCTTAAAAGCAAAATTTCACTCAAAAATGCTAATTCCAGCTCTTCTAGCAAATGCTAGACTTCGTATTCAAGGAATTTCCCTAAGTTTATCACAACATTTGCTTTTCTTAAAAACCTGGTAAAAATAACAATCAGATACTCCACACGGGATGTACAACGACAGGATTTCTTTCCAGAGATCTCTTACTCAACAGCTCTGGCTCGAACTGGCAGCCTGGCAGTCTGAAAAGTTTTGGTGTCAGTTCTGCATACAGATCAAATCAATTACACCAGTGATTTTACCCAAACAAAGCAGACAGTGTTTCAAAACAATCAATGGTTAGTCAGTGTAAATAAATAATCTCCACCATAATATTTATAAGACATGAGAGTGTTATTTCCTAGCCAAGTAGGAAATAAAACAAAAGCAGCTAAACCCAGCTCTAACTGCTCCAGACAATGAAGCATACCAATGTATGAAAACTTCCAGAAGTAAGGAATTAGGTTTATTTCTTTTTCTTTTGTAGCTTTTAGTTTAAAAGAGAATCTTTTTAATCAGTTCTGTTATTAGCAGGTTTGTTCAAATTGATTTTTAAACCCAAGCCTTGACACTAATCACAAACATGTTAGGTAATTGCTTAAAGCCAATAATTGAATTAAGCACCTGCCTAGCAGCATTAGTAACAAGATCTAAAACAAAAGCTTGAAAGAAAAGCCAGTACATTAAATGAAGATCATCGTTAGCATAAAAGTACACATACAGGATTTATTTCTTAATCTTATAATAAATACAAATTTAGATGATCTTTTTCTGACATAAGGAGAAAAGTAATGAGCCGTTAACTCAATCTCTGCTCCTTCCAATCTTACTTTGAGCAGAAAATCAAATTTCAGTGATTTTTTCATCAGACCACCCATGCTACAATTTCCCTGTACTGCTGTGCTTTTTTGCCATGTCAAATTGTAGTGAAAAGGAGATGAAAAACGCTTCCAGATTTTTACTTTCTTTCAGCTGTTTGAATATGAAAGTGCTCAAAAGACCTTCATACATCTTCAGAACATCCTCATGGGATGGGACAGCAATTTTACTGCATTTCTCACTGACCATACCAAGTAAGAGAGGTTAGGCACCTTGCCATCCTCATAGGGTAAACCTGCAAGGAGTCACCCCAAGATCCAGCTTTCCTGGATGCCATTCCAATGCTCTAGTCTACAAGGCTAACTCAGTTCTTAAACCAAAAGCACTGGGTATGTCAACAAACACTCTAGAGACCTTTTTCTTCCCATGCCACTTTAAAAAGTGAATCGCAGTATTACTGTTCAGTTAGTAACCAAATCATTGATTCAAGTTGCTCAATTTTAGGAATTTTCAGGCTAGGAGATCTCATTTCCTTTCCCTATCCTAACAGTCAGATTATATTTCTGACATTAGATAGACCACACTCATTTGCAAGCAATAAACAAAAGCAACTTCAGGCAAGGAGCTAGTGCCTATATGGGGAAAAAGCCAATCTCAACTGTCACCAACACCTTTGCTCAGTTAGTCCACATCCACAAAACTTTACTTTCACACTCCATCCAGACAGAGGACATGACAGGCTATAATGGGAACAAAATAAAAAAAGTCACAGTTGGCTTAACATGCATCGCTTTCTTCTGCCAGCGCAGACCACAAACTACTGCACAGTTAACATCTATACCCTTCTCAGTTCAGTAACCCCCACTACCATTGCTCCCTTGACCTCAAACAACTAAATATACTTATGCCTCACTTTGCTAAAAGAGAAAAAAGATCTACTGCTCTACAAGACAATCAGACAGATTACATCAAGCAGATGCATGGGTCCTACAAGGAAAAAATCAACAGTTCAGGTGTGTAAATACTTCATTCAATTCCTCAAGTCAAAGGCCTAATCCATGACTCAAAGCCTGCAGCAGCCTGTAACACTTTACAGCAATAACGTAAGCCTTCAGTCACTTAACACAAGATTAACAAAGGATATACTCCTCTTGGGTATTTCATATCCTCAAATAAGAATTCTTTCAAAAATATTATCTCATTTCCCAATATGTTAAGTGTTTTTAGGGCATCATGTGTGTTAAATGTTACCACTCATGATCCTATTATTTTCCCTAAGAATTTGCATCCAACATACGAAAAGCCAAAACGTACCAGTTCCCTTGCTTCTTCGAGCTGTTTCTCAACATTTGCAACCATCTGCTTCTTCTCATCTGAAACAGAATTGTGAAAATACCATTATAATTTTGCTCTTGCCATGACAGAAAAATATACCATTTCAAAAGCTTATATGCACCAGTCAAAACAGACTCAAGGTATTTATTCTGTGTGACATCATCACACGCTCTGATACCCACATTAGTAATTTTAAAAAAACAACAAAACAAGGAGATTGGAGAATCCTTGAAGTCTTCTGCTCTGTTATGCAGCATTTGCTAGCTAGGAAAGCAGTTCCAGCTGCTCCAGGTGTCGGAGTGCTTGCTGGGTGTGTACAAATGCATGAGAATGCACATACTTACACCAAATGAAAGACAAAAATTATGGTTTCAGAACAAAAGCTTATCCTATTTATTTGAAAAATATCAGATGCACAAAATCAAGCATCCCACTTACAATGAATCCAGGTACTGAAGAAAAATGAGGTTTCTATTCCCCTGGTCCTATGCTGGGTCTAAAACCTTGTTTCTTCTGCTTCAACAGAAACAAAATGAAATGCCATGGGAACTACAAGCAAACCACTGCCTTCCAATAGCAGTAAAAATGTAAATTGGTAATAAAAGATGAAATATATAAAAAATTAAAATCAGTTATAAGCTATATGTAGCAATCATCTGCCAGGTTCCCCAACAAGTCTATATCCCAGCTACAGAGAGCATGTCTGACTTTCGACCTGTCTCTAACCGTCCATTCTCAGGCAGAGAATAAAACGTGAACTGAGATTCAGCATCACATCTGCCAAATATTCCAATTGCTTGACCACTTGGTTTGTTACAGCATGAAAGGGGACTTTCTGAGGAATATTCAGTCACTGGATAATAAAAAGTCCCCATGTTGCTTAACTACCACGGGCATTCAGGGGCTGCAATACTGCCATTTGCACCACCTCGTGCCCCTCTCACGGCCAGATCTTCCATTCTTCTGACTGTAAATCCACCCATTGTCTCAATGAAGTTAACAACAAAACTGTGAACACACAACCCTTTATACCACTGTTCGTTTGAAACCAAGAGCTTCATGAGCCATTTGTGCTGGTGGTTTGCCTGATGAAGCAGATAAAAAGTGAATTGCACAAAAGTATCTCCAGTCATTTCTCCCCAGAGATCATGATGGATAAGTCTACACTGGCACAAGAGACTTTACTGTGTATCTTTAGACTCCACAGTTTTTTTAGCCTGAATTCCTTTGCTTCGCTTCCACACGATCCCTTTGTATCCTAGAATTGACACATTAAAGACCAAAAGGGACTATCTGATGATCTCCTTCGATCCTCTGCATGCCACAAGCCACTGAATTTCAAGAGGGACTCCCTTTATTAAACGTATATAATCTAGCTTCTCACAGGCTGAAACCATTTCGAGCAAACTTAGTGCCATAGGCAGGAATCGGGATGCTGAGGTAGCAACCAAAACCAGAATTTCTGCCACATGAAGGAAAACGTGCCTTTAAACAGCCTTGCTTAAAAGCAACAGAACCATGTCTGAAAGGACTATATTGCTACAGTTTTAGGTGAAGTATCCCCAGCATAAGCAAGTCATGTTTCAGCTGAGCTCTCCCACTGCTGTTCCACAGTACCCTGCATTACACTTGCATGGGCCTGTCCATCTATCTTCTCGTTTATCTAAGATACTCCACACTCTCAGTTAAGGACACGTGGACATGACAATCTGTCCTTTTTCAGCTATGTACATTACATTAGAGCTCTGCCTGCAGGGAAGATCAGGCTTAGGATCATCTTTCCACCTTTAAGATAACGCAGAGATCTTTGCAAATAACCAGCTATGGAAGGACCAAAAAAGCTATCTTCTGAGGACACAACAGTATGTCTGGCAAAATATAGCTAGAACAAAATCTTGAAGAACACTGAAGTTCTCTAAGTAAAGGGAACTCTGCCAGTGACACAAGTGAGAAGTTAGAGGTCACCTCTAAATCCCCCCAGAGTGTCCCTTGTTATCCTTGAAAGAGCCACAGAATTTCATCGAGTAATCCTCTCTACAAAGCTAAAGCCATAGAAACATGGCTACTTTCTTGCAGATCTGGAAGTCACTCTGTCACATCTGGTGGATTCTACTACAGCAGACAGTGTAGGAAATGCTCCTTTCTGCGCAGCATTTTCAGTTCTTTGCTAGCAACGTCTTGCTTTAATTTCCCACCAGCTTCTCATGATGACACTTGTTGTGGTTTAACCCCAGCCGGCAACTAAGCACCACACTGCCGCTCACTCGCTCCTTCCCCCCCCCCCCCCCCC
>Ga0065711_1006369_pt1 | contig 17560 bp, 8 predicted proteins | sample Hoacrofraction12_FD_59098 | JGI IMG/M metagenome (GOLD analysis project Ga0065711, IMG submission 59098) | Hoatzin crop microbial communities from Cojedes, Venezuela - Epithelial fraction 12 v2 (version 2) | ecosystem: Host-associated > Birds > Digestive system > Esophagus > Crop | place... | reverse complement strand
CCCTGGAAGTGTTGAAGGCCAGGTTGGATGGAGCTCTGAGCAACCTGGGCTGGTGGAAGATGTCCCTGCTCATGGCAGGGGGGTTGGAACCAGATGATCTTGAAGGTGCCTTCCAACCCTTACCATTCTACGATTCTATGATTCTATGATAAGGCAAGGGAATGGAGAAGCTCTCCACCCCTGAGCAGCTGCCTTTCAAAACTGGCCTTTAAAACAGGGGTAAGCAAGAGGGTTCCTATCTACTCAACACTTCAAGCCTAAGACTAGTTTGTTTTGAGAAGTTTGATGTATCTGTTCTCTTCCTTGTTTCCTTGCTCAAGACAGGAGGCCAGAAACACATTGGCAGGCGGATTATTTTTAGAATTGCCTTCGTGCCCTTCACAACATTTTCATGTTTGGTGGAGTATTTTTATAAAATGAATGTGTATCTTTCCCAAGTTTTTATTTTGCTGTCAGATCTCCCAAACGACTATTCATGGCATAGTACAGGTGATAGCTTGTGCATGCCAAGTATTTTCTCCAGCATCATCCTCCCACCAACATTTCAGGGCTCATGATGTCATAGCAACTACCTAAACAAAGCCCATCTGTCACATCTCCATCTAAAATTACATTAGCGATTCTTCAGAGAAAATCAAACTGAATACAAGAGGTTGTATCATTTAACAACTTCATTTCTTTAACAGATAGATTGACTGTTTGGGCCAAGTCGTAGGGAAGGTGGAACAGAAAATATGAAATGCCTAAAGATTTTTATATTGATTCTATAAATAGATGACTCTTGTGAAATGCAACTGCTCACCATGGTTAAACATGCTGTTAACCACCACCTACCAAATTCTCCTGATACTACAGCAGACTTCAGGTTTTGCTTGTTTCTTTTTGCATGGATTTATCTTTTTTACCTTCAAACTCCAAGGTTATTTCATATAGTACAAAGCACCTTCACATAATTATAGGCATCTAACTGCTTTGGGGCTCCAGCATCACTTCACGATGTTATCCTGAAAACACTTGCTCTCTGAGGACAATTATTCTTTAGGTTTTACAGAATTATTTATTGTCTGGAATATATTTTCTTAACGGATTAGCTGAAAAAAATGAAAAAAAAAAATTAAAACATCCAATTTCTGCTTTCACCTATTTGTTTTTGAAACAAAAGTTATTAGACTTTAATAAGGTGGTTATTACTGTAATTCTTCCCTTAAAAGTCCAAAAGCTAAACCAGAAATCTTTTCAAAGAATCTCAGCATCTCTAACATTATATCTGCTGGCCCTAAAGATCTCCTAATGTTAGATACAGGAGTTCTTTTTTAAAAATAAAATAAAATTTTAAAAAAATTACTTTTTTTTTTAAAGACAAATATTTCAGACAGCAGCCTTTTGTGAAGTTAAGAGGCAAGAAGGTTTATCTTCTGTCTCCCTACTCCAAGAATAGATAGTGCTATCCCAAGGACTTCTTCTAGCCTTTCTTTCATTGCATGGTTTATTAACTGATGTACAATAAATCAAGAGCTACCTCCATCCAGTACATTTCTGCTGACTACCCTAGACTCGGAGTCACAGGAGACTTTGTTTTCTTGCTTTTATCCTCCATCTTGATAAGAACAACTTTGCCTAAGGTACTAGCCAAATTGTCTACGGGAATGTTCTCCACCCTGTTGGTTGCGGCGCCTCAGCATAAGGTAAAGCATCGCGTATTGTGTATCTGCTTTGAAGAGAAGCACAGTGCAACAACACCTGAGCTAGTGTGGAACAATCTGGAACATTCAGAGAGTGAAATACAGTATGATACAAAGGTGCTGTCTTTTTTGCCTGGATGGATAAGTTGTGCTCCTTAAACGAACTAACTGCTGCTCAACAAAGAACCCTTTGGTAGGGTCTATCCGCATAATACCAAATGATATAGGTAGGAGCTTGGACGAGAAAAAAGCCAAACAAACCTTTCACAATGTAGGAAGAACCAGTGCTCCCCTTGCATTAAATCACAAGGGCATGCTTTGCATTATAATGTGCAAATTATTTAATAATACAGGTAAAAATGTAAATTAAAAAGGTAAAATTTTAAGGATATTCTACAGTGTATGTGTCTGAATACACACACACATATACATATATATAAAAACATGAATTCATGCTGAAAGTTCAGGTTTCCAAACAATGTTTCAAATTTATTCCATCCATTCCTCCTGTAATGACAAAAAACCCTATAGAAATGCTAGGAACAATTGGAATTTAATATCACAAAAAAGGTGAAAAAATCAACTGATCTCCTGGACGCGTCCATGCCTAGAGATTCGCCCTTCGTTCCACCCTCCCTCCCAGCCCATGTCCTCTGCTCTCTGGTGCTTTCCTCCGCTTGTTGCCAGCAGAACTGAAGATGGATTGCCAGCGCTCACAAAGAAGGAGGCTGCCCACGTACTTCTACAGCGACATGCTAAATGGACTCCTAGGTAAGACAAGCATGGAGACTGTTTATGAACAACATCACAGCATACCACTGACAAAAGCAAGTCCTGTTCAGCTTTACACAAGATAGAAGAGTGAACTAAAAATTTAACATGAAAAGCAATTTACCAAGAAAACTGGTACAATTTCAGGAGCGGCTGGAGGGAGGAAACAGTCTGGTTAGTGGATTGAAAGACTGAAAACTGTTTCTTTGGCATCTAAAGATCCACAGCACAAGATAATAAATGCTTAATACTGTTCAAAGGAGTCAGTTCTTTTCCAAACCAGTAAATACGAACAATAAGGCATTAGGTTAAGATGCAGGTATTTTGCCTTATAACTACTTCAAGTATTTTCCTAATAACTTCTACTACAGCACAAGTACTCCAATGTCGAAGAACAAACCTCATCCCAAGTCCCCAGAATAGTATTAAGTCCTTTTGTCCTCACCAGCCACCACTGAGTTTCATTGCACTTCAACGTAGAGAAAAGAGGGAAAGAAACCACAAGGAAGAAGGACGGTCTCTTTAGATCTCCCCACAACTCATCTTCCCACCTGCACTCCTGAACTGTTTCCCTGGAATGGTGAAATGCTACTCCACACCACAGAGTTCATGAATCTTTTCTTCCTTTTCTCAAAGGAGGCAGAATCTGATCTGCAAAGCATTTAATATGGCATTTAATAATTTGGTTTTCCTGAATGCAGAGAGAAAATGGACTAGGCACCACTAATTTTTAACCTTGATTTTGAAGTAAAAAAAAGAGAAATGCATTTAAAACAAGAAATTGTGATTGAGGGGAAAATAAACACTACAAATCATCTCTCCTAATGTTTTGGTGCAGCATTTCAGCCATCTGCAAACCACCTTATAGCCTCCCACTAATCTGAATTTTCTAACACACTCCAGGTTGACATCTACTGGCATCAGATTTTAAAAATGCTTCAATCAAGATCTGTATAATCCTCATAACTAAAATGTCTTTGTTCTGCTTTATGATCAAACATTTCTTAAAACACAGCCACCAGTCGCAGCAAGCATTTGAGATGCTCACAGGTGAGTTAAGGTGCAATAAAAAGCACAGTAATCTAGCAAATCTCCTTGGAGAACGTGTTGTTTATCACCATGCCTGCAGACTCTTACACTACAAACGTATTGGCAACCATTTCTAGCAGATCATATACAAAGACATGAATATAATTTGAAAACTTTGGAGATGTACAGAAAAAGCAATCAACAGCCCCAACAGGAAATTTCAAGAAAAAGTAAAATGATTTGGTAAACGTGAATGATTGTGAAGTCCTTCAATGGAAGAAAAAAGGGGGAACTGAAGAAGCAATGACCTTTCGTACCCATCCTTCAAGTAGCAGTTTTTAGAAACTTTTGTATTGCCCATAAAATTAGCTAGAAGATAAATCTCACTATGGTGATTTGCTCTTTATAAGTCCAAAGCCAGTGTTCTGAGTTCTCACTGTATAATTACTTCAATATAGATAAAGCATGAGTCATCTGCTCTACTCTAACCTTTGCATTTAAATTTGAATTTTATTCTTGCTTATCTTTTTTTCCTAAATTGATATGACAGTCTACTATGTTTATTAAAAACAACTTAAAGCCACAGTGCATGTCAAACTCTGCACAGAGGCACCATTTGTTGTGTTCTTTTAATTAACGTGTCTCAGGGAGATTACAATTCTAATCATTTCTATTAACTATGTCAAAGTTTTCTTTTTCTTAAATGTCAGATTTTATTTCCTATTTCAAATTATGCCTCGATATCTAAGAGTCTTTTAGTAAAAGCTCTGCACACCGAGGTGTGAAACTCAGAGGCACTCTCTTGCTTTCCTGCTAACATCTCCACCATGGGTGATTAGGCAGTGTCCTTAGCAGGGTCCCATTTTTGCCCCCTCTAGATCTCTTCCTCCTCTCCCATCCTTAGTGTGACAAAATTTCCATGATGCAGGGTTCAGAAAAAAATGCAGGTGGGAAATAAAGCACTGAATGGTAACTCTAGTACCTTCTAAACCCCAGGAAATACATTCCTTGACCCAGAAGGCTGGTACTCCGCCTTCTCCCATTAATAAGCTCATCTTACAGCAGGACTGTATTTAAAGGGAAATTAAAAAGAAAGTCTCCTACATCTAGACTACACTGACAGAAGATTTTACAATTAAATACTTGGTTGTCTCCATACATTTTTGTTCATGACTTCTCACAATCCTTTTAACACATACTTGGGTAGTAAACTTGATCTCAATGTACCTAAATGCCTGCAAGATGAGCTGCTACACACAGAGAAAAGATTCAATTAATACCTTGTTTAGGTGAATGTCTTATAAGGCTTGGCTCCAGGTATCTAACAGTGGCTCTCAGCCACTGCAAGAAGAATTAAAAACCCCACCTTCCCAGACTTAAGTGGGTTGTGGTTATTTTTAATGGTTCCATTATTACCCCTCTCCCCTCCTTTTCAGTGATCCAACCGTGGTAACTTTTTTTTTTTCCCAGACATTATGGAACTGCATAGTAACACTTTCTTCTGATCTGAATAAATGAAGCCACGACACTTATTCAGCATTGAATGGGACTCTCTCACTTCATTAAATACTCTTTTCTTTCCCATGACCGATGGGTAAGAGCCGACTGGAAGCAGCGCTACGCAGCAGTGAGAGCTCGGTGCTCATCACCGCTGCCAGGCTCCCCTGCAGGGAGTTGAATCTGGAGAAGGTTTTGCAAATCGCTAGCGGAGAAAGCAGACATAAGCACGTCTGTCTCCCAACACTCCCACACACCGCACTAAGACACGACATGAAGAACTTTTTTTAATATCTTTTTTTTTTTAATTAAAGGATGACTGGTCCATTTACTACCATCAAGATAGTTCCACAGTCTGAAAGACTACGAGAGACTTTAAGTTCTTAGTTTTGAGACAGTGGGATGTACCGACATGTGCAACTTCACTACTGCTAATTAAATTCAACGCTGCTGTTATATCTGTTCCTTTGGAAATCCAAACAAAATTAATTGACTCTAGATTTTTTTCTCAGTCTTTAAATTAAAAAAAAATTAGATAGAGGTTTGGTAGTAAAGTCAATCTTAAGATACACTGTGTAACTAATGTGGAAATATGCAAAAGTAGACCTTTCTCTGCAGATTTTTCTTAGGGTTTTGTTTATCAGTAGAGGTCAGGATCTTTCAATTGGGAAAGACTGAAGTGTTACCTCTGAAAAAAAATTCCTGGAGTCTTTATACAAAGCTAGAGTGTTTTGCGTCCCCTTTTAATGCGTAATGCAAGAGAGACCACAAGAAAAAAGCCATTATTGTGCCTCTATCTGTATCGTTCAGATATGTCTGAAACCAAACAAACTCCTTTAATTCTACCCATCTCATCTTTTTCTTCTTAAAAGCATGACACCTTCTATTTTCTTCATCAATCCTCACAATCTTTTGCTCAGGTCCTACAACCCTTTTTCTATTGTTCTCTGAATTTGCTGAAATATGTTGATCCAAACAACCAGAGCCCTACAATTATTAGCAGGATTCTTGATGGGCTTTGACAATTATTTGGCAGTGCTATAACTCTTTGCATAGCTTTCTACACCATAGTAGGCATAACCTGATGAAAACAGCAGCATAGCACTCCCTGAGTTTCACCTGAGGAAGGTATCACCAACAGATTTTTTTTCCACTCATTTTCTCCTGTGTTTGTTTGTTTTGTTTTTTTTCTCAATATTTGAATGCAGTTTTCTCAATTTCCCCCTTCTGGTGAACAAACCTGGTTTGGATTTGAGAGTGCCTCAGTGCACGTTTAGAAAGCACATTCCAAAAATACAGCGCACCCAGGAACAAGGAGATGCGAGAGCTCTTTCAGCCTGAGAATTTACAAGTAGACACACAAAACATCAGCTCACGTCCATCAGGTTTCTAGCAATTCTTCAGCCAACGGTCTAGTAACATTTGCCTTCTTTCACCCACCACTTCAGGCCCTGAGCAAGACATTTTCAAGCGCTACTCCAACAGGGGAGCAGTTGTCTTCCATGTGAAAGGCTGTGTTTCACCCTTTCTACTTAAACCCCCAAGACCAATGTGGAAAGAGGAAAAAGACGTTCCTACGTGGTTACAACCTTTTTAGAAATTGCACTCCTTTCTGGCTCCACGTGTATAAAGAGTAAGAGTAATTTCTGAGCACAAACTTTTCCCATCCCTCTGCTGTGCTGCTGAGGTTTCCTACAAATGCGGCGAAAGAGCACAGCCTGGTCTCAGTCTCCCGTGTTAAAGAGCTGAACTGACACCGAACTGGGGTGGAGCAAGCGCTTCCCCTGCCCCCAGATTCTGCTGAAATCCTGAGGAGAACACGACCCAAAGTGTCAGCCAGGTGGTGCTGGCAACAGTGCTTGAAGCCATGCAACAAAAGCAAGATTTCAGACCAGCCAAGACACATACCTTTCCCATCCTTGTTGGCCTCAAATCCCATCGGACTGAAGTAGCCAAGCAGAAAGAACAATAAACATGAAACCAGACGAAATAGTTTTATTGCCTGAAACTCAAAACGTGATGCTAGACTCGCTTTTGTCTACCCGGCAGTCAGCCTGGCAGAGGAGGGCAATCGAGCAAGAGGAAAGGGAAGCAGATAAATTTGGACACCGGGAATGTCTTCCTGGGAACTGTGTGGTATAAACACCATTTCAGAGCTCCTATCATCCCTTTCAGACCCTTGTGGGTAGTATTTAATAGAAGAAGGTCTCCCCTCTCACTAAATAAGACTCAGGATTTAGAAACACACCTGTACCGCCTATCACTCTGCAGGAACCCTTCACGCCTTGGCCATAAGCCTATATAGAATCTAGAATCTACAGAGTATAGTGACTTAGCAATGTAGCATCTAGGATATATCCAAGGAATTTGACAGTTTTCTCAGAATAATTTCTTCACTAATTAAGGAGATGCAGATTTTTTTTTTTTCCTAAGAACTGGACTCTTCCAATTTTAGCTCAGATTTTATTAAAACAGAATGTAAGGGAATTCTTCACATCTGACCAACAACTAAATCTTGCAGAACAGAAGAGGTTAAGATCATAAAAAGAAGAGGAAAACAAAAGGAAAAAAAAGAAAAAGAAAAAGCAGCTTTTGACTCTAAGTATTCAAGACAAACAATAAAGGAGGCATAAAGTAAACACTGTAAAGGCTAATGCTTTAAATCCATCTCTGGAAGAGCTGAATGACAACAGTGGAGAGGGAGAAGCTGAGGCAGAATTGATCTAGGCAAACTATTTTCTGTCCACATCCCTCAGTTTAGCCTGGAGTGCATCCGTCCACGTAAGTTTTTAGAAAACCTTGCAATGTGATGGGACTGTAACACAGTGGGACTAATAAATAAGTAAAATATTTTGATTTTTTTTGTGTGTCACTGCTGATCCTGAAGCAGTTTCCAGATTGATGGCACCGACCTGCACCTACAAGGTACAGATAGATTTTGGCACCATTTCAATACTGAGCAAACTCTTGCAAAGGAGACTTATAATACTTTGCTAAAAGTTGTGGAGTTTGGCAGAGCCCTATAATTAACGTCTTGTTGCTTTTCCCTATTTTGTCCAAGTATTCAAAATAATGTGATATGAAATGAATTATTTTTGTTTGTTTGGCAGCTATCCAGCATTTAAATAGCAGGGTGCCTGCTGTGCTCAGGGTTAAATTGTCCCAGCACATTATATCTGTACAATTTCTTCTCTGCAGTGCACAGTCAGGCAAGGGAATAACACCAAGTTTTTTAATACTCTGTCTTTACAACAAACAAACAACCTGGAAGAGTGGATTGCAGATTTTGACTGGGGATTGACATGGAAATGCTCTGAAAATTAGGAATATAATTAAGTAAAGTCAATTACAATTTTCAATTACGTGTTTCCTAAGGCTTTGCATTAAGCAATGATGGGCATTCTGGGCTTGTAACCCCTCTCAGTCTTTTGCACCATCTATCAACAAAGAAACACCACAACCAAAAATAAAGCGTTAAGATTTTTGCAGGTAAGCAAAAGTGAAAAAAGAGTTGTCTGTCTCAACTTCACAACGTATGTGGGGTAGTCTTGGGGGTCCTGGCCATCCAAAGGTTGTGCTAGGCTGGGGACAGCAACAGAAAGCTGAAGATCCAGATACATTTTTTCATTCCTGGATCAGCTTAGTTTAGGCTTTAATTATAATACGAAGTTATGGATTAATAAAACAAATGTGTGTGTGTGCCTTTCTCGAATTTTATTCACAGTTTGTAAGTAATAAAGAAGTGAGAGTCAATTAACTGTATTGAATGTAATCACAAGCCCATAAATTCTTTTTACTGTACTGAGTTATGGCTTTGCATACTAATGGCTCATATTAATTTCATTTTTCATTCTCTAGAAGTTTTCTGTGCAACATGGTAATTACATAAATTGCATCACTCTTTTTTAGTGGCTATTGGAAAAAAAGCAGTTATGAATTTTAAAAGAATCATTGTTTCCTTACTTTTAAGAGTCTCACATCTGTACACCCATGCATCACACTTTTAAAGTGGGCACTTTCAGGAAATATCTGCCATTTCCATGACCAGAGAGGTCAATTCAAGTATTTTCTGGAATCAGAAGAGTTAACAACAAAGACAGACTATGACAAAGGAAAGGTGAGAGTGGGTGGCGAAGAGATCCTCAGATAAAGCACTGACTCCATTTAGGGCATCATATTTTAATATAATGGCAAACTTCTTGGAGAAAGTACAGAGGGAAACTGCAAGCACTTTGAAGAGATACAGGAAATGTCCAATGAGAGAAGATTCTTTGTTTACTCTTCAGAATAAAGAAAAAGGATGGATAGTTACACATAACTACAGCATGAGTAATGCCAACCTCGAGAGGACCTCAGCAGCTAAAAGAACATTGTTTGGAGGGGAACTCTATTTCATCCTGCCATTAAATGAGAAGGGACAGGGTGGTTTCTTCAGCTGTCTTGTAGGCAATTCTATGATTCTTTAAAAAAGAAGATGAAAAGGCAAATCTGAAACTGAAAGAAGCCTTAAATTATTTCATCTGGTTTTTAATTTCTACAAAAGTAAATTAACTTTCCCTTCTTTCCTATATATTTGTTACATGACTATAAACAGAAAAAAAGTGTTTGAATTATGCATGGCTACAAGAATTGCCATGTTTCTCAAGTGGCTTAGTGAATACCCTTAGCACGCCTCGGAAATGTCTCCATATACTAATGACCAAAGTCATTGTTAGTATTATTTCTGCTATTCAGTCATTACAGTCCACTCTCGGAATAGAAGATGTGCTTGATGAAATAAGAGTTTTCATCAGTTACATACTGCCAGCTAGCAAAGCAGAAAATAGAGAAAATGGCCATTTCTATTTCATATTGCTTAATATCCATCACTTTAATAGAAATGAGATAAAGTAGATAAAGGTAATAAGAATAGTATTAGCAGCACATACATATATTACATATTTCTCAGAGGTACCGTTGTAGTACCATTTCCATTGTTAATATTAAAATGTCTCAAGCAGCACAACCCATTGTAACAAATACTATAAATATTACCTTCAATATAAAAGAGTTGAATGAGCTTTTAACCTTGAATTTGATACAATGTTGCAAATAACTTTTATACTTATATGACCTAGCTCATGTGAATAGCTAAGTACTTTTTCCCCTCATATAAATCTTTCTCCAAAGTAAAACTTCCTCGGACTATTCTTAGCTGTAATACCTATTGCTGATTAAGTGATCATAGACCTTTTCTGTGGTCTTTATGAGTGTAACTCAGAGACAGAAATGTCAATTTAGATGAAGCCTTTGGAGGTAATATAAAATACAAAGAAACACTTTAAGAAATGTTCTATTTTAGGGTTATTTCATTAAAGTGTTCAGGAAAGTTATCCACATGTTCAAATATCCTGCGTCCAAGTAGAAACGTGTTTTAAAACGGTTTTTGAATCAGAACACATCACAAGAAAGAAAAGAAAAAAAGGAAGGGGGGAAGACAAAAGGAGGGAGTTTCAATTCTTCAAAATAAGCAGCACCTGGATCACAACATCATTCCTGTTGGATGATCCCTCAGGAGGTCACTACTCCAACCTCCAGCTCAAAGGAGAGTCAGCTATGAGAGATCAGATCCGTCCTCTCAGGGCTCCCTCCAGTTCATCCTATGTCTTTGTACTCTCTTGGACTAAACACTGAGGACAGGAATCAGAGAAGCAGAAATGCAGATTGCACTTGGAGTGTAGTCCCATGCAGCTGAGCCTGTGACAGAGCACGTCTTCACTTTGCTCATCCAAAGGCAACAGGCTCAGGAATACGGCAAAAATGGGAAGTCTGAGCACGAAATGCTAGTGGCAGGGTTAGGAAGGCGATTGTTGGATCCTATCTGCAGGGTGTTGCAATATGACCAAGGGAAATATGGCAGGGCAGAGAATGGGCAAGGGAGAAATAGAAAAATCAACGTTATGAGCAGGAGACAGACATACAGAGTATGTGCTATCATCTGATCCAGGCTCCTGGCACGGCTATTAATATAAAAAGATGGTTGACAAGGGATACTTTTAACTTCCATTTAACTAAATAACTATGGAGAAAACAACTTTTTCTTTTTTTTTTTAACCATAATATACCTCAATTTAATGTAGATGAGACTAAGAAGATAGTACTGTCAGATATACATGCTGGCAGTTGTGAAATTTGATTATGCAGAAAAATTGGACAGAATCTTATTTGAATGACTATCACTGTGAAGAACTGGATAACCACGAGGTTTAAATATAAGACGTAGGCTAGAAATTAAGAGTATGAAGCTCAACTTCTTACACAAGACACTATTGATGAGTTTGTTGTAAGTCAGATAATCACCAGGTGCAAACGGTAATGGAGAGAAGACCAATTACTCTAAATAATCTACCAGTATAATGTGCCTGTGGAAAAGGCAAGTGCAATACTAGGAGTGTTGGGCGAGCAGAGATAGGAATGGTATTAATTAATGGTATTGGGTAAGGCAGTGGTGAGTTTTCACCTGGAACACTGTGTACTTCTCATCATTTGTGCTCAAGAAAGAGGAATTTCTATGAGCAAAGCAGAAAAAAGTAGTTAGGAGGATGTGCTAAGACACTACTGCTGAAAAAAGCTATAAAAGCTGGGACTGTGTAGTTTTAAAAACGAAGTTTCCAAATGGAAGGCTGTGAGGGGACACTGGAGGACTGCTCTGTTCAAAGATATCATGAAATGAAACCATACAGAGTATGATTTATTTAAGATGGAGGACACTGCTGGCAAAAAATTAATCAGGTATGAATTGTCTAGGAATACATACGAACTCAAAAACACAAAGTTTCTGAAAATAACAAGACTGGGGTTCTGAAACAGCCCTTCAGGTAGTGTTGGGGCAAAAATAACCCTTAATTTTTATGACAGTCTTCACAGATTCACAAGCAGGACTAAAAGATACATCTGCAATAGTGAGGGCCTAATCATAAGCAATGTAAGAGGCTTCTTTTTGGCTTGCATTTCTTCTCTCACAAATCCATATATAGGCATGCTTCAGTTGTTTATCAGTGTGGTGCCTTCACTCCATATGCCAAGACACAAACTCCTATCTCCATGGCGCGGCAGGCAGAATAGAAAGTCCGCTACTAAGAACACAGGTACTGTTACATTTTTCACAAAATGTTATGACGGAGTGATACGGTAACTAGTTAAAAAAAAAAATATTCAACTTCAGATCTCCCAAGAATGACATTAAAAAGTTAAGCAGCATTTAGTCTTCTTTAAGATGTCATTTCTGTTCAGTGTAACTGTTAGATGCTTAATGCAGATAGATGGGCTAAGCAGACTCTGCGAAGACAAAATTTCCTCCTTTACATCCACTCTAAAAGCTTTTAAAATCTCTCTGTCAGGAATAATTTGACTGCATATCAATTGCATGCCTCTACTACTGCGAAACTTATAATATGGGAATATCACGGGGAAGAAAAAACACGTTTTGATAACTGACAATAAAATGAAACACTGTCAATCTAATTGGCTGGAAAGCTGGGACTGTACATTAACCTCACTTTGCCTATTAAAGTTCTCATTTAATTAAAATAGCAGCTGGGATGCGTCTGAGTGATACCACAGTCCTGTGCTGCCAATAAGTTAATTTCTGGTGCTTCTCTGTTGACCCCACAAGGAATGGGCTCTGGGACTTCCTAGTTTTTAGGGCATCCACATGGTTTATAATAGGGATAATCTAATGAAATATAAACTGCTTACCGATATCCTTGACACAAAGGATGTGCAGTGCCTATACGTAACAGACAATTCAGATATTTTCCTGTTATTTTCAACATACAGTGTGAGGTTTTATACACCTGTTCTTTAAGTACAGGATTTACATAGATAAACCCACTCTGCTTTGAAAAGGAAAGACCTGGAATAGGTCTTACTTCACCTTCTTCATTTTTTTCTCAGTTGATTTTCTTTCACAAATCAGAGAAGGGGAGATACAAAATTCATAATTTAGCCTGGAGTTCTCAAAAGAACAACAAAAAAAATACCAGTTTTATCCACAACAATGTATATTTATCAACATACTAAAAGGAGAATAATTGAATCATCTTCCATATATATCCATAAGAACAATCAAACTGATCCCCAGGGTGAAAGACACCATTTCCCAAATGCCTATGTTCTATGTATCAGTAAAATTAGAAATCTCCTTGCATAGTCTCCATTTAGCTCACCATTTTCATAATGCCCCTAATAAACAGCAATAATGGTGGATATTTCCAAAGGACAAACTGGTGGCTTTATTCTCAATTCACAATACCGCTTAAGCAAAAGCAAAAATCAAAAATAAAATAAATGCTAGACATGCAGCGAAGACTAGGAGCAGCTCCATTAAAGTCAATAGTTACAGATAAAAATACATAAAACAGGGGAAAGAAGAATAACAAATGTCTTTAGATAATGTAGGAGAATCACAGTGTGAATGTTCAGCAGAGATACATCTACAAAGAGAAGTTAGTCAGGAGAACCAATTTTTAACTTGCCATTTCAAGCTAAATGGGGAAAGAATAAGAAATTCATAGCATCGGTATTGTCTGAAGAACTCTTTTGTGCTTAAATAGTATGTCTTGAACAATTTTAAAGCTCAAAGTATGGAAATTAGCACCATAATACATTGCATTTACTGCTTTCATTTGTGAATGGAGGTTGCTGTTTAGCAGGACTGTCAATTTGGCATATTCATTGACCAATGTATTGCTTAAAAAAAATAGGTTTTATTAGTCAAAGTATTTCCATTGTTTTCAAAAGCTTTAAAAACTGATATTTTTTGATGGTTTAACAAAGTTACAAGCATCTCCAACTTTCACCCCTGGACCAACTCAATTTAGTTAGAAGGATGGGAAAAAAAAAGTTTCCTTTTGTCAAAACTTTAAAACAAGTTTTATTTTAAAGAGGCAGTTTATGGAAATAATATGAACTTTTAAACAATCAGGAATAGCAACCGCAGTGCTGATCTGAACTGCAAGTATACTGTTAAGAGAGGCATCAATGACACTTCTAAAACACGTATTTTGACATACCCTTCCACTTTCCTAGGAATACATGAGAGGCCGCATGGAGTTTATTCAACAGAAAATCACTCTAAGTTGCTGCACAGGCAAGCGGGGCTGGAGGAAGGGATCTGCAAGGACACAGCTAACAGGCAGACGGATTTCCAAACTTCTTCATTAAATGCTGCACTATGCCTTTCAAGTCTTCTCTACTTGTCTGTTTAAAGAGTTACAATATTCCAGCTTAATATTTTAAGAAACTAGTGGTCTTAAGAAAAAAAAAAAAGATAAAACACAAAGCTTGGTAGATTCGAAATCTCCTGGTGCATCTCGGCATGTTTCCACCCAACAAGAGGGAGTATCATACAGCTCTCGCCAGCTCAGCATCTTCTCATTTCTACACCCTCATCTCCACAGAGTGTGGGGCTTCTCTAACCAAACAGACGTGTCTCCAACACAGGCACAAGATGTCTGCATTAGAGCCAGGTGTCTAAGGTCTCTTTATAGTCAGTAAGAGGAAAAAGAAAATTTCAGGTTACAATACTCGGCTCTCTAAAGTATCTCTACGACAAACAATGAGACTATTTATTTCCTTCAGAAAACTTATTTTCTTCTTTGCCTACAGAGTGAGCCTAAGGTGAGAATCATTTCAGGGGAGATGGGTCTCACCCAGAATGGCTTGTAGAGGCAGACCTTCATGAAAATGTGGGGAGTGTCCTTTCTGTTCCATTTTTCTTGCCAAAGACTGCGGATAGCATTGACGAAAATTGCTTTATCGTTAAGTATGACTATATGTGATTCCTAGATGAGTTTGTTCATGGGGTTCTAGCCGAGGTCTGCTAACAAGATGCTTTCTACAAGAAAGGAGGGGAGAACATTCATATTGCCAGTGACCATCTCCACTGCTCTTCCACGATGTGCTTGGGTTTCAGCGCTGGGACAGCCTCATGAGAAGCATATTCTTCACCAGTATTAGTGAAGAGCTTCAGACATTAGGGAGAAGATGAACACATTTTTACCACTGTGATAGAATTGCCAGATACTAAAAGGAATAAATATCATGATAAAATGAGTTTAAAAGAACAAAACTAATTTTAATTTTAATGGATTTTTTTTTAGTTACCCAAAGGTTTTTAATCTCCAAATACTAATCTTCTGTCTCCTTAAGGAGACAAGAGCTACACAAAACATGTTTCAATGTAACATAACTCTGCCCTGTTTTGTTCCACGTGCATGATTTGACCTAATACTTGGACATATCTCTTTTTTATATATATGTTTCCAAGGTCTTCCCCTTGGTGACTAGTAACTGCATTCATAAAGGCTCTTCGCTGTTTGTCAGGCAGTGCCACTGAAATGCTGAAAATGTCAGACCCCACAAAACCAAAGTCAATACAAAGAGCAATACGAACTCATCCTGGAGAAAAGCCGCTTTAGCAAAGGAACTGTGTGCTGCATTGTCTCTTCGCCCCAGTTTCCACAGAACTACCCTTTATACAACCCCCAGTTTCTTCTTTCTCCTCCTTCCACCTGCTCCACCTTCTCCTTTTGCCGAATCAGTCAGCATTGAGTTGACCAGTAAAAGGGACTTTCTCCACCGGCACAGCACTGCCACAGTGGACTGGTTACCCCAGCCTACCCCTTGCAATGTTCATGGGAGGGCAACCCAAGGCACAGCGACCCTACTCCCAGTTCTGCCATTTGCCTTGAATGATGTCGTACATGTTGGACCACCTTTCTGTCCTTCAGTTTTCCATCTACAATCGAGTTATTAATATTCAATCTTTTATGAACTAATTTGAAGTCTCCAGCTGAAATGAGATACTATTGGGTTTTTTTTAAATTTTTCACCACTTACCCCTCCGATTTTCTAATTTCTTTCAGTCTCACTCTTCATTCTGAGTTTGTTGGTGGAGTAGGAGGGAGTGGAACAGGTTTGGTAGCATGCTGAGTTATAGCCTTTCTCACTGAGCATTTAAGATGTATACTCAAGCTCCAAGACCCAGGAAACTCAAGGACTGATTACATGGTGTACCCAACTGGTTTAATTTTAACAAATACATTCAAGATTTATGGTGCTGCAGATGCTCATCAAATAGTCATTTGCTTTTAAGCACAATTTTTTTTAAAATAATACCTATACTGAATCAATAAAATGCTACCTCTTGCTGCATATTTTACACAGCTCTCAGCTAGCAGTTCAAAATATTCAATAGATTTAGAACGAACTTCATTGTCCCCAGCTGCACTGGGTTTTTACATCCTTCCACACCTAATCCTCACCATCTGCACATTCAACATTCGACATGCTCCCCAGCGGACCCTGCAGCATCGGAGCCCCCAGCTCAGTGGTTCTGACAAATTGTTCTCATCAGTTAAACCACATCCCATGCACCCCCAACTACTTCATAGCATTAGCAAGAGAGAGAGACTCAGTAGAGTCAGAGAAACACATTAATATTACTTTGCAATTATTCAGTACCTGGGAGAATTAGCCTTTTAAACTACTCATAAATTGTTATCATAAAGATGTTACAGTTTTTCAGGTATTTTAAAATTTCATAACTAAAGTTTAGTCTCTGTTTATCACCATATTAACACAGGGCCTGCCTTCTTATTATACTAGACTTAGAATTTAAAATAGAAGTGTGATTGTTCAAAGCAATCTGGGTACAAAGTGTATAGAAATACCTTTTAAAGGTCAGTTCTAAAATGATCATTATGGTTTTGGCATTTTAGTTTTTTTGCAATTATTTGGTATCTTAGTCCTAGAGCTATTTGCACAGAAAAACAGGCAATGCAGTTAGACAACTCGAAATACTTAAGACAATAGGCACCCTATAATTCACTTTTCACATCATTTACAGATCCTTCTGAAGCTTTCATTAATATCGCCAAGTTAGCAGCAATATTCTTGGCTACAATGCCTTTGAAGTCATTATTACCTCTGGCTGCAAAATCAAACAATAAGCTGACATATTGGCTACCTCATTAAATGCTGTCTCCTTTGTTGTTGTATTTTGGGGTTTTTAAAATTCTTTTGCTAAGGAACAGATTCTTCAGTCCTTATTTCATGTGAGAATTAAAGCCTGAAGGATGCCACCCAGAGTTTGCGCCCATGTGATCTACGTGACAGCCCAATCACGTAGCTACTTTTGTATGTAGCAATTTAAGAAACAAAAACCGAGGGTTACCAAACCAGTGTGCTTCTTTTCCTTATTGAACGTGTACAATTCAACTGAAGAGCACAGGAAGTAATGGTGATATTGCTCCAAATCAAAGAGTGACAGAATCACAGAATCACAGAATGGTAGGGGTTGGAAGGGACCTCTGGGGTCACCCAGTCCAACCCCCTGCTGAAGCAGGGTCACCCAGAGCAGGCTGCAGAGGACCGCGTCCACGCGGGTCTTGAATATCTCCAGAGAAGGAGAATCCACAACCTCCCTGGGCAACCTGTTCCAGGGCTCCGTCACCCTCAGAGGGAAGAAGTTCTTCCTCATGTTCAGCTGGAACTTCCTCTGCTTCAGTTTGTGCCCGTTGCCCCTTGTCCTGTCGATG
>Ga0065711_1039720_pt1 | contig 17561 bp, 11 predicted proteins | sample Hoacrofraction12_FD_59098 | JGI IMG/M metagenome (GOLD analysis project Ga0065711, IMG submission 59098) | Hoatzin crop microbial communities from Cojedes, Venezuela - Epithelial fraction 12 v2 (version 2) | ecosystem: Host-associated > Birds > Digestive system > Esophagus > Crop | place... | reverse complement strand
AGGCTGCACAGGACCTTGTCCAGGCGGGTCTTGAATATCTCCAGAGAAGGAGACTCCACAACCTCCCTAGGCAGCCTGTTCCAGTGCTCCATCACCCTCAGAGGGAAGAAGTTCTTCCTCAGGTTCAGACGGAACTTCCTGTGCTTCAATTTGTGCCCATTGCCCCTTGTCCTGTCGCTGGGCACCACTGGAAAGAGCTTGGCCCCATCCTCCTGACACCCACCCTTGAGATATTTGTAAGCATATATTAGGTCCCCTCGTGTGACTATAAAATGCTCTGCTTGGTACAGAATGATATACAAGAGACTTAGATTTCAAATGTTTCTAGCCCTTTTATTTGTGGTGATAACCATGAAACTATTAACCACATTTCAAGCCTCAGAACATTATTTACCTGCATGTGCAGACAGCCTGAAACAACATCTGTAGCTAGTCTGGTTGAGATAAAAAAAAAGGCAATTCGGAGTTCCTGGGATCCTCCTTACTTTTCCCACCTTCTGTGAGGGATTTTCCCATAATTCTGCATGTTTGCCACAAAATTTGTGTTTTGTCACGCTTTTTAAATGTTTCATGGTTTCATGCCCTACTAGAAAATATTGCAGTAGTTTCTTACTCTCTGAGTTTGCTTTCCTGGAGAAATATTGAAGTTACATTACATTCCTAAAAAGTGATCTTATTACCCAAGACATAAAAATGTATTTAGGGCATGCAAAGAACTTCATCTGTTTCCTGTAGCAACTGAAGAGATGAGAGGGCATAAAGTCTAATTACTTGTTAGCTCTCTCAGCCTTCTTGAATTCTGAGAAACTGAGAGAGAAGAGGAGATACGTTGTGGACAAAAATTATATAGCATATATTGTGTCGGCATGTTTAATTTGTAGATTTTGACCTACAAGCATCTATGGGTACTTTAGCCAGTCACAATGTGAATAAAATTCAAAAGGACTCACTTTCTGATTGTACAGATATTATTGAAGAACGCACATTAAGTAACAAAGCATAACAGGAGTACTGCAACTTTTTAATCAGATTATCTATGGCAGAGAGGCTCTGAAAATATAAAAATATATATCCTTCCTCAGCTGAAGGACTGTGGCATTCTGATACTTTAAAATTTGCTATATGAGTATTGCTTTACTGAAGGAATGTTCACTTTATCTTCCATAAGAAGCAATGGAATGTATCCCTATGCAAGATTACCTGTTTCTTTCATTCCACTACTGTGTTTGAGCAGTTCATAAATAATTCGAATGTGGGAATGAAAGAGTAAATTGCTGGAGTCTTCCCTAAACTTGTGGCAGTTGTACAGCGGTATGTGCATACGTCTTTCCAGGCATTCCAGAAACAGGAATTTGTTTTCATTTACCTCACCCACACTGAATACTTGCTGCCAACAAAAATCATTTCAGCAAGATGCAGCATGTAAAGTGGTTTTAACAATTTTACTTTGAACTGGAAGAGTAATTCCATTTCTAATTACTCCAACACTGCAAAACTCAGCAGAAATTTTAAAGCCTATCAATTAAAGTGCTTTCCAATCAGGGACATTGTTGAGTGTATCCCTTCTCCTTATGCAGCAAAATTCAGGCTGCCTGCATTACCTCTGTGTTCTGGTTACTTTAATTTCTTCTTTCAAAAGAGAAAACTATTTCAAGTACAGAAGAAAACACTGCAGCCATATTTGGCAGGATTCTTTGAGAATTACAGAGAAGAGTATTACAAAAGTTAAAATCTATCAGTGTTAGGCTGAAGCTAGGGACATAACATCAGCAGACTGTGCTGCCTGTATAGTTCTTTTACTCTCTCCATTTAGCCTGAGAACTTTTTAAGGAGCATCAAGTCCCCAGCTGTTTTCATCCATCATCACCTTCCATACAAACCTAGTCAGGGATTAGCATAAAGACTTTACTCTGCAGTATAGAAAATACACCCTTAGGAATTGCGCCTTCTTCACCTCTGCATGTAGCATGTGCAGACTTTAGATGTCACAGCGGTCTTGATCATCTGTTTTGTAAGTTTCTCTGAGAGAAGTGGATATATCATACAAGGCAGCTGGAGCAGGCAGACAAGGAGCAAACCAAGGTCCGCTGGATTTCCCTGGTCAGCAAGAGCAAGAAGCCGGGACTCCAGGGTGCCATGCAGAGCGCAGCGGCTCTGCCACTTGAGCAGAGCTCCGTTGTACTGGGCCGTGGTCCCCAGCAAACATCTGCTCCGTTGAACTGGCGCTTTTGCTGCATTGCAGTGATGTCAGAAAGATTACTTAATGGGAAGGAATTGTTCTAGATTATCAGTTTGTTTAGCTAAAATCAGAACTGAGACCTGAGAGGGAAAACCGATATGGCAGTAGCTAAGTCAGAAATCAAGCAATTCCCACCTTCTGGATTTTACATACGCCGCCAGCAAAAGTTTGACTGCAGCATTTTAGGGCATATCCAGGGAGGCTGTACTCTGGGCACCTCACAGCAATGGGGAGGATGGGCTACGCTAATGGAATAAGTGATCATGCTTTGCTGTTCCTGGTGCTTGACTAAAGTAGACAAAGATATACCCATACTCTTTCTTAAGCAGTTTTATTATTCCCACATAGTGCTATTGGTTTTTTCTGCCCTAACTTTCCCCGTAAAGTAAGAAAAAGGCTACGGTAGGTGTCGATACCATGTGAAGAACTCCGAGATCTAGCTGTGTTTTCTAAACAAGTAATATGTTGATGTGATACATCTATTTTATTTTCTTCAAAGCTTCTTGTCATGATATCTGTAATATCAGTAATCCTGCCATTTTGTGCAACAGAACAATTTTTCAAGTAATTAACATTAGACCGACAAGTGGGTTGAGAAGTACTCCTAAGCTAGAACAAGAAATTTATTCCAGCCTGCTTTCATGAACCTCCTTCCATCATTCAGAATGTGTGGTGGTTTTTATTGCCATTTTTCACCTTGTAACTTCCTTATATTCTTAATTTTGTTGTAGTGTTTCAGCAAAAGACCGCTCGAGTGCCCAGTGGCAACAACAGGACGTACTGCGATACCAGAAAGCCTGGTACAGAATTTAATTTGGCTTTTTACCTGCCTTGATGCTTTTTAGTAGAACTAGTAGAGATTTACTGTGACTTGATTTTGACTGATTTAGCATCTATTTTCCCACATATTATGTATATCCTTAATGGTATTGCAGCATTAAGTGATCAGATTAAAGAAAGAAAAATAAAAGTTACGGTCTTGTTGGAAGGATTTGTAGAGTCAGAGTTACTTTATGCTTTTCTGTTTCCTTTCTCCATTGTGATTAGAACCAAGAAAAGGAAGGATGGGAGGGCTCAGCTGTGCACTAATTCCAGCCATGGAAAGGCAGCAGTGTGGGGAGCAACAGCTCTCTCCTGGGTACCCCAAGATCCATGTAAAATGAATTACTCTTGGCAGTCCAGTTGTTAGTTGAGTGTAGCACATCAAAATGTTGCTACCATAAATTCCATTAATGGTACTGTGCAAGAAATGTTGGTTTGAATTTATGTGTAAGAAACAGTACCCTAAAATAGTTAACAATGTTATGTACAAATTGAATGAACACTGAGTGAAAATTTTTCCTCCCTCTTCTGTTAACAAGTAGCAGGTCAGGATGAAAGTACATAGAGCAGCACATAATCGCCTATTTATTTCTGCAGCATGGAGCTGCAGTCTCCAGTGCTACTGACATTACTTTTCATGAATGCTAACCCACTTAGGAAAAGCATACAGGACCTTCTAGATCTTACCATGATGGAATATTGGTAGCATGCCTCTGCAAAAATTCTATATGCACATATAAAACAGAGTAGGTTTTATGGGTCTGAATAAATACACACATACACTCTCTCTCCCCTTTTTGCTGCTAAGGAAAATGCAGTTTTACCTAAACTGGTCGAATCTCCAAATAATCTTATCAGATGCAAGGCATTAGGGTCATTACTCTGTTTAAATAGAAACAATTAGATGAGATGCAAAAGAGTAGAGATTCATGCCTAATATGTGCTTAGTATTCTGTATGATGTAAAGGAGGGAGAAGCCACAGAAGCTGTTTTTCACTTCCTTAGGGCTGTGCAAAGGGAAAAACACTTTCTCAACTTGAAATATATTGGTGCATAACACAGCAGATAAAACTGACCCAGATCATAATTATGGTTTAAACTTTTAATGTGGCTGCTTTCCCTGTGCAGTGAAACAGGTGCTGTATGGCACTTCTGCAACAGCCACAGACAGGGCTAGGAGAGCCTTGTTTCATGGCTGCTCATGTGTTCTGAATCGGCCATTTCAGTATCAGTATCCTGGAGATAAATGGTGCTACACCTCCATGGACCAAGCTGTGAATCTGATTGCACAAGTCTCCCTGTCATTTCCCTCCAGTTGTGTACCTGTATCATAATATCTAGCAGGAGGAGGTTGTAAAGTTTTCTTGTCACTGCAATATATTTAATAATTTGAGGGAAGCGAATCATAAAAAAATTTCAAAACTCTTTCTGACCAAATTTCAGCCCCATCTTTTGAGAAATGTAATGTGTGAAGCTGGAGAAAGAAGGGGGGAAAAGGCACTGTAGATATTTTTTGTCTTTATGTTAACAAATTCCCTTAAAATCTCAGTACTGTAGCTTTAGCACTAGAAGGAGATTCCTGTGTGAACTGACGCTAATGGACAATTCATGGATCAGGACAATAGTAATGAATGAATTTTTTAAGATGCTACTCTGCTGTCAAAGAGTAATGGTAGAATCCTCATTGATTTGTTGCATTTCTCTCATTGAAAACAAAAAACAGAGAGGAGAAAAGGAAGGGGGGAGCCACCCTAAAGATAGTGTGTTTTTAGTGATGCCAGATTATAAAGTCACTGCTTACATGCCTTTGTTGAAAAAAGTGCTTGCAACATAAAGAGAAAGGAATGAAATGGGTTAGTAATATTTTCTGCCTTTATCTTTCTACTTTTTGTAGCAGCACCGAGAGGCCCCACTGACACAGTTACTGATAGTGCTGTGAAACACAACATCCCTGCTGAACAGGGAGAACTCATCCACTTGCAGGAACAGGTGAAAAAGGGGGCAATTTCCGTGGATGAAGCCCTTGACAGATTTAAACAGTGGCAGAATGAAAAACAGAGACTACAGTCCACTCAACAGGTATGAGTCTGAAATTTATGTTTCTTGATGGGAATCTTGATCAGAAGTTCCAAAAACAAACTCTTGCATTTTGTCTCCTACATGTGAGGTCAAAAAGAAGAGTCATGATTTATATGCCCATCAGCTCCCAAGGACCTTGCAGCTTATGGTTCTAAATCTTCTAGATACCCATTTCCACTGTTGTTTGATTACTTGAGAGGCTTCCTGAATTTATTTTGCTTAACTTCAGGTGCTGTTGCATTTGGTTAAAATCTTGAGTGAAACACATTCATCTTTCAAGACTTTTGTTCTAAACTGCTAGGTGATGCTTAGGTCTATGCATCTTTTATGAAACCACAAACGTTCTATAGCTGAACAAACCAAATGCGCTATTGAGCAGTGTGAGCTAACAGAAACATAACTATATCAAGCATACATTGTTCATATATATTGACTTACATCAGGCTTTGTGCCTGTCTGAAAGTGTTGAATCTACGTAGTGAAATTCACAATTGTTAGCAGTGCTCTTCAGCTCCTTTATGTTCAAGGTATGGAGTAAATTGAGGTGCACAAAAACAGGATTTACAAAAGCCCACACACTGAGTCACTGCAGGAACTGCATCAAAGCTAGAAGCTAAGGAGAAAGGCACGGTGAGGAGGTTTGTTAATTACTTCTAACGAGACAGCTGGAGGAAGAGGTTATGCCCTCATTTTGTATGAGGTCATGCATTAACAAAAATATTTTCTTGTTGTCCTTTAAGTGCATTTAGTAGAAAGAGGCAAACCAAAGCTAGTCTACTACTCAGAGTGGGAGAGCTATCAGATGCTGCCAACGAGGAGAGATTAAATGTTCTTTGTGGTTCCGTTTACTGAAGAAATAGTATGAGCTTTTGTGCACAGTGGAGCACTTCACAGCAGAAGTGTAAGGGCTTAGAATGGTTTCGGAGCCCAGTTCCCCAGCTGGGCACCAGCAGCACAGCGCCAGCTGTTCGGCAGCAGTGCGAGAGTGTGGCGGATGCCCCCTCCCCAATCTGTCTGCAGCCACACGCACAGATGGGAATTGCTGGGATTGCTCTATCAGTCAGGGGGATTACTTGTGGAGGAAGACGATATCTAATCTCTGCAAAGACAGCAGCGCTAAGGCATAAGCCTGTATTTCAAGGAGGATTTACTTGGCCTGTTTCCACTGCTTCAGGGAAAAAGCTACTTTCTGGTGGTGGTTTATACCCTGCACGGCATGTGTGACTTCTCTATGGCTTTGTACTGTGGAAAAGTCTTTCACTGTTACCCCAACATGAACATGATGAATTTACTTCATGATATCACTGCAGTTGTCTGGTCTTCACTGGGATTTTTAAGGAAAAATCACTTGTCCAAAGCAAAAAATGAACTCCCAGGCCCCTGTAATCTAACGCCAGAATCAATATAACTTACTGATAGGAAAAACTCCAGAAGACTCTTAGGTATAAATGCTAAAATTAGCATCTACTTATAGCACATCATAAACATTTTTCAGTCTTTTAAAATTATTTTTCTGGAGAGAGAGAAGCTTGGTCTTCAGAATGCTAAAGAATCCAGCTTTTTATAGTTATTCATTATTCCTACAGTAAACTTATGTTACTGATTTCTGCTGCTGGATTTATGCTTGTTTTTTACTTAAAGGAAAAAGTGCACCATCCTAGAGACACCACTGTTGGAAACAGACTAGAAAAGGAAAATCTGAATGGTAAGTTGCGCTTTCTTTGCCTTTCGGAACACTGAAGCCTTGAACTGTAAGTATACTGCAAAGGGCTGATCCAAAGCATAAGCAGACTTTTGGATCAGGCGTTGAATTTGTAATGAGCATTTTCTGTATCTCATCACATTTAAGTTATTTGAGTGTAATCAGGCCTGCAGCAGGGTCAAGATTTCATCCCAAAGATGAGCTCGCTGAGAGTTAATGGGGCAGAAAATTTACCAGGTCTTTGTGGCTCAGCTTTTCTGTCGTCCGTTTCCTGCTGCTTCATCACAGTTAAGGTAGATGATTTCTTTAGAACAATTTTCTTGAGAACTTCAATATTTTATTTGTACATCAGCTATCAATTTGCACTTGCAAAAGCTTGATGAACTTTCCACTGCTACAGCAGTTTAGTATTGAGAGTCACTAATAAAAACTGTACCATTGGTCATTTAAGATGCTTTTTTTCCTTTGTGAGCGCATGTCATCTGCAGCAGTACGAATCACCTACATTTCCTGCAAATGATTTTCTCTTGCTGTTATGAAAAGATTGTGTTATAGATGATTTTGACTTTTGGCCTATGATTTCTGTAAACTTCAGTACATGCGCATTCTTGGAAGAGAAATTTAGTATTTCTTTTTTTCATACTGGACTTAGTACCATTTGTATGTCACTACTTAAAATTCTGACCTAAATGTGTTATTTCCTTACTGCAAGAGAGAAAAATAACCCACAGTATTGCTTTCATTATTCTGTTAGACAGTGCTGTATTTATGTGGACTTGTGAGATGCTGTATTTAAGGGAAGTTCTTGCCGGCCCAGTGGCAGAGTTGCAGTCCAAACTATTTATATTTCAGCTTTAATATCCTCTGCGGTTTTTTGGGGTGCAGCATCCTGAGCATGTGAAGAGGCTCAGTCCATAAGCCTTCACAAGGCGCTGGGAACCAGAGGGCCTGGGATCACTGCATTTGTTCCTACGATCTGTTTTCTATAGGCAAGGCAAAGCTCGTATGACATGAGCGTGATTCTTGGAAAGTGTTTGTCTGTAGGGTTTTCTTTTAAGGCCGCATCAGTCCTGCCTCTGTAGCTGTCCTCTCTTTCCCAATTTCAGTTATTCAATCATACTAGCAGAATTGTAGTGCCAACATCAGAACTCTAAATTTTGTGAAATTATTTAGTAACTCAGATAATGATCACTACATTCTCTTTTGCTCCTAACCCCTCTGCCCTCTGTTACACTATTGTGTATCCTGTGATGCATATAAATCAGCAGCTTTGCACTGCAGAAATACAATGGTAAGAATCATTATGGAGGTGCAACAGTGAACTTTACTATTGAAGATCTAAATTCTTGAAAATAAGAACTTTTAAAAGATGGAACGCCCTCTACAGGTGGAGGCATGTTGATGGCAAGAGTAAAGAAGGATTTCAGAAGACTAATACTTAAGTCCAGACATAAATAAATGGTCTTAAACAAAAATGACAATCATGTTCTTTTCTCTTTCGTAGTTCCTAAGGAAAGCAGACCAGAGAGCATTCATTTTAGAGACTTCTTGTTCCACATGCCATTTAATAAATCGGTATGTATGAATGTTAGCAGTTTTTAAGACTCATTTAATGAATTCTAGTTTTTATATCTGTATACAGACTCTCCATCTGTACCTTTAAAAACATAGGCCTCCCTCTCCAGAGTCCACGCTTGGAATTAGGATTTGGACAGTCTTTTTCACAGATGGTTTTTGAAGACTTGATTGAGGATTTAAAGAGATCACATCAGAAGCCTCTTAGAAAAGGAGTTTGATTTTATTTTAATGAGAAAAGAAAATATCTCCTATGAATTAGTATGGAACATAATTTTTGGCTTCTTGATAAGTTTGATCTTGCTTCTGCTGTAATGAAAGTTATTAATGAGAGTGGCACTCGGTTCAGTCTTCCATTATAACATTTGATGCTATCTCAAAGTTCATGTCTCATTTTGCAACAGTTTAATATAGGGCTGAATAACACCCCCCCCAAAAAAAAATCAAATGCAATGCAAAAACTTCTGTCACTCCTGGAGTTAAATATCTACAAAAACCTATTTTAAGGACAACTAAATAAGGACTAAGCAAGTAGAATGTTCGTTTGTAGAAAGTACAGGCACAGACAATAATTTATCTCATTACTATGTAATATACTATGGTCTTGTCCATAGACATTGATAATATCTTATGTTTTTTCCAAGGGAAGTAAGATGTTAGGTTCAGAACAACAACTACCTTTAATAAAATTTCACGGAAATACATAAATTATTTAGGGACAAAAGCTCTGCTTTGAAATCTGGGTGGCCTAGATTTTTTAAGGTTTTTTTCCCCTGGCATCTTTCCTGACCGCACCAAAGTACTGAACTAGAAGTAGTCTATTACCTATGGGACACTTCATCTATAAGCAAGGCTAATACACTCTTTGGAAGGCTGCCTTGCCTAGAGCAGGAGACAAGGAAGAATGGAGAGAACAACAGAATCGAAACAGCTGAACTGATGACGTATGTGCTGGCATTTGAACTTCTCAGCCGTAGGTCTCCTCTGGGAGATGTTACCAAATTGGGACAGCCAGAGTGCGCCAACAGTGAGGTAGATGGGTGCTGCTCTCACAGGAAGATGCTGTGCTCTCACACTAAGGTGGATGTGTGGTGCTGCTGTGGGGGGTTGCACAAGGCATGAGCATACAAATAGCGGTAGACCTCAGCTTAATCTATGGTAGTTGGCTCCTTGTCTATACCGTTAAGCATAAGATAAGGCCTGAGAGTCTTGGGTTTGTGTGTGTCCACTAACAGAATGAATGGCAGCAGTTTAGACAACATTTATGTAACGATGAATAGACAAGTTTTCTTTAAAGTCTTAAAAGGACAATGCAGCTTTCACATGCATTCCATGTCCATACTTGCTAGCACACAGGAATTTTTAAAAAAACTATACAATGCTTATCTACATCTTTGGATGTTTGAATTAACTATATGAATCTTATTTAGCTGTTTCTGAAAATGATATTTCAAAATCTGCCTTCTATTGCAGTTACATTATGCTACCTTATGTGCCACATCCCACAGATTTAGTCATCCAGCATCTAAAAATAAGTGCAAGATTGCAGAAACTACATAAAATGGTTTGAATTGCTTGTAGTTTGTTATCCCCTTGTAGCTAATCTCTGTAGAACCTTGAACTTGATCTTTAGGGATACAGCTAGTGTAGTGTAAGATTCCTCTTCAAAGCTGCGAATGACTGATACTCTGTTCTCCGCTCTTGGTCTAGCTGCAAGAACTGAGTAGTAGGTCTTTCTGCGTCATTGCTAGGTAACGACAAAGGTAGAGGCCACAGGAGACAAACTGTAACTCAGATGGACTTCAGAAGACTAATAGGGCATTAAGCAAGTGTTAAGCTTGACTCTTTTTTATTATTATTATTTCAATGCCAACAACTTACATAATAGTTTTAAATGAAAGTAGGTCTTGGGAAACATATCAGATACTTAGTAGTCCTCCAGTGACAAATAGACCCATGGGGCAAATGAGCAATTCCGTCTTTGCATCTGTTCAAGTCTTGGGATCCTCGGCAAGACTGGCAAGGTAGGTGGCCTGCTGTGGAAAGGTCAAAAAGTTTTTCCATGGGGAACTCAACAAAACCATTTATTTGTTAGCTGTTAAAATCAGTAGGTACTTACACTGAAAATGCCCTTCATATCCAAGAAGGACAATGCTACTATCTGTTGCTATAGATGGTTTTGTACTGACCCACTCCTGTAAGGCACTGTAAACTGCCAGGTCATCCACTGCAGTGCAGATTTTGATTTTCAGATTTGTAGATGCCTATGACCGTAAAGCAGGTCTGGTTTAATTAAGTTTGCTCAACCAGCTGCCAAAGACCAAATCTCTTCCTCAGCTTCATCCAAAAAACACTCAAAAGAGCACTATGCACCCTTCACAAACTGGCAGGTTATTGATGACATTCGCTATCCTAAATATCTGGCTTCATTCCTCAACCCTCATCAGCACCCTGTTTTTAGTCCAAGCTGCTAACAGACTGCTTATTCATCAGTTGATGCCACTCCAAGCTTGCAGGTAGTGTTTAAGTAGAGTTCCATGAAAACTGAAAAAAACAGCACTTAATTTTGAACCCATTAACCAATTTCCATTGTCCATAGGAAGATGAACAAAGAGAGACCCTAATTTCGACATTTGGATCTATGGGAACTCAAACTTCTTTAGTCATCCCAGTTAGCAAAGCTGAAATAACTCAGGATCCAGAGGCACATATACAAAAGCTTATATCTGGAGAGTGAGGAAGTCATAGAAAAGACTTTTTTTCTTCATGACTTCAATAGCACGCATTTCAATCAGGACCTCTGGTCTTGAAAATATTTATTTGTTGGTAGTTTACAATAGTGTTCACTGGATTGGTGAAGCTACATCTTTAGCCTGGCTTATTTCCTGTTTCTTAAGTATTTTGTAGCTTTACATGATGCTCAAATTTAAAATCAAGAAAATAACAAAAATCAGTATTCTGCCCATTTGTCACCAAATCAGGTCTTCATGAGGCAAGCGCACAGTCAAACTGTTGACTGAGGAGTTCACCAAGACAACTGGATATCCGTGTACCCCTCAGCCTCTCCTAATTGCCACCAATAAAGACCAGCCACGCTGTTAGAAGTAAGATTTGTGTACAAAATCCACCTCACATCATTCTCCTACACAACACCTGCCAGTTTCATGGATGTCTCTTGCTCCCCTGCCTCCAGGGACATGTGTTGTATTCACATTTGAAGTAAAACACATAAGAAGTGACTCAGCCTGAGTATGTATTTTGTGAATTCCTCAATCCTCAACTTTGAAAGACATTCTGCACTGGCCTAATTTATCATTGATATACATGACTATTTATTAATCACATCTATTTCTTTCTAGTCTCCAACTAGGAACCCAACAGACAAGGAACAGATGCCTAATTAACAGAGGTAAGAGGATGTATATGAACACACAGAGAGATGTTATTTGTCATGGAAACTAACGTGTAGAAATACTTTCCATCAGAGTGCATTCGCATAACAACAGAATGAAAGTGCATCTCAGAGGTCCGATTTCACAAGATAATCATCATACATTCTAGTTTATACTAGGACTTATTTTTGGTCAGATGTCAGCCTATTCTTGTTACTACAGGACAGATAGACATTACCTGACTTGGAGATGCGGTGAAGAGAGTTGCCATTAGTCATTGCAACTAAAAGCTGTATTACAGTGTAGTCCTACATACTGGTTGCACATGCGGTATCAAACAGATTTGAGTATCGAAATAAAGTTGAAAGGTACAGATGCAAGGATGTTTCTAGAAATGCTGATTAACCGAGAGACCAATGATCATATAAGTGCTGGAAAGCTGACAGGTAATGATACCGTCTCCACAAGCAGCAGAATTTTCTGATGTTAGTGATGGTGAGTTTCTTGGGCTTGGGCATCTAATGAGATCTTTATTAACTAGGTTTTTTAATTGCTATGTGCTACCTGTATGCTTCCATGTATATCTCAGAGCAGTTTTACTGTATGTCTGCCTCTCAATGAAGCTTGATCGTTTGGCTTGCTGCTAGGAGATGAAAGTAAATAAATCTGTTTTACAGCATTCATTGGGGTTTTGGGGAGTTTTGTGGTGGGTTTTTTTGTGGTTTTTGCAATCAGTTCATCTTTCAGCGTCTGTGTGGAGAACAAACTTACTGGGAACTGAACTTAGATCACCAGCTGAGGTTGTAGACTATATGCATTATCTTGCATTAATTCTGAGAACAGGGTACAGTGAAATAATCACCTGGAAAATGTCTTATTTTGCTAATCCCTCTGAAAATGAAGGGGTCATGCAACCTTTCTTCTGCATAGAAAGATGATTTCCATTAAAAGTTTAAGGCCAAGAACAAGGATGTCTGCATTCTGTCAATGTACGTGCAAATCTTTTCCTTGAGATGTTTAACAAATTTCTGATTCCTTGGCTTGCTTAAGCACTGAGTTTCTTCAGTTTGTTGATCTCTGCAAGAACAGTCTGTGCTGAACAGCTCCACGTGTCAGATAGATTTTCTTCTTCCGTTTCCTTTCCTTCAGATGAGCTTAGGCCCTGAAAGTTTCAAAATTAAAGTTTACTGGTTTAGATATGAGTAGTCTTTGCAATTTTATGTTATTAGAGCTACAAATGGGATTAAATAATATTTGTTCACAGTAACAAAATGAGACAATTTATTCCTAAAGACAAATGTTAGAGGCATTGTTAGCTACGTTATATTGACACAGTTTGCCTCTCCAACTTTTCCAGGTGTGGGGGGTGACATGTTATACTGTTGTAGCATCATTTTTGTGGCCCTGAAAATGGATGATCTTCAGTGGGGTCTTCTCTGCCACCTTTCTCCCATGTAAAGGAGAGGGCAGTTGCACCTTGTGAGAACTGTGTGTCCATGTCTCATTTCTGGAGCCAGCAGCCCTCCTGCTCACTGGAATACAGTGCCCACACCATTACCTCCTCTGCTGCTGCTTATCCTCTAAATCAGTGTCTTATTCAGGCCCCCCTCCTCCAAAGTGCTCATAAGACCCAAAACGTTAGTCTTATGGCATGACCTGAAAATGAAAAATTATCACTCCTCCTTCAAGAGGCAGCTCAGCTCCTACATGGACTTTCCTAACAGAGCTGTTTCCATGAGTGGCGCTGAAGTCACCTGCACTAAAAGGGTAAAAAAAAGAAAAAACAAACCTGTGAATATTAAAAGCTCTGAAGCTGGAGAAAACTATTATGAAAAACTTGATAATAGCAGAGGTGCTTATAAATTGCAGATTGATGAAGTGAGATGAATCATTCAAGGGGGGAGGGGGAATTACCCCTGGGATCAGAATAGGTGATCTCTGTCACTTTTAGAAAATTGTTAGGTGGGAGAGAGAAGGTGAATTAGATGTGGGAGAACTTGCAAAATACAATTTATCCAGCACATTCAATCAATTCTGTTTGTGAATTGTCCACACCAAATTCCAAGATTCTCCTCTTCTGCAAAGTATGGCCTCTCCATAGCTTTCTTGCAGTTTTCTGTCTTCAGTTCGGTTCAGAGGCCTTATAATACCATAGCACTAAATATACCAGTATTTGAAAAGCAAAGAGTCTATGTGCCACAGCTGTAAAGTAGTAGAATGGCCCTGGCAAGACTAAAAAAATGTGATGGTTTGGGCGTTGGTGTTTTTTCTTCTCTCTTTTACACCAGTTTCAAGGAGATCCTATTCACAGAAAAAGAACAGAGCTGGAAAGGGAATGTTAATTTACCCACATGCACTTGAAAACATGCATTTAAGGTGAAATTGTAAAGCCCTCAGAAACCAACTGCATGTCTGAAATTTATGCTTTCAGTACAAAACCAACTGAATGGAGTCTTTCTTTTTTTTTTTTATTTTTTTAAGACTCCAGTATTCTGTCTATAAGTGATGAAATACATTGTGGTATACACAACAATGCTGTGTATACCACTTATGAGGACTGGGCCTTTCTTGTAAAAAAAAAAAAAAAGTGTGCATTCTGTTTGATTATCACAAAAAATTGCAGGTAAAACATTCAAAAACTACATTTCTGTTGCTAATGTTCTGACTCAACAGACAGTTGAGCCTCCAACTCCAGTGCAAAGTTCTTCGCTACGTTGCTCACGCCTAGCCATAGATCATCCCACTTCGCTTACGCGAGGAGGAAGGAGAATAACGGAGCTGGGATCCAGCTGGTGGAGCTGAAGGAGCAGAGTGTGGTTTTGATTCTCTCATACTCATTTCAACAAATACAGCATTTGACCTTATTCTAAAGAAATGTGAGCAGTCTATTAAATAAACAGGCATTTTTCATTCATTCTTACAGTGTGATTCGTCAGCCGGCAGTGCATCAGCTTCCTCTGCTTGGCTCCCCACCCGTCTGCAAGCTGCGCCCCAACAGCCTCAGGTTCCAGCGCATGCTGCTGGGCTGCGGCTGCGTGATTTCCTATCACTTTTCCTATCTTGGGATCTCTCACCTGGGCCAAGTCTGGAAGAAGGCCAGTATGACTAAAGCAAATTAATAAGAATTCTTGTAAAGTCAGCACTGAATTTTGCATTTCTTCTTTGCCAATTTACTTTTTTTCTCCAAGATGACAGCTGAGGATTTATGTAAAGATATATTGCGTGCTTTGGTTAATTATTTTTAAACTCATGTCAATTTTTCCATAATGCTTGATAGTTGTTTAAAAGTAGATTTTATGCACAAAAGAGGGAGACCATGAAAAGTTATTAAAATTATGAAGTTATAATACATAAAATCTAGTTTTTACTTTTTGTTAAGACATTTTTATATAAACTTTGTATATAAATTTGTCTTTCCTAGGAATAATAATTGTACGCCATCACTAGTTTAAATAATTGTACTCAAAGTTAATTTCTAAAGTCAAACTAAGTAAATCAGTACTAATTATCTACTAATGCATTAAAGCGATTACAAGAATTGGGTTTGCAAGGAAATTGTGTTTTGTTTAATAAGTCGCCTACGGTAAGTGATACCAAGACAAAAACCAAAAGAATCTCTACTGCATTTACACAGCAAAAGCAAAGGAATAAATATGGTTAAGGGGTATAATGGTCTGCATTCCCACAGTGATATACTCCAAAATTTAAGTGAGCATGTGACGGTACAGGGCTATGCAAGAAGACTTGCCCTACCTCATATGCAAGAAAGATCTCATATGCAGCCTGCAAAGGGTATAAGAATATTTTAACTTTCAGGTAAGTAGGAGCTTAAGCAGACTTCTCCCACCCTAGTTATTTGGGCTTCGCACAAGCCTGCTTAGAAAGCAGGTAAACATGCTGTTAGCCAAAACTGCCTCCCCAGAGATCCTAATCTTTTCTAACCTCTTGGTTGCACCTTATTCACAGGCAGCTTGAGGAACCCGAGTTGTTCATAGCAAGCCTCAGGATCTCAGTTTGGTTGAATCTCTGCTTTGCATGTACGAAGAGGTGCCTGCACTCAGACTTTAGTTAGGCAAAACTGAAAACTTCATTATAATAAGAATAATATATATTAATTATATATATTATGTATATATAATCAGAATACAATAATCAGAAACTCTTCAGTATAAGTAAATGTTGTTCCTTAACTACATGTTAATGTGACATCCAAATTTGGAAGAGGGAAGTGGATTTGATGATCAGACTTATGAGCCCTGAGGGTCATACTGTTTTTCCAATTTCAACAAATTACTGTTGCCAAGAACTGTTACAAATAAAAATAAGCCAAAAAGACAATGTTGCGATTTTAAAATAATGACAGAATCTTGCAAGTTTGTATCACACATACAGCTTTAGGCTAATTAAAATACCTTTAAATGGGTTGATTAAACATTTTCAGGAAATTACGTGTTCTTTGAGGAAACCCCCCACTTCTGTTAGAAATACTCCCACAAACACTGCAGGTATATTGCTATGAAGTCATAAATATTCAGTGACTGCTGTATTAGTGTGACAACATAGCTTTGTGTTCCATACAAAGGCTTCTCTTGAGCTGTTTGAACCCCAGCAAAAGCCTCAAAATGCATGACGTCCCCCAGATCTGGAAATACAGTCAGTGTCTATGAAACGAGGGACATGAGACTGTCAGGCTTTATAGGAGAGGAGCTGTGATGTTTTAGACTTACCTGGCCACGTGGAAATGGAGTGGGGAGAATTACTGGGGAATCTAAATACTTATAAGCTGTTATTTTCCCTTAAGAGGTTCCCCTCCCTTCCCCAGAAAAATCATGTATATTATAAACCTGGCTCTAGTCAAGGTATCCCCTGGCAAGCATTCCCCAGGAGCTGACACACAAATTGAAAAGAGAATGCAGATCATGAAAAGTTTCATGTCAGTACCTGGTGTCGTTTCCGAAGTTTGTTGCTTGTTTCTGTAGCTGAAGGACCCTTTCGGGGGAGGGGGGTTGCCAGTCCTAGCAGAGCTCCAGGCAGGATCCAGATGCTCTCTGTGTTGCCAAGCGAGAGGCAGTGGCCCAGTGCCCCCTTTGCGCCTGTAAGAGGGCACCTGGAAAACCTAGAGATTTGAGGGCAATGGAAAGAGAGTAACAAAACAGGAAATTTACAAAAATAAAGCACAGAACATTACACCAAGGAAATGCTATGGGTTTCCTAGGGAAAAGAAAGAGTGTAACAATATAGCAATGGTGCCAAACACACAAACTAAAGGCCAGAGCCTAGTTCCACTCAGGAAATAAAAAAAAAAAAAAAATCCACTGTGCTCTGTCTATGTACATGCAGATATTTGCATCTACACTGCACGGTAGGATGCTCCACAGCATTTAGTTCAGGGTATTTAGGATTGCCCGTAACAAAGCAACGTGTGTTCTCTGCTTTGGCTGCGCCATGTGAGCATGGCTCTGAGTGTGCCACGTACAGAAGTGCCAGCGTTGGAGGATTCAGCAGCATCTGAGCACAGCACCAGTTCCAGCTGGGAACACAACCAGGGAATTCTCATTTGCTAAAAACTGAAGCACAGAAGAAACTATTGCCCTGTTACAGTGTAACACCAGCAAAGAGGATTTTAGAAATTTAAAGGCCAAAGTCAGGCCCCAACAACATTAGCAAGATTTAAAAGGCAAAAAGCGTCCGTAATCCTTGAACAGGAAGGGTGCGACAGGACAGGCAAAGGTCGTCCGTCCCCCCCCCCCCC
>Ga0065711_1039719_pt1 | contig 17561 bp, 11 predicted proteins | sample Hoacrofraction12_FD_59098 | JGI IMG/M metagenome (GOLD analysis project Ga0065711, IMG submission 59098) | Hoatzin crop microbial communities from Cojedes, Venezuela - Epithelial fraction 12 v2 (version 2) | ecosystem: Host-associated > Birds > Digestive system > Esophagus > Crop | place... | reverse complement strand
AAAAAAAAAAAAAAAAAAGAAAAAAGGTTTCTAACAGAAATTAGTTGACTTGTTTCAGCAAAGAGCCTCAGGATGTCATAACCTGTGTGTGAAAAGAACAGTAGGTTTGGCACGCATTGCCCCTGTGAGTTCAAAAGAACTTTGTGGAAACTGAAATAACCTTTCTAAAAATATATTCGAGGGCATACCCTTTCAGTGCCGGAAATAACACTCCCATAGCACAGTGTGGGACAGCCCTTTTCTGATACATAGCGTCTGTGGATTACAGCTATAAAGAAAATACAGCAGTGAAGCGTAGGAATGGCCAATATCTGTAGACTAAGGCTAACCTGTCTCCACTGCTCCTATTAGGATTTGTCTGTGTGCAGCCTGTGGGAAAGGATTCATGGTTCTGTGAGCTCCCAGTGCAGCTGAATGTTAACCGTTTTCCTTATAAAGATTTTTTTCAGGTTTTAAAAGAGTGCATTTATATCGGCACTAATCATCTAATACTGAGACAACATTATAAGGATGTTCACCTAGTGCATAGTTTTCTGGATGTGTCTAAATGAAGAGCTCAGATGTTGCTTTACAGAAACACAGCTATAGGGAGGATCAGGTATTCTAGCTGTTAACATGCTGTCTGAAGCAGAGGATTTCACTGCAGAAAAGGAAAACTTTGCAACCAAGATCAGATCAGTAATGTCTTTGGAAGACAACTCTGTTTTTCCTGCTTTGGGGGCTAATGCACAGTAAGGGCAAAAAAGTAGGGTTGGATTACAAATTACCTCATTTAGACTGTGTAAAATCCAGATTTATTGCCCCAAAGTAATCAAAACCTCCATTACGAATGTCTTGTTATACTCCTTAATGTGAGGACAATTGGCTAGTCAACTAAATTTGCTGGTTTTGTAACTCTTTAGAAGTTGAAACAGTTTGCTTTTTGCTATTGACTTTATCGCATGTGGACGTTTCTCATATTCAAGATTCCCCCCCTCCCCCACCCGTTACTAGAATGAAATTAACTTAGTTCATCACTCAGTCACATTGTGACTTATATTGCTTTCTGTTGAGAAGATTTCCATGTATAGGCAGGATGCAGTGGTTAAACAAGGTTTTGGAACAAGAAAATACAGACTACAATCGATGCAAGTTGGCCTCGACACGCGCTTCCTTTTGCTCCCTCTGACTATTATCCCAGCTTCCCCTCATTCAGTTCAGTGATGGCTGTTCTTTGCGTGAGAGCAATACATAGGATTGACAGATCAGCAAATGTTGGTTTTGTATTTGATCTCTTGTAAAACAGAAATGCAGCTCTGGCTCCTTCAGAATTCCTCATTACTTTTGTGAGAAAATTGCTGCTCTTCAGCCTTCCAAGAGTGAAACAAAAAACAATTTGGGGGGTAGAGAGTTTTCAGCGGCCTATTCTTGCTTTATTTTTTTTTTTAAGGAATGTCTGTTCTTTGATGACTTGAGGTCCCTCTGTTTTTCTTTGAATTAAAATAGATGTGTCAGTACACACCTAAATTCATGCAGGAGGAATACTTACTCGATTATGGAAATGCTAAAAGCTAAAAGCCGTAGTGCCAGCTACCTGGTTAATTCATCTTCATTTATAGAATTGGTGATGTAAAACCATGGAGGGCTTGGAGCCCTCACAGTACTGGTAATTGAAGAGCTGCTCAGGTATTTCTGGAAAGAAGATGCTTATGCCCTGGTTGCTTCTGGAGAAGGTAGGTGCAGCAGAGGGTTAACTCTCTGACATATTGAAGTGTCTTAATTAGAGCTTGGCAAAGAGCCATGGTCAGTAGAAAATATGCCGTGCCTGAGATGGCAGCAATAACTAGTGGTTTGAGCCTCTGGCGAGGTCTCCTGCATTCAGCAGCACTCTCTTCTTGAGCCTACCTGTTGTGGGAAAGCAAGATGCTGCCCAGACCTGAAACAAAGCAGCCGAGCATTTTCCCATCCAGCTTTACCATTGTAGCCTTAAGAAGAAAGGATGTGGGGATGCAGAGAGGGGGGAGATACCTGTCAATAAAAGTAGCCTTTGCAGAGCTCCGCTGCACATAGTGGCCCGCAGTTGAAGGAGGGGCTAGTTAAAACTGCGGAGCAAATCTCATTTTTCATGCTGTAGGGAGTAAGTACAGTATTTGCGTTAAAGTGGGAGAAGTTGGGAGAATTTGAAGTTTGAGGCTGAGATTTTAAAACATTGATGACCTGTTGGTGATGCTTTTCAAATAGGGAATTACCACATTTTTTTGAAGAATGATAACGATTTATTTGCAAGAATTACTGCTTTCCCAAGGTTACGGCCTATTTACAGTCCTGGTGGGAAAAATATAGTACCAAGTTGCCCAATTAATGATATATTGTCATAGGATGGGCATATTGATACAGGTTAAATGTAAAACAAAACATCAAACCTGTTATATAAAAACCAAGCAATAAACTACTCACAGTTTCAGGGCTTGGTTGCTGGATCTTATTATGAGAAATACAGAGATACAGATGTGATAAAATGGAGCTGAGATGATTGTATATGTATAGGCACATATTCAGAGAGACTCCTCAAGCTGGTGTGTTTGTGAAGTGTGTAGACAGGCATGTATTTTTACTATTTTTTAAAAAAACAGAGATTATAAAACTGCATCTTGGGGTCTGTGTGAATGTCTAAATGCACCATACCTGTATTTGAAGAGAAGAAATGGATGATGTAAGTTTGGGGGAGTTTCCAGACGTAGCAATGGTAGTTAAACTTTCCTATCTCTCACTGAATTTCAGTGGAAACTAAACACCTGAATCCGGTCTGTGAAGGCCTGAAAGTCATCTCCTTTTAGGTACAACAACATTAATAATGCATTGCAGTCTGACTCTACAAAATGTCAGTACCAAAAATAGTCTTTAGTGGTATTAATATTTAATAAGAAGTAACAAGATTGAAACAAAAACATGCTTGTGCGTATCTTTAAATCTCCAGGTAGACCCTGTTCACTTCAGTGGGACTCTCCCTTTCGTGGTAAATCACATCAGAGGAAACTTGCAGGTCACAGCAGAGTGGAAGTCCTGCTAATTAGTTAGGTGCTCAGTGGTCATTTAATGCATGCTGGTTGTGTGCATAACAACAATCTGTTACTTTAACACGACATTTCGTGGAGCATTTCTCAAGTTTGTGACTCTGCTGTTGCCTATTGAGTGATGGCAGAGTGGCAATGCTAGCGTTGGCTTTGTGTGTGCCGGGCTGGTGGGTTCGAGTAGGTTTTGGTTATACGGAGAGGAAACCTGAAAAGTCAGCTGTGAATTACAGTCTGTACTTTGCTGTGATAAAAACCCACTTGGAATAAGATGGTAAGGGACCTGGAAAGACTATCTCCTGTTTTGTGCTTTCTATTCACAAGTTTGACTGTTTGCCTGGGATCATGCATCACCTTAGAGGAACCCATCAGAACATTCCAGCAGTGAAAGTCCACCCTGCAAAGCCAAAAAAAAAAAAACAACCCACAAAAAAAAAACACGCAACCTGTTTCCACAGCATTCAAATCATAGCGTGGGCTGCTTCAGAAGGACCTCCTTTGTGGAGAACAGTACCTGCTTCAGTCTCACTACATGAAGAAGAGTTACCTTCTGCTTGAAAAAAGGTGATTTCTTTTAATTTGTAGTAAGCACAGACAGTAAAGAATTCTGGGTCCTGTGGAAGACTTCCCAGTACGCGTACCTGATGGGAATATAAGGAATTGAGCAAATTCAACTGCATTGTGCCTCTGAGACAGCCAGCTTCTTGTGTGGGCACTTAGTTGTATGCCATGGATAGTTAAAGTGTCTCTTCCCTGCCTCGTGAAGACATGGATTATTCATTCTAGAGAAAGTGCGTGGGGAAGATGGACAATGTCCTTGAGCATGGAAGTGTTTTCTTCTGACCAGACTGGTCTTGGGTACGTGCAGCTTCTGCCAAGTTAATTGTACTGCAGAAGTTGTGTGTTTGCACACAAATATTTGGATAGTCAGTGATCTGCTCTGCTTTTCCAAATGTTTGTGCAATCATTTTAAATAGAAATAGAAGAGCAAAGTCAATACTAAGATACATTACTGTAGACAGTTTGTATGCTTGTTTGTTTATTCTAAGGAGTGTAATGGGTCTGTGTAAATTTGTATTTAGACACTTGTAAAAATAACAGTTTGACCCAGTTACCTGAGAGCAGTTGTTTTATGAAAGGATTGCTGAGGATCAATGAAGACCTACCATGAGAAAATACATACTGGAATGCTTAATGAATATTTACAGTCAAAAATTCCATAGCTGAAGTGGGACTGTGTGAACCTCAGGAGGTTCAACGAGGCCAAGTGCAAGGCTCTGCACCTGAGTCAGAGCAACCCTTGCTATCAATACAGGCTGGGGGATGAAGGGATTGAGAGCAGCCCTGCCAAGAAGGGCTTGGGGGTGCAGGTGGACAAAAAGATAGACATGACCAGACAATGTGTGCTCACAGCCCAGAAGGCCAACCGTCTCCTGGGCTGCATCAAGAGAAGCATGATCAGCAGGTCAAGGGAGGGGATTCTGCCCCTCTGCTCCACTCTGGTGAGACCCCACCTGGAGTAACGCGTCCAGCGCTGGAGCCCTCAGCAGAGGACAGACATGGGCCTGTTGGACCGGGTCCAGAGGAAGGTCACAAAAATGATCCCAGGGCTGGAGCACCTCTCCTGTGAGAAAAGGCTGAGAGAGTGGGGGTTGCTCATCCTGGATAAGAGAAGGCTCTGGAGAGACGCTATGGCAGCCTTTCAGTACCTGAAGGGGCCTACAAGAAAGCTGGAGAGGGACTTTTTATAAGGGCCTGTAGGGACAGGACAAGGGGTGATGGCTTTAAACTGGAAGAGGAGAGGTTTAGATTAGATACAGGGAAGAAATTCTTCACTCTGAGGGTGGTGAGGCACTGGCACAGGTTGCCCAGAGAAGCTGTGGCTGCCCCCTCCCTGGCAGTGTTCAAGGCCAGGTTGGATGGAGCTCTGAGCAGCCTTGTCTGGTGGAAGGTGTCCCTGCTCATGGCAGGGAGGTTGGAACTAGGTGATCTCTAAGGTCTCTTTCAACCCAAACCATTCTATGATGCTGTATGCAGAAATCAGTTATGCAAGCGGAGATCAAATGGTAGGCAGTAGTTCTGTAGTGTAAAACCTGTATGTTGCTGTAGGTATGAAGCAAGAAAATCATAACAGTGTCACCCCCACCTCTCTTCCAACAAGGAATAACTTTTCCAGACAATTAAAAAGGGGTCTCTTTAGTTAATGTTGTTATTTTGATCCATGGTGACTTTTTTTTCACCCTTACCATGTTGATGGTCCATACAGCTCCCTTCCCTTCACCCTCGCTGTCCACCTCAGGTCATCTGAGATACCAGTGAGTCTGTCCTGTTGTCAAGAGGATTTCTTAGGCTTGGTAGTGGGATAAATCCTTAGGTGTCATAAAATGTGTTGGGTCGGGAAGGATTATTGGCCTGCCTTCGTTTTTTTGGGGAGAGCCCCATAGCTGCCGCTGTCACAGCATATCTCTGATATCCTGCGGTCAGGACAGGTAGTCACTGGTCAGTCATGGCCTTTCAGGCTGCTGTTTGAGCATGGTTTTAATTCACTGAAGCACTGATACAACCCGTAACCTCTTCTCAGGTCAGGTGAAAGTCAGTCACAATACTGTGTTGCATTTTTGGTGAAGAAAGCATGTTACTGAAGGTTTGCCTGAATATGGAAGGATTAGCTCTGGAGAAACTATTTTCCTACAGCTATTAATGGACAGAAAAAGCGTATTTTTATTGTAGGATCTCTTGGTTTTGATTAAATTATGTTAAAACAAGTGCTGAGCCAGTCACGTGCATTTTAATAGATATAAATACATGAAAGGAATAACACTTTGTTCAGCACGCCAATTTCAGTCACTTCTTAGGTTTTTATGACTTCAAATGAAAGAGGCTGTACAAGCATGAAAATTTAAACCAAATTAAAGCAAGGTTGCATGCCTGGTGAGAAGAAAGAACAACTTTTTGCTGAATTACCTTCGGCTTAGATTCAGAATTATTTTTTGCATCAGTATTTTTAAACTGGTGATTTTGAAAAACTTTTCATGTCTGTTTGAACAGCAGAAAGTTTCCAGGGCATCTGTGTTTTCCTTTTCAGTGGCTAAGTTTTGCTTCCAGGTAAGTGATGAGATTCCTGGTCTTTGAGTATTTTGGTTTAAGTATAAGGCTAGCTTTTTAAAGACTTGGCTTCCTTCTAATCACAGCTATTTAACTCATGTCTGGGAGTATTTGTAAGTGAGGCTTTTAAGGTGTTTTGAATGGATGCAGAACACAGAGTTGAGGGGGAAGGAAGGACTTCCCAGCTGAGGACTCCGGACTCCTCTTGCATCTGCCTCCCTCCAGCCTGCCTGGGAGCTCATCTCCCACCCCCAGAGCCTCTCGTTGTGGTTGCCTGTGGCTTCTGGTGGCAGAAGCAAGAATGTAAAAACAGCTATTTTGGGTAAGACAGCTGTACCCCTTGCAGTACCCAGCCTCCAGCAGTGGCTGGTGCCTGGGGAAGCTTTAAGGCCAGGGCCAGAACAGAGCGGTTCTTTTGTTCGGCTTCCAGCAGCTTGTGGCTGCGGGGGCTTCCTGAGCAGGGGCTGGAGTCCTTGTGGTTCATAGCCCTTCACTCACCTTCCCTGCCCCAGTAAAACACTCCTTGAACTTCTGTCAGCTGTTCTAGCATCTGCGGTAACTTATGACAGTGTCACAGCCTGTGTGATAAATGGAGTTACTTTTTCTTAGCTTGTCATGCCAGTTTTATTTAATGCCCGCTTATTCCTGCATTAGAAGCAACAATGAACCATTTTACCCACATGATGCTTTCCATGACTCAAGACTCAAATATATTCCTGTTTGTCACACCAAATTGAAGTTTACTGGGGTCAGGAGCAGGGGGTACTAGTCACACCATTCAGTCTGTCCTTTTTGAGGCTGAACAGTCCTAGACGTTTTTTCCACTGTTTGCTGAACACTTGGAAGTTTAACTCTAGCCTTTTACGGGAGAGAGGATGAATGAAGGAGACACTTTTTAAGGCCATTAATTTGTACAGCAGCGTAAAATGTTTTTGGTTTAGTTCTCTCTCTCTCTCTCTCTTATACTCTATTTGCTTTTTAAATGTAGCAGAGTCTGAACCAGGTGTTTTCTTTAAAATCGTCTCTTGTAACCCCACAAGCTTCTTCCTGAGTAATGGAAAGTAGTGTGCAGGTAAATTTGGGTATTTTTTCACCCAATGTGCAAGGCTTCACACTTAGCTGCATTGAATTTCATTTTTCACTTTATATCCTGTTCATGGTACTCTGTGAGGTGCTTATGCAGTTCTTCGCAACTAGCTTTATTTTTACTAACATAAATAGTTGTAACCTTCTTACTAATTTTCGAGGGAGACTTTGTACAGATTGCAGTATTAGATTCCTGTGGGACTTGACTGATGATTTCCCTTTAGTGAGAAAATGAACCACTTTGTTCCTCTATTTATTTCCTGTCCTTCCCATTGTATTCATCAATGAGATGATTATCCTTCTTACCACGTTACAACTTAGCCTGGTGTGCTGGTGGGGTGAGGTGTTTTGCGATCTTGGAAGGGACCTTCTGAAAATCCTTGAGAATTCAAGTAAACTGTTCTGGAGTGATAGAGGTCGGTAGTTTTGCTCCTTTCTGCCTCGCACCAAACCATCTGGTCCCAGTTACATACTGTCTCTTATGTTTCCCACTGAAAAAGGAGGCAGGAGGGCATCCAAGGACTGCCTCTCCTTCCCTGTGGAAGCTGGAGTGGCTCTCGGCACACTAGGACCGGATTTTGCCAGTCTTGCAAGGTAACCAGTGCCCTAGGCTAGGGAAGAAGGAAGCCGAAATTTGAGGTAAATCCAGCAAGTGGGAAGTGAGGTATGCGACAGCTAAAAAGGATGTAAATAGGATGCTGGCAATGATTGCTAGTGTTCTTTAAAAGTAACTTTTTTCTTGGCACCTGGCCCATTTCTGTCTGCAGTTTGAGCAATGCTGCGTGATACGGGACTGTTTGGGGAAGCTGGAGAAGCGGTTCCTTTGGAGCAGTCCCGTTGACTCCACTGGAAGTTTGATCGTGCTGCTCATCAGAGGTTGCTGGAGAAGTGGAACCACCTTGTTTAACCACTGGCTGCTGTCTTAGGCTCGCCTGTCCAGGAGTCTGTCTTCTAAAGCATCCTGCACTGCGTATGCACGCATGCTGGAGTGTGTCTGTCTCGTATGCTTGCAAGGGTGCAAATATATATCTACAACTTTTAATTTGCTGCTGGCTTTTTGAAAGAACTTAATGTCCTGGTTATTAGAAACTGTCGATAAGAGATTGGATACCAGGTCTCGTGGTGGGCTCCATGTGTGGGATTATTTTGAAGGTGACGGTTAAATTAACACTTGGATCGAGTAGAAGGATGCCAGGATGTGGCATAATATAAGCTTTGAGATGACTAATGCAGTATCAGTGATATAAATCAATGATGATTTATCATCATTCGCTTGGGGCGGACTTGCTGGAGAGCAGCTCTGTGGAGAGGGACCTGGGAGTGCTGGTGGATGACAAGTTGACCATGAGCCAGCAGTGTGCCCTGGTTGCCGAGAAGGCCAGTGGGATCCTGGGGTGCATTAAGAAGAGTGCGGCCAGCAGGTTGAGGGAGGTTCTCCTCCCCCTCTACTCTGCCCTAGTGAGGCCCCATCTGGAGTACTGCGTCCAGTTCTGGTCTCCCCAGTTCAAGAAAGATGAGGAGCTACTGGAGAGAGTCCAGCGGAGGGCTATGAGGGTGATGAGGGGACTGGAGCATCTGTCCTACAAGGAGAGGCTGAGGGAGCTGGGCTTGTTTAGCCTGGAGCAAGCTGAGAGGGGACCTTATAAATGCTTATAAATATCTCAAGGGTGAGTGTCAGGAGGATGGGGCCAGACTCTTTTCAGTGGTGCCCAGCTACAGGACAAGGGGCAATGGGCACAAACTGAGGCACAGGAAGTTCCGTCTGAACATGAGGAAGAACTTCTTCCCTCTGAGGGTGACGGAGCCCTGGAACAGGCTCCCCGGGGAGGTTGTGGAGTGTCTTTCTCTGGAGATATTCAAGACCGGCCTGGACAAGGTCCTGTGCAGCCTGCTGTAGGCGACCCTGCTTCGGCAGGAGGGTTGGACTAGATGACCCACAGAGGTCCCTTCCAACCCCTACCATTCTGTGTGATATGATCAGGATGTAGTGAATAAAAATAAATAGCATTCTTAACAGATATCCAGTCTGAAGTAAATTTGCTCAGAAGAGAAGAGTACAATTAAAGCAGTGAATTCTTTGCAGTCATAAAGCTCAGGTCATCACCTTCATATTTTCTATCTGATTAGTTCTGGGATTATTTCTGGTTCTGTTACATTTGCTTTCATTTTGTTACAGACACAACTTCGTCAGATATTAATAGTAAGGGGTGTAGGATAAAACCTTTGTGTCTGGATCCTTACTCTTCCTTGCTGCCTTATCAGCAATGGGACTGTTCTGGAAAACATGGTCAACTGCTGCTGCAGAGCCAGCAGATGGAGAACAAGAACGCTATTCTGTTTCTCTCTGAATATGAAATAAGAAGTCGCTATTGTTCGACAGGAAAGAGGGGGTAAAGTGTAATCAGCCAATCAATACCATGAGTAGAAAATCAGGTTTCAGAAGGTTAAATTTTGGAAACACACCCCCCACCCCCATACTGCTTCTCTCCGGCCTCTCTCTAAGTCAGTTATTTTCCCCCTTAAAATGTTAGATGTATTCAAAACTTTCTGGCTGGGCAAATTAACAAGCAATACGTGTAATGTGCAGTCTAGCAGCGTGGCTAGCCTCTAGCTACTCTGAGTAGTTTAATTTAGCTTTTTGCATCCTGCAGCTGACAGAATGAAGTGATCTCAGAAGTACTGCTGGTAAGAATGCTTTTGTTTTAACTGGGCTTGAAATTGGTACACGTCAGCTATACGCTGGCAAATGATAGCGATGTGAGTAGTGGTACAGCCTCTCTCTGAAGGCAAAACACCTGGACCAGCTGGCAATATAGCAAATATACTGTTTTATCAATCAGTCGTTTCCCTAAGAGTATCTCCTATTCTGGTACTACTCCTTTCTTGATTTGAAAGTACAACTTTTAGTCGTTTCACAGAAAGTTGTTTTGTAGCCAACTTTAATCACAGCAGAAAGCATAATTATATAGCGAACTATGACATGTACTGACAAAAGCACAAAGTCTTTCCCCAATATTCATGTCAATAAATCAGGTAACATCTAGAATAATAAAAAAAAAAAGTATAGTCAAAATTTTGATTAATAAGAAGGGTATCTTTTAAGTTGGGTAATAATGAGGCTGTTAAAAACCCGTGGTTGGAAATAAATGGTCTGCATACTTAGAATTCTCACTTATGACAAGAAAAATTTTGTATTTGACAGAGCTCATCTGTGCTCATTCTTGTTATCAAGCCTAAAACTTCTCACACAGAGTTTTAATAACTATTTTATGGGCTCTTCATAGTAGAGAGCCTTGCGTTGTGTTGTCAGTTTATCCAGGCTCAGCTTTCAATGGTTTATAAACCTGTTCCTTTAAGGTATTAGTCACTTTGCATATTAGTTAAATATGGATGGGGTAACGATCCCAGCTGCACTTTGAAGACTAAAAGCAAAGTTTTGCTCGTGTCCTTCTGTAGATGAGGGACAGTGGAGTTTTATTCTGGTTAAGTCCCAGCTCCTGCACCCATCCCCACGTACGTGTGCACATTCCGGCAACGCGAGGAGAGGCATGGCTAACATCTGTCACACGCAATCCGCTCTTTGTTTCTCTTTCCTTTTCCCAGGGGTAAAGTTTCATACGGAATTTTGTTTTTATAGATTCTAATTCATATCTCATTTGTGAAGTTCACTTCCTAGAAGGAGCCCCAGCTGAAGGAATGCAGCTTGTGCTTGAAACACAGGGGTGTGCCACGGGTGGTTCTCGTGTAGGCAGGCACTCTGCTTGTGCGTATGCCCTCAGAAAACAGCCTGTGTCTTGAAGGCTTAAGTTTTGAATTGTGAATAAATAACTCCACATGTTTCAGTTGGAAAAATATCTTTAAATAATCGATGTCTTCTCACTAGGAGATACTTTATATGTTCAAGCCCTCTGTCGTGAAATACTTGTAAGTCCAAGGGAAGAAGATCTTGTAATACAGTGCCGTGTTTTATAAGTCAGTGTGCCTATTAAAGGATGGGGTTTATGTGCTCCTGGTAACCTGTTTTACCGAGGAACTTGGAGCTGTTGTTAGCTCAAGAGTGGCTTGATGCCCAGAGAAGCGACGATGCTGTTGTCCAAGTGCCTGATACTCACCTGTCTCCTGTTTCCCTGACAGTTGGGAGAGTGAGTCTTTGGCTGGTTTGGTGCAGTCCCAGAAATTAGCAGGAAAAGGCTTTTCATGGGAGAGAGAGGAGAAGGTAGAATTCAGGTGCTCTCCTCCATTTCCACCACTTAGAGGAGGCCTAACTGTTCTGTCATCTGAGCACTGGTACATTTAAGAAACAGTAGGAAGGCACTGTGTCTGAAAATGACTTCCTGAAAAGACAGTAATATTGCTTGTCTAGTTTAAAGAAAAGAAGATATATTTATTTTTGAGGTCAGGCCGGTATCAGTCACGATACAACATTCTTTTCAATATCTGGTCGTGAACATCACTAAGTATTATTTTAAATTTCATGTGAGACCTTAGTGCAGGTGGGACTTTGGTACCTGGAATGGAGAAGTTTTTCTTCACTGAAACCAGGATTGACTGTTGCAGTCAGTAAATGGCCCATCGGTACAAAATCGGGAAACCCACGGGTCAAATTTGCAGGAGTTGGACTGAAATCCCTTTAGGCTTGTTCAGTCTTTCCTTATGTATGCAAGGATTGAACTGGAGCAAACTTCACGAGTTGTTTAATTGGTGGTGGAAGGATGGGCTCACGGTACCACAGGGAAATTGTGGGTACCTGCGATGAGGGCAGGCCTTTGCAGGGCGTTGGACTAGATCCTGCAGTGAGCAGTAAACAAAACTGATGAAGCGGTGCTGAGTAATGCCAAGATGCTGAGTAATGCTTTAAACTGTATTTTAGTAACTCATGCAAAAAAAAAAAAAAAAAGTATTTTTCCAGGCTCTTGATTTCAGAATTAGCTTTCCATGAACAGTAATCACATTTGCATTCTTTTTAAATTTAGAAAATTGTGCTGGTCTAAGGTGCCGTGAGGAGCTCATTGGGATGAGGAGCATGGTGACCCTACTCTGGTCACCACTGATATACCACCTCCTTTATTGATCTGCAAACAGAATACTCATGTCCTCTGGTAAATTTAGTAATTTGAGCCTTAGTGGACAGATCATACCTGGTTGAGTCGCTGAGGTTGGTTTATCTGAATGAATGCTTTGTTCAAAGGCATTTTTCAGGATTTCCTTCTCTGCTGGATCTGTTGTTTGCCAGGTTTTTGCTGTGAATTAGTATAATATCTGCATTGCATCTCAAAAAATATTTTTAAAGTTTGCTTTCTCTCTGCCTTCTACCTTGTATTTAAGAAAAGTACACCTTCTTGTTAAAGATAGGTTAGATACTCTGCACAGTTATGTTTTAGTGACTAATTTGATTAAAGAATCTTTCTTTCCCTTTTGCTTTCGTTATTGATGTATTTTTTCAATTAATTTTATTTTCAAGGAAGAAAAAGCTTAGTGCTTCTGTTGATTACATCAAAGAATGAATATCGTCAAATACCTGCATTTAATTGGATCTGGAAATACCTTTAAATATGTCTTTCATGCTTCTTGTTCCATGTGCAAGGTGGGTGCGGGTTTTGTGCCTGCAGTTTGACTAGAGGACATCGGGTTTCGTCTTGATCTGGGCTTGAGCAGCTTTTGAGCATGTGAAGAACTGAGCTCACGGGCAGCTCCTTCTCACCAGGAGCGGGGATGTGCGTGTACGAGCGTTGTGCAGCGTGCAGCCAGAGTGACCGGGGAGGGGAAGGAAAAAAAAACACCCCAACAAGACTGGCTGCAGCCTGCTGAGCATAAGCAGCTGCTGCTCGCTGTCTTGTGCTGTGAGAGCACCTTTCTGACAGGTTCTCAGGCTCGGCTCCAAGGTCGCACAGGATTAGGATGGGAACCCACTTTGCCTCTCCTGACAGCTGCACTGTTTAGTCACCGCGCGGTGACTTCAGCCCTGTGGCTTCTAAAGAATGTTTAATTAGTTTGCCCGCTATCAAAAATTAACTCAAGCAGAGATGCAAACATATGTTGGAATTGGAGCGGACTTGGTAGGGGGGCTGGTTAAGGATGGCATCCAAAATATTATGAATAATTTTTTACATAGACTGGTATACTTTGATTCTGATCTTGTGATTACGAGTTTTCTTGCCTTTTTTAAATTTCTTCTTATTTGAGATTAAAGTCTGCAGCAAATCGCTGCTGTTTTAATGGACATAGGTTTAGTGTTGATGATTTTAATTGTAATCTAAACACTGTATCTGGTATGACCATATTCTGCATGATCTGTGTTTTAGCACATGGAACTAAAATTTAAAGTTTTCACAGGTAGTAATCCCAAACTGAAGAGATGCTGTTGTTCTACGTAATCATTTTTGTAACATCCCCCCGAATCAACAGTTCTGCTCTAATGAAAAAGTATGCTGAAGTGAACAAGTACGCTGCTGTTCTCTCCCGCAGAGTGAGAGGTTGGTGGGAACTTGAGGAGCCTTGGGAAGACACAAGTGCCGTTGTGCAAGGAGAGCCAGCCCGCCTCGCCAGCGCACTGCGAGCACAAGCCAAGTCGAGCGAGTTTGTTAGAGATAAAAGCATTGGCTCTCTCTTGCTTTCCCCTGGGACCAGCAGTGTCTCGCTGTAAGCTGTGACTCCATTGCACCCTGAAATATTTCCTGAACACCCAATTATTTTCCGAGTAGCTTTTGAAACTGCACAAAATGTGTCGGCATCCCCTCCTTTGTAAGTGTTCTGCAAGAAAACAAACCACATTTGAAGGGTAAAAGCCTTTTTGCTTGCTTAAGCGTTTAGCTGCTTGGCTTGTGGTGGGAGCGGGATGCGAGATGCCAAACGTGGTAGCACTCACCGGGTTTCACCGCCGTGTACGAGATGCAACCTGCAGCCACTGCTTCCACTTGGCCAAACCCCCAGAGACTGGTGCTCCTGGCTGAGGGCTTTTTCCCACCAGGAGATTAGGGAGGAAGCTAACGAGAGCTTGCTGGCTTCCGGGGTGGGCTGCTGAATGTTTAGGTCGCGTTAGACCAGCAGAGATTGCAGAAGGCAGTACAGAAATACATGAATACACCTTTATAGGAACCCTACAGACATACACCCAGCTACCCTGACTGCGGAATAGTATGTGTTTTTTGTTTTTTTTTTTAATCTTCCCTTGTCTCGTTTTTTAACTTTTTTCTACCTTTCCTATGTGGACTATTCTTTGTAAGAATTTTTTTTTCTTACCATTTTGACTGTAACCTCCTCATGGGATGGGTAATCCCTATAATGAACTTCAGTTGGTATTTATTTTACTTGAAATTGTTCTGAATTACCATGATCTGTACTTTTTATGATACGTCCTGAGTAACCTCATGTCCTGGTTTTCATCTTCACTTGTGCTTCCTTCCTGCTGTTTTAAGCTCAATTACTTTTTCATTAAAAATAAGTTTGTAGGCTTTTCAGGGTAGGAATTGTATAATCTTGCCTGTTTTGTGCATCAAATGCCTGTTCCTATTTGTAATCTTAGGCTCATACGAAGGGTTGATGACACCATAGGGGAAATGGCCTGTTACACTTACATATCCTAGTTTGTATGAGGAGCGTCAATAAGATATGTCCCTGTGTACAAGCTGTCTTATCAAATTACTAATTTCTGTCGCTGACTTTGGAATCCTCAAGAGGAATGTTGTAAATATTAATGAAACATGTTTTTCAACATCCCACTGCTATAATAAACTATTATTCCCATTTTATGAAAGAAAAAAATTACAACATGGAAACTGTAATGTACCCATGAATACAGACTTGTTTGGCAGGAGTGGGAAGTAACTGAATTTACTGTTTCTGTGTTTTAACTAGGAAACGTTATTCTTTCTGGCTGAAATTTGTTGATTCACATCATAATTGAGAAGGACTCCTCTGATAAATGGCATAAATGTTGCTATGGCTTCCCAGCATCTGTTTTCTGGCAGTCAGACTGCAGAGCATCTTGGAGCTAGAGCAGCGTCTGCCTCTGCTTGTGCCAGTTTGAAGAGCTGTGCGGTCACGGGGGGTGTCAGCAGGATTGCTCTCCTCTGCGTTACAGCAAGAAGAGCAGCTCAGCACTGCCTTCTCAGTGTTTAGATTCTTATTTTGCTTACTTGATGTTTGTAAGAATAAAGTAGGAGGGTTAATAGTTTAATGTAACATACCACAGAAAAGTATGTAGTTACATCGTCATGCCTCAGTCAGTTGCTGGAGTAAACATTAAGTGGTGTTTTGCATAACAAATACTGCTGAATGCTAAGACAAAAATGCTGCATATGGTCCTGAAAACAGATGTTTTCTTATGTTTTGGATAAAGTTGTATAGAGAATTGTATGATTTGAAAAAAACTATAGATTTTGCTATAATCCCAGTGTTTATTGTCCACTGTCTATTGCAATTCTTTAGTGGGCTTTTTCTATTTAAGATTTGTTTATAGGAAAAGGTTTTAGTTAAAACCTTAATCATTTCCATTTCATTTCAGAAAAGCTAAATAAGAGTGTTGAACTCTCTGAGGTATGTAGGAACACACAGTACCTGGGGAAAGAAAATGGAGAAAGTCAAATTGTTTTCCCAGCCTGTGTACAGATTTGGCGTCGCTGCTTGTAGAATAGAACAAAAACCACCTGTGTGAAGCGACATAGTAATTGCGCTATGGATAGAGGAGTAGCAGCTAAAGACTGTTATCTTCTCCACAGAGTACACACTGCTTATGTACACCGTTAATGGGTATTTGCTCCGTCTCTGCAGTGCATCTGGGAGTATTTCTTACGTGAGGTTTTACTCTCTAGGATTGCCTTTTTTGCTGACAGTCATTGTTTCGGAGATAGGCAGAACAGTTTTGTTCTTGTTTCTTCTCTGTCCTGTACATCTTCCAGTTCCATACCAGCCACTCTTCCTGTTGTGCCTCAGGTGCTGTAGATATGATAGTATACTACCTGTCTGATAGGAATCAAATGGAGAGTCTTTAGGAAAGCAGGAGTGTACCTAATGGCAGGATATTCTAGCCGTTGGTTCTCTAACTAAACTAACAAAAACCCGAAAATGTGCTGTGGTTGTCCAGATCCTTCACTGGTGGCTTGGGTGGATGTTTGAAGTCATCCTTGTCATAGCACTGGTGCATATTGGCTGTCACGTTTGGAGTCTGGTGTTTAGCTTGGAGAAACATAGAATCGCAGAATGGTTTGCATTGGAAGGGACCTTCAAAGATCATCTAGTCCAGCTCCCTGCCATGGGCAGGGTCATCTTCCACTGTATCAGTTACTCAAAGCCCCACCCAACCTGGCGTTGAGCGCTTCCAGGGAGAGGGCAGCCACATCTGCTCTCGGCAACCTGCTCCAGTGCCTCACCACCCTCATAATAGAAATTTTTTTCCTTTGTCCAACCTAAATCTACCTTCTTTCAGCTTAAAACCGTTGCCCCTTGTCCTGTGACTATAGATGTTCGTAAAAAGTCTCTCTTCATCTTTCTTGTAAAGCCCTCTTTATATATTGGAAGGCTGCAATTAATTCTTCCTGGAGCCTTCTCTTCTCCATTCTAAACAACCCCAACTCTCAGTGTGTCTTCATGGCAGAGGTGTTCCAGCCCTCTGACCATGTTGGGGCCATGCTCTTTAACCACTCAGAGAGGTCTGTGTCTGTCTTGTACTGGGGACCCCAGGGCTGGATGTGGTGCTCTGGGTGGGTTCTCACAAGAGCAGAGCAAAGGGGGAGAATCACCTCCCTCGACCTCCTGGCCACTACTGATGTTGCCTTTTAGCCTGTGTAGCTTGCCATTCCTCTTGTGCTCTAAATCTTTGGGTTTGGAGAAATTTTGAAAGTTTGTGCTTCATTTCCTCAGCTGTTTCAGTCTACATTGGCTTTCAACACAAACGAAGTATCCCAGAAAGAGGGAAATGCCTTTAGCTTTTCGGGAAGAAAATCACAAGAATTTCATTTACTGGATTCTTGGAAAGGGGGCAAGGAAATTCTTGACTAATAGTGCAGTGGAAGATAACATTATTGGTAGTGAATTAATTTTACTTTTGTATATAGGGTATTGATAAAAACGCAGAATGTCACACACCGATGTATTCCCTTTCTTTAGAAGTGCTGTGTGAACGGCAGTGAATTGAGTAGGAAGCACTAATTATCAACTGGAGTTTTATGTGTAATTTGGCCCATAATGAGAAGTGCGTGTGATGCAAGTGGTGGAGGAACCAACAAGGAAAGGCGCGCTGCTGGACCTCGTGTTAACAAACAAGGAGGGACTGGTGGAGGACGTGAAGGTTGGAGGTAGACTCGGCTGCAGTGACCATGAAAT
>Ga0065711_1039718_pt1 | contig 17561 bp, 14 predicted proteins | sample Hoacrofraction12_FD_59098 | JGI IMG/M metagenome (GOLD analysis project Ga0065711, IMG submission 59098) | Hoatzin crop microbial communities from Cojedes, Venezuela - Epithelial fraction 12 v2 (version 2) | ecosystem: Host-associated > Birds > Digestive system > Esophagus > Crop | place... | reverse complement strand
GAGGCTGTGGAGTCTCCTTCTCTGGAGATATTCCAGCCCCGCCTGGCCGCGGTGCTGTGCCCCCTGCTCTGGGTGACCCTGCTTGGGCAGGGGGCTGGGCTGGGTGACCCCAGAGGGCCCTGCCAACCCCGACCATCCTGTGATTCTGTGATTCTGTGACTTATCAGGGAGAAATAGGCCTCAGCCATCCTCCTCTTCTTCCTTATTTCAGGCTACTGCAGTGCATTTTCCTCTAACACAGTCACAGCCACACAACTGTGCATGCCTCTGCCTGTACTAAAATGCTACTCTATCCCTCAATAAGGTTATAAATAATAAGCACAGCTTGAAAATCATAAAATTTTCTTGGCAGAAATTGCTCAATAATACAATAAATATAAAAGATAATCACATTTGGATTTATGTCTGATAAATTTTGTTTTTGGATTAAAAACACCTTGATAACGGAAATGATATACAAACACTGAAATCATCTAAAGGCCTTAACTCATTCTTTGTATTTTTCTCAAAGAGAATTAGTCTGGTTGTTTTTTCTTGCTTGACACAAGGCACTACTTTTCACAATCTGGAGGAACAGCAATCAAATCATTTCCAAACTATAGTAGGGCATTTCAGCTCTAAATAGCCAGCATTTACCAGCATGCTATGAATAATATTTAGCCAGTGGGAAGTACTCAGGGTAATCGTAACCTTTGAAATGAGACAGTTTTTATTAATTCCTCATGCTCATTAACAGCTCTTCTTAGCCTGCCAGATAGCTGCCGGCTTGGCAGGCAGATCAGAATTGTTAATGTGGAGGAACAAAGGATGACAACCAGGCACACACTAACACAGAATTAACATAAACTATATCTACATAAAAAACAAAAGGTTATAATATCCTTTCATTTCAGGGACGGGGGGGAGTTTGGTTGAGAAAGACTTTTTTCTTCAAACAGAAAATGCAACACACACGTTTCTGGATAGTAAATATCTGTTTTGATAACTTTCCCTGCCCATCAGTTTACATGTCAGTGAAATATGATACTGCAATACATCGAGATTCCAGCAAAGGCTGCTGAAAGCAATCACCATTAGTACTATTGTTATCCCATGCAAAGCTACATCAAATCTTAGAACAAATACACAACCTGCTCTTTTAAAACAGTAGTAGAAACCTTTGGTCCATATCAAATTACTATCATTCTTTCTCAACTTTCATGACTGAGTGATGACAGCAAGACTACTACATTCCTAAATCAGCTACCATAAAAAAGCATACACAGAAAATTTTAAAACAGCAGTTTACTGAGTTGGGAAGATGCAATCCTAATCTTTCTGTGGGAATATTTTCTAGAAGATTTAAAGTGAATTGCAGGTCACTGATAGATGAGATTTGCTTATGGCTACTAATAGGTGTGCATGATGGGAGTTATACACAGTTCTGGAATACAGTATAAATGAATAAGACAAGAAATGCTAAAAGGAGCTGTGAAGTTCAATACCAATAGAAGCAAGGCACGATCTTCAGAAAAAAGGAAAGCACAGGTGATGATATATAAAATGGGCTTAGAATAGGGTACTCATCCTTTCCACAGATTTCATTTAAGTGCTATGCTTTCAAGAGTTAAAAATAAAGGAAATACATGCCAAGTGTGCGGTTATTCTCTGCTCGCTGGCATTCTCTGAGCAGTACAATCACTGTAATTCACTATCAACAGAAAGCATCCAGATGTAGGCTAACATTAAACAAGCGGAGTGTGGTCAACACAAAGAACCCACCTTCACGACCAATAACAGATCTGGAGGCTGTCTGGAAGCTAATAATTCCTGCCACATTGTCGTTTGCCAGAATAATCACTGTGACAGTGTCAGAACTGGGCAGAATCCGACTTCCTCCTTCAGTATGGACCAGGCTGATTATGATACTTTCATTATCCTCTGGCTCTGGATCATCTAAAACGGTCAGCGTGACCACCTGTTTTGTTTCCCCTACAAGGAGAAGAACACATACATACTTATGAGCACAAGTGGAAATCACCTTTTAAAAAGGTTTAATCATCTCCTTTCATAGGGGGTTGGACTAGATGACCCGCAGAGGTCCCTTCCAACCCTGAACATTCTGTGATTCTGTGAAATACCCAACAACTATAGAAAAGGACGTGAAGCATATTTATTTATTTACCTGTATTGAAGTTAGTGATGTCATTATGAAGTTTTATTCAATTACTGTGGAAAAGTTAAATTAGGGCAATGTAATTATCCTATTATGAAATATACTACGTAGAAATTAACATTGAAAGCACAATTTCTGAATGTCTAGAACTCTGTATTGTAAGTTCTCTATGACTTCCAAATTTAACTTACAAAAGGGGAACATAATTCTTGTAAAAAAATTACCAAGTGCATAAATTCTCTGATGAACCATATACACAAGTATATGCACTCAATTTGAATATATTTACTGGGCCAGGTAATGCATTAAAATGGGCTGTCATTGTGTTAGTTACTTCTCTTCTGGACTACCAAAGAATGATAATGTAAACAGCAAACACGATCAATTACCAGTCTCTATAATCTGTTACAATTTACAACAGAATGCTGTTGCACAGTGCGTGTGCATAACCTGTGTTCTATGATTATGAGAATATCCATTTACAAGGTACACATATTTCTTGCTACATTATCCTTCAAAATATTTTGAACACCGTTTTTACTAAGCTTATAACCATGAATGTAATTACATGTCAACCTCAGAATCACAGCTGATAACCGTTCTTTCAAGTTCAGATGATTTAGCAAGCTAGCTAGCACACTAGAATGTTTGCTGCACTCTCATAAATTGCTTTCGAAATAACTGTTCATCAACTCAGAATCTGAAAAGATAAAATGTATCTGTCATGCTGCATGGCACATAAGTAATGTCTGCCATTGATTTATTCATCTTGTTTTTAATTTTTTTTAATATGCTGACATTATTTTATGAAATTAATACAATCTCAGAATCTAAAAAGTGGCATAATGAAAAATCAGTACTGTACTGATTGAAGGTAACAAAAGACCTGTTAGGCCTGACTCTCATTTTCATTACCCTTGATATAACAATAATCTTCAGCATTATTATTCCTTATTTAATTGGTAAAAAGGTCATCTTTGTAGTGCACACTGCGATATTAAAAAAATACTGGGTTTTTTTTTTTTACTACCACTGCGTGTGTTCTGCAACATAATGCTCTACGCTAATGAACTGTATTCTTTTGAATACGTGTCCTGAGCATTCAGGGAGGTTTAGCCTAAGAATAAGACATCACTTCTCAAAACATCCAGAGGACTGAGTGCTTATCAGATTCTTTTTGCTTTTCTTTCGTTTTCTAAAACGGATGCTAGTGCAAAACCTCGCCTCACCTTCAGCGAACACCAGAATCTCACCAACGCCTACAAAATCCAAGTTTGGGGTAGCAGTTCCACCAACCACACGCCATTCCACTGTCACTTGTCCCAGGCTGCCTTCTGTCCTGTGTATCATTAGCTGCACGTTGGTCTGAGGACGTTCTTCTACTTCAACATACAGACCTTTCTCTGTTGTGTTGGGACTTACACTGTAGATCTTAAATACTCCAAATGCATCCCCATTCATCATTATGATAACTGTGGAAGTGTTTGGCTGTCCTATAGTTGGTTGGTTTTTTAAGCTGGCTGAGATGTTTATAAGTTCAACTTTCAAAAGGGATATAGCGAATTTCTCATCCAGCTCTGGCAGACTGTCAGGGAGTATGGTAACTGTGAGATTTGCAAACTCTTCCCCTTCCCACATTATGGCCCAGTGTCCTGTAATAGATTCATAATCAATACCAGCGATGGCTTGTGTGCTAAAGAGAGCGGACGCACTGGTAATGTTTTTCTTGTAGGTCCAGAATCCTGAAGTGTTAGTTAATGGGCTGATATCCCACGTCAGCCAAAGGCAGAGAGGAATCTCAGAGGCACTGGAAAATGCAAAGGCTGAACAAGCTTGTTCTTTTAGGCACTGAGTTGCACAGGCATAGAGTGGATCACTTGCTGCGGACACATTCACTCTGGTCTTGGATGGCTGGTCAGGAATTCCTTGTACAGGAGGCTCGTAACAGGCCAGGATATCCTGACCTTGCTCAACGGCAAGAGCTACGACGTCAGTCTCGGACGTGCTGTAAAATATCTGCAGCTGACCAAACTTTCCCCCACTAAAAGACATTAAAATAAAAAAGTAATGTTAGTTCATGAAGTACATCTAATATTCTGTATGTTTCTGGGTTAAGAATAAAAGTGAAAAAGATCAACTGGCTGTTACTGAATTGCTGAAAAGTTCCAAATAGCAAATTAAAGTGGATTCACTTGAAGCTAGTACCAGAACAACCTTGTTGTATTTTTTTGTGGATAGTAAGTTTGATTATTTATACCTTGGGCAGCAGTCTGTTAAGTATGTACATTTGCAAACATTTGTTTCTAGGAATTAACTTAGTCTTCCTAGGGCTGGCAAGGAAGTAAAAGACTGTGCTGCCCAACCTTGTCATCTTTCCTCCTACGTGTCCTCCGGACATCATATCAGGTGCATAAAATCTGCATTCCTTTTCCTATTGCTTTCCATCCCACTAGAGTTGACCCATTTTGTCCTCCAGTTCAAACCACAGGATCAGGCTGTTGTGCAGCTTTAAATGATTTGACGATAAATAGGCAAAATGAAACTTTAAGTACACTGGGTACATTAAGTTCACATTGTACATTACAATGTGTCTTACGTTTACGTACTTTATGTGCAGTTCTAATAAGCAGACATCTAGTTCAAAAACAATGTACAAGAAATAAAAATGCATTGAGCTGGCAGATCAAGAAATTGATGCAAATACTTATACAAGAGGAGCATGACATTTGAAATTATAGCCAAGACAAAAAAAAAAAAATAGTAGATATAAATAATGCAAACATCATACAAACCTTCGCCTGACTGTTATATTTGCAAGCAAATTTCTTTCTAGTGGCTCCTGAATTCGATATAAGGATTGATGAAAGAAAACTGTGCCATAAGGATTATCATTGGCAGGTATTACAATATTTGCCACGGCATCTAACCCAATAGCACCACCACTGGAGGCCTGAGTTAATTCTACACGGACAATCTCAAAAAGAAAAAAAAAGAAAAAGAAATAATGCAGCTAAATGATTTTTGGTATTTTTAACAATAATCACAAGAAAAGTAAAATCTGAACTTCTTGAACCTTCCCGCCAGAACATTCCCTGCTTTTCATTGCACACATATCTATAACAATTTAGAACTCCAAGAGTATTCAAGAACGACATTACTGCTTTACTTACTTCTTCTATTTCTGGAATATCATCAGCCAGGATTTCCAACAGCAACATCTGAACGGCTTCCCCAGGGGCAAAAGTAATATTACCGAAGGTGACCTGCAAGTCAGCATCAGCAGGATGTCCATTAATGGTAGCAACCCACTGAACTGTAACATTACCGAGCGTCCCAGCATTGCGGATTATTGGCAGATTTATGGTTACTGATCCAAATTCAGGCTCTTCCACAGTGAATTCGGTAATCTGAAAAACTGAGGCACAGCACAGAGAGATGTATTTCATTAACAATGAAATTGAAAGTAAATGTATCAACTCCTGAAGTACATAGTTTTATTTCACTTGATTGCATTGACTTGCACAGGTAAATCACTTGTAATCAGGAGTGAACTTAAACGCAAACTTTCAGTATTAACATTTTCATTTACAGAGCAAATTAGTATGAAAAATTAAGCCCTCATGAAAAAAAGTTTATTCCAACATAACCATTGTTCAAGGCTAACCATGAGTTGTTTCTAAGCTCTTAGAAGACAATTTCATAATTATTTCTAGCAAGGAAACTCTTTAGCAGCTTTCATGTCACTTACTAAAGAAATACGTCAACATAATCCATCTAAAATTGTTTCGAGTAAAAGTCTTCCTTGTATTAAGCTTTTAGCTTTTAAGAATGAAATTATTTAATTACTTATCTGGAATTACTTCTTTTTAACAATTTTTCTTTCTTTCCTCTGCCTTCATCTACTAACAAAACTGAACAAGAGGAATTAAGTAGGGTACTAAAGGGAGAAAAGTGTAGGTCAAGACAAAAAAGCAGGAAAAATTGCACCAAAAAGCAAACAACAAACAAAAAAAGACAGATTTCTAAAATACCATTAAGTTTTTGAAATTACCAAAACTCTTCTCAAAACCTGTGTAGTGAAACTAATTTTGGAAAGTACACACAATCCATTTTATTGATAATAACAGGCAGAAGAAAAACTGAAGTAATTGACAGAAAATAAGAGAATGTAATTTAATTTCTCTTTCTATTTTTTAGTGTCCCCAGATTTTTAAATCAGCTGTGGCTGATTATCTAGTAAAACTAAGATAACAATTTAAGCAACAGATACTAGAATGCAGATTTTGGCTAAAAGCCATTACAGAAATGCAGCCCTTAGATAACAAAATAAAAAAAGTAAACTAAAATCCATCTAGCTCTATTCGGAGACCCCAAAATCTTGCTATACCAACTTTTGTTACATTTAAGTACCATTAGTCCTTAATTACATGTTTTAATTCAGTTTATCTTATCTTTTCCTGTAATGTTTTCTTCCAGGCTTCCTCTTTGTGTTCTGAAAGTTTTTATTCAGCTGTCCAGTAATAGCTCACCCACAAATCTGCAGTAAAAATGTTAACAGAAGAGCAAAAATATGCAAATAAGACTCATTTACCAAAGGATCCAAATGGGTCATCAGAAGCTTCAATAGTTATGATGGCCCTAGTCAAAGATCCAAGCAAGGCTCCTCCTGTTGTTTGATTCAGCAGCTGAACATAAAATGACTCCTCAACTTCAGGATTGATATCATTAATTATATAAATTGGCACAGCTTTACTTGTTTCTCCTTCTAGTAACACAACATCTGATGAGGCTACACTGTAGTCCTCGCCTAGATTTGCAGATTAAAAAAACAAATAAAACAATAAAAACCACAGAATAATATTAATACATTATGAATCATCACTAATACTTCTCTTTTTGCTTACACATGTATTGCTCCCTGCTTTTATGGTTGTTTTTCCTTCTCTTCAGACAGTCTTTTTTAATTATCAAACACAGTCCTTTTTTATGTCCCATTGCCCTTTAGATATCCGGATGGATTAAAATAAAACTTGGCTTGGCCAAAACAGAGTTTGCACTGTTCGGCCAAGTGGTAGTTACAAAAGGTCCATTATTGTCTTCCATTGACAAGGTCACACTACCAAGATGTTTGTGTCTTTGATTTCTAATCACCCTCTGGCTTTCCAAGAAATAAAAACCAACAGAAGCACCTTTGTCTAAGAAGATTTTAGTTAAGGGCACATTTTGTGTGTGGACCTCACTTTATGCAAACTTGTCCCTACAGATGTCCAGATGAACAACTCCGACACAGTAGACAATGGCACAGCTTCAGAAACTAATTGAAAGCATACTCTGACATCAATCAAGCCATGCACCTATTTAGAAAAGTCTGTTACATAAAAAGGAAACCAAAACACCAGTTCTCAGAGCATGTACCACCCGCCTATTCAGTTTTGGACACAGCTGAAATACAGTGGTCTTCATTTATAACTAAATGGTTTTGACCATGCAGACTTTGCAAGTTTGCTCCTTTCTTTATGTACCTGTTCTATAGCAGGGACAAACTGCAGAACTTCAGCTTCCATTTTTAGAAGTCCAGCTCTTCTCGGGCTTTGGTTGTTTCTTGCCTGTTTGTTTTACAGCTGAATGCCCACCTCCCACTTCCCCTCCAATAAGCTCACCCTAACAATGTATGGTGGGTTTAAGCATGTACATATGACTAAATAGTAGCTACACATACTACTATAATATTTTTCGGTTTTATTTATGTTCTTTTCTTGAAGAGGTTGTGGGCTACTAGTGAAACAAACACCTCAATTCCTCCACTCATTTCTCTCGTAGATTCTTCAGTGATGAGGTCTCAGAGCTTCCTAAAATCTGATGCATGGTCACTCCCACAGGGCTAGCACTCCTGTTTGCTAAGCAGAGTCAGTAAATACCTCGTTACTCTTTTCTTGGAGTTGTTGCACAATAGTGCCTTCAGTACACGCTTGTTTGACTTGACTGCTCAAAGCATACAGCATGCTCTTTCCACTGTAACACAGACTAAAAACTTCTGCTATTCTGATTTCTTACCAGCTGTTGCAGTTATTGGCACTGCTTTAAATTTCACAGAAACATCTGCAAATATTCCCCCAGTTCTGGTCACATTAATGATTGGTCCAACATAATTTTCAGCAACTCGCACAGTTGAAGCTGAAAGCTGAAGTGTTCCAAAAGCATCATCATTGGCATTGATAATTACATGAGCTATTGTCTCACTCACTAATCCAAGTCGAGGAGAATTTGCAACTGAAACGTAAAGAAAACTTAGTGAGGGGGTGCCTGAGATGCTTGCTATCTATGGCTCTAGAGTTCATAGACATACATGTGAGTTTAATCATTAGTTGCTACTAGCTTTCAACAAAATTATCTTTTTTTAAATTGGGCCAAGTCTAACTACACTGCACCAACATACTTTTGGTGTTTGAATTATATTATGGTAAAAAAAAAATCCAGTTTTTAATAATTTATTATTCTACCCTGCTATGGAGCACACAAGCCATAATTTTTTTTTTAAAGCGGTGATGTATTGTGAATTTATTTATTTATTTATTTACTTGTCCATAAGGCCAGTAGTAAGATCAATACAGTTCAGAAGAATTTCATTTTTACACTTACTATGATGAAATACGCATAATATTTCAGCCTCCCAGCAGAACTGTATTTGAAGTTTCCCTCAACATCAAAATTAATCTGTGGAGCAGGCAGCAATTAGGCAAGCTTTGAAGCACAAATCAGGCCGTAATGACCTGAACTTATCTGAATGAGGGATGAAGCAAACATTCTCTACACTAAAAAATCAACATGCGGCTGTAATTCTACACAACTTTATTTTTAAAAGACTTTTCTAGCTTTTGATAAGCAAAACCAGCTTAGTTATTTCCTAAACCTGAACTTTACAGAAACAACACTAGATGAACAGGTAGTAGTGTACAAAACCAATATTGTCATATGTTTGGCCTGAAAGATCTTGGATAAGGCGATGCAAGTGGGATAAAGAAATTCTCATCCATCTCTGACAAAATACTGTGCTAAACAAAACATATGCCAACAGCACATGAGCCAGGTAATCCAAAGATTTCTTAACTGTACAGAGTTTGGCAGAGGTAAAAAGTTCATCATTCAACCTGTTGTGTTTTATCCTATTAAATATAAATACTAGCCTTTATATTTAAATTGTAGGTTTTACATACATAAGATACTTACTTGGCCGATCCTGTACTTTCTCAATCAAAACAATACTGCTTAGCTCCACAAAAACAGATTCTGACCTCTCAGGATCGTCATCATCCAAAACCGGCAAGGATATTGTGGCCTCGCTTTCACTGGCTGTGAAGATCAGGTAACCTGTGACGGGTAGATAATCTTTTCCCTCTGTTGCTCTAACAACATCAGTTGGAAGAAAGGGTGACTTTTCATCGTTGCCAATAGTTCTGTATGTTACCATTACTGTACCGAGCAGACCACCGCGCCTTATTACTGTCAGGGAAACATTTTTTGTTTCTTCCTCAACTTTTATTGGTCTGTTTCGCTCAGAAAAGATGAAGACTCCATATGGATCATCATTAGCTAAAATAGTTAGTGTTGCATTAGTATGATTTCCAAGACGACCACTGGAGACATTGATGATCAAAACTGAGAACACCTTATCCAATTCAGGAACTTCATCAGGAGAAACCTGTACCGTAATATTTGCTCTCGTTTGGCCAACATCAAATGTTACATTCCCATCTGCAGAGATCAGGTCTTTGGTATGATCACACACTACGATCCAACGCAGCGTCACCTGAGACAAGGCCCCATGCGTTCTCATGACCTGAGTGAAAAATATAAAATTCTTTATATTTTCATTCTATGAGAAAAAAAAAACAACATAAAAGCATGAGATGGAATTAAGCAAAGACAGTGACATGATGTGTTAAAAATAAATTAGTGGCTTAAGCAAACAATGTAATCTTTATTATCTCAGCTTTGCTGTATTTGTTGTATCATCTTTGCTATTATTTTAAGACAGTAGCACCTCAAATGTAAACAAGTAGAAGTAATTTTAAACTCTGGATATTATTATTATTACATCAATATTACTTCAAACTGAATGATACACATCAGAAATCTCAGTATAAAATGGCAAAACAGATGCACATGACAAAGTTGTTATAAACCCTATAGACTTATGACAAAAATATTGCAGAATGCCCAGTGAAAACAGAGACAGGAGAGGACCGCACCGCAATGCGAGACACAAAGATTTGTAACCTGCAGCACAATATCGCTGTCTCCGTCCTCAGGCTCCGTTCCATTTACCGAGAGCGACTCAGCGCTGAACTCAAACACACCATGAGCGTCGTCGGAAGCCTCAGCAGTCACAAGGATGTGGGATGCAATTCCCAAGCTAGCTGTTCAGTGTGAGTTCGAAAAAGGGTTAATTTTTTCTAGCATCTTTTCTTACATGAGAGAAAACAGCTAAAGAAATGTGTCACAAAATATGTGGCACAGAGGAGAGCATGACCAAAGTATCCATGCTGTTTCGTCTTTGTTTTTTTCAAAAATGTGATAATTATTCACATGGATAAGGAACTGACTTTCAGTAATGCAGTCCTGGCAGCCTTTCTGTGGAACCATGCAACAACAAAACATAATAAATATGAGTATTTCAAGGGAGGAACAGAAATAAAATTACAGGCCTAATGAATGAAAATGAAGCAGAATTTAGGATGGCGGGGAATTATACAGTAAACCACAGCGTAAGCAGATAGACCAGATGAAGGCAGCTCTCATCCTAACATAAGCTGGAATGAAAAACAAAGAAAAAAACAAGTCCAGTGAACCCTACTACTAAAAAGATTGTCTTGGGTGAGATAATCTGCTGTGCAGAGAGAGAAAGACCCTGGCACTTAAGAAAAACATTTCTGGAAACAAGGAAAAGGGAAACAGCCCTTCAAAAAAACCAGGATGCTCCAGAAAATGGCTAAACCACAGACTTACTCTCAGATTAAGACTGAAATCCTTTGCATTTACAAATAAAATTGAAAATCAGGCTGTCACAGGAAGACAGATTACTCAATTTAGATAATGTTTGCTCATACAACACTGTCAGGCCTGTAGTGTTTAATTTGAAGTCCTGTATGATTAGTCTCTCAGACTTTATGTTATTTCTGCATCTAGTATTTTTTTAATTTTCTCAGTATTAAATTATCTTTGTTTTCTGTATGTCATGACATAAATACAAACTTAAAGACAAGAAATGAAAAACAATCAAAACATTAATTTAAAAAATCTAACTCAGCTTATTTTTCTTTTAGAGTATTTTTGACATGCATAGAATCAAAATAACATAAAGCATGTATCAAACATACAATAGGGCAAGTTTTAAATTGCCTTCAATTTAAAAAGTGTCTTTGCTTCTTGCTCTCCGGAAAATATGACAATTTAAAAAAAACCCCTAATTTTGCAAACTTTACTTCTGGAATTACTATATCGTGTTTTACAACAATACAGTTTTAATGGTATAGAATCTATGATTTTCTGTGTTACACTAAACACTGACTGCTATTGAAATTGTTCCTAAATTAAAATGGAAAGTAATGTTTTGAGAGAACTTTATGATAAATCTTAATTAACCTATAGCTGCAAGTAAAGTAACATTATGACAAGTTGTGCCAGCATAGTAATCTTTTAGGGATATTACAGTGAGCAATAAAAAATAGGATTAATCGAAAACGCTTACCATGTTGATGGACAGCTGGAAGGAAGAAATCCATGTTCCCATCACCACTACCACTGCCATCATTTCTAAAGAGCTCAGCAACTTTAAGATGACAGACATACAGGTATATACACATATATACATTTATAAATAAAGAGAAAGCAGAAAGTAATTTAACATTTCTGGACAACACAAAAAGAGAAGAAAGTATTCTAGGAAAGCATCAATATTGGATACGTAAGTATACAGGATTTCTAATAAACACCAGAAAAGGTATTGTATATGCCACCTCATTTAATTTACGACATTGGAAATAGCAATGGGAAGTTGGAAGGAAAGAAAACACATACACCTCTGTTTTCTCTTTTCTTTCTTTCCCTCTTTCTGTCCCCACCTTGTATCTCCCCCTTCTCACTCCTAAATAAGGTCTGGCATGAAGGAACTGGAAATGTGAATTCAAAAAAATACCAGGGGCTAACCTCCCCCCTCCCGCCATTCTCTTGTTCTAATGTTTTCTCACAAAGCAAAAACGTGTCAGAAAGTTGGACAAATCCGTAGAAAGCTTAACTAATGGAGGCTTTACCCCAAGTTTTATGCTTGCAATGGTGCTGGAAAGGCCAAAAAGAGGGTTTGTGTTAAGTGGGTAGCTGGCTAGTGAATTACCAAAGTTAGCATAAAGTTTTCTGAACAAAAAAATAAATATTTAAAGAGAAAAGTTTGTTTACCACAACAACCATTCCACCAAAAAGTCCACATGCATGAAAGTGTGAAGTTTTTATCAAAAGAATCGCTGTGTTGCACCACAGTGCCACGATGCACCACACACATTCAAGGTAGTACGACACACTACTATTTTATGCTACTATTCCCAGAAGGCATCACACTCGCATTTCTGGATTGCTTAAGAAAATAACATCAGTTAAAAAGTCACTGTAATGGCTACCAGCGTTTCTAGTTACTTTTTGCCCTCCAACCAGCTTTACAATCTCCCTGAAAAATTTTCTCTAATGGAAACAAATTCTGTAAGGGCTGAGTGGTTTCATGTGGCGGGAGCACTGATGCTTGCCATCCCTTGAGAGACTAACATCTCACACCAGGATTTCCTTTGAGTGTTTTTCTTGTTCTTCCACAGAACCACCAGCTACCTCCCCAGCTCAGCCAAACTCCCTGGGCCTCTCAACACCCACAGTCTCACACTCCTATAACCAGGTTGAATAAGTCATGAGCCAGTGTATCGCAATTCCTCTGATTTCACCCAAGCAGCAGATAAAAACCCCACTTTGGCTGTTCAGCCTTAAATATTTAATAATATTGAAAAATTTTTTAAAAATTAAAATTAATATCTTTTTTACACTGTTTTAACTACCAGCCATGAAATAATGTAATGTGGAAAGCACCAGTCGCCTTTAAATGACCTAATGTACAGGTAACAACACACTTTCTTTCGGATTTGGTGGTTTCGAACAATGACTAACAAAATGTCCAAAGAATAGTTCTTTCCCAAGAAAAACTACAGCTGTCTGGGGGATGTGGGGGTGTTTGTTTGCCTTTAGAAATAACGTGGAAATAGTACATCTAAGAACGGTAAGATTTTAATGGATGAGTAGAGATCATGAAAAAACAACCAATGGATTGATGTATGTGCCTTACCTCCTCTCTCTGGGTTCAACAGCTCCACTTTAAAAGTTTTTTCTAGTTCAGGAACAGAATTATCAGTGATGTTAACAGTCACGTGCTTGTATCTTTCTCCTGGCTGAAATTCCAGTGTGCCCACAACAGCCTGCAAAACGAAAGCTCTTCACATTTTTGTTCAAGTCTAATATTTTCTTCCATATAAAAAAAGAAACAGAACTCCGAATTTGTTGGTCTTTCTCAAAACATCTACCTTTCTTCAGTTAAGCTTTTAAAGAATCGGCTGAATCTTTATGAGAAAAAGGCATCTAAATTCACAGACTTATGAGTATCTGAATTCACCTACATTTTTCTGCACAAATATCAGACAAGAAAACACAGATATGTACAGGTGATGTTGTTGAACATGTACAAATCCTACCACGTACAAACATAGTCTTAACTTGTACATGCACCTGAATGCTCATACAAAGTTTGATATACTCAGCAACAATAGCAAATATCCCCTCTTGCTTCATTGACAATTCTCTTAAGAAAAGAAGAAATCAAAACCAGAAGCTTTTGCTAGGAAATACAAAAGTTGCACAGAAAGAAGGTAAAAGTGACATAATGATATATATTTTTAAAGTGAGTATTACACATTCATTTATAACATCACCATATAAAACAAAGTGTTTCTGTGAAAAGAATCATAGCTGGGCTAAAACATTCCTATTGAAGGGTATCTCCAGGACAAATAACTCTCATTAAATTCTAAAATAATTACATGCCTTGGCAATGGCCATACCTGATAATCTTTAGGACTGAAAGCTGTAAGTGGCACTGTTCTGTATTCTACCAGAACTGTTCCAAGAAGGCCTTGTGCACGAACTACCAGTAATGTGATGTGTCCAACTTCTTCTTTAACAGTAATACGGGGCACAGCAGAGGCTGGCAGAATCATTTCATCACCTGGCTGAGGAGGTGGCCCCAACGAGAACTGTAGTAGACCTGGCAGACAAGAAGTACTATTTACATGGCTTCTCGCACCAAAGTTAAATTATGACAGTAAATCAAAACCAAATTATTTACAATATTTACATTTAACATTTCTGAAATCAAAACACAATTATTGATATTGCACTTAGGACACAGTCATGCTATTTCCAGGGATGTGCTGTGTACCTTCCCCTCTCTCAGCGATATCCATACCAGCCTTGATAAAGCCACAGCACAACAATCAGTTCAGCTCTTCCCAAAACAGCCTCAATACATCACAATATTGGGTACTTATTGGTATATTAAGCATGCAGATATGTCTCTCTTCATCAGGAACTCTGATGTGAGAAAAACTTGCACGGGATCAACCACATGTAACCTGTATTTGCTTTCAGAAGGGAATTCTCACCTGTTAAGTCAGGGTAGCTCTGACGCCGTTTTGTAATATTCTCAAGAATAAGTAAAACAGTTTTCACTCTTGTGTAAAAATTAAGAATTAATCTCAAGTTAGATAAATTGGAATATTTGGCATTGCTTCCTCAACTGTCATGGCTAAGCAAAGTTTTTATCTGTTGAGCTAGAACTATACAATTATCTGCAACAAGACTATAACATCTCTATCATTGTTACCATATGGGTGGTCACTGGCTTTGATGCTGATATCAGTAGTTTCCTTTTCTGGATCTATACTTGCTCCACTGGTAGGAGTTGAACCTAGTTTTCCATCTCCAGACACTGCAGAGACTAATGTCACACGGAAATATTCATTTAGCTCCGGAATGTCATCATCAACAACATGCAAATTTAAGACCTAGAGAAGGACCAAATCATGGAGAAATCAAACTGTGCAACATACATCACTTAGGAGTTTCACGACCCTGTAACTCATTAAATTCTTTGACCCATTCAGGTGTATCTGCTGTGGAGTTCTGAAAGTAACGTGGTCAACATTTTTGCTTTCCATGTAATTTAATCTAACTTCTAGGAAAATATTTTATGTTTAGAACACATATTCCAAAAAAAACTTTACAATGCTACCAGAGATGGAAGGCATATTTTCTTAACTGCTTCAAATTACACAAACACATAACCAAGCAATCGATTATTTATTATCTATCTTAACAGAGACATAGTTTAAATTGTACATATTGAAAATAAAATATCTGACAGATTGCAAAATCTTGAAGAAATTGAGCTTCTGAAGAGGCATTACAGTGATTAATCCAGACAGCAAGTCAAGCAAGCTTTTTATACCACCTGACACTTGAGATTGTAGATCATGCTATTAACATAACTTGCTCGGCACAGGCTAACGTATTCACCACAGACAATTCCAGCTTTCTATATATTGTGATACAATTAGACAAACATATAGAAGAAAAGGTCCAAGTAGCTGATTGTATTTAGAGGTGTGGGAATGGGTAGCTTACGAACACCAATGGAAAGTCTCTTAGGATATCTCACCTGAAGAGCAACTGCTCCTAGCCTCTTTCTTAGGGTCATGCCCATTAACTCCTCCATATGTACACAAAAAACTGGACCGCATTGCAGTGGAGCAAGAGGGTACAGGAGGCCTTTTCTGCCACTAGGCAGAATAAGGCAGGCCTCATGCATGCTTTATATGACTGTATGCAATGCAGTGATTCAATAGAGAATTAAAGCTGAATGAACAATTTTCTGCCACCACAAGCTTTTGCCAAGCTCTAATCACTTATGTTGTTTTATTGGGACCAGATTCATCGTTCCAGTGGAGCCACTGATATCCTTTCAAATGGTGCCAGTGGTTTTCAGTCAGTGCATACTGACTTCAGCAGAGTGATCAAAGTGAAATCAAGGACAGCATTTTCTACTAACAATTTGCCCTCTCTCTTCTTATGAGCACTAACAGAAAAGACACATTAACTTTCTATGTCATTGAGGTCCCACACCTCTTCTTCAAATAAATGAAATTCCTGTGCTGCAGTCAGGATTGAATTCATAGAAACAGGTTTAGCAAAAGGGACAGAACCTGGCAAACAGTGGTTGCAAGAATCTTCCGTGGTTGCGAGCAAACTTCAGTGCTGTCTAATTAATTGGTGTGGAAATACATCTGAGTTTCAAAACTCGGAGCAAAACCTGATCAGTTTCCATTTTCAAAAGTAGCTGGATCCATGATTTCAGCCCAGGACTATCTATACTTCAAGTATACATAAAGATACACATAAATCTAATATATACATATACGTAAACATATCTCATTATGTGCATTCAAACACACAGCCACACATGGTGACTGCTGAACCAAGACATGCACAGACCTACAACCAACTATTATATCACTTGATAGTTGTCAGGGGTGAAAAAAACCCTGCAAAAAATCATGAAGGCCACGTGAAGGAAACACTCTCTATTATGGAAACCAGTCAAGCATCCTCAGAAGGTATTTTCCAGCAGGGTTGCAAAGGACAGGATGAATAGTTAATAGGAAGGTAGGGTTTACCTCTGATCTCTGCCAAGGAAGGAATGTGATAGTGCCACTGCTGTTAGAAAAATCGGTAACAGAGTAATTAATGCCAGTGGAATCAACCTGTGAGATAATGTAATTTACATAGACATAGTCTAGGGCTCCCCTTGTACGCTCCACGACACAGGATACAGTAGAACCCTCATCAGCAGTCTGGAAGAAAGCAAGAAATTGAAATGTTTGCTATTGCCAAAGTAAATCAAGGTAATAAACACAAAGTATGGAATTCTCTAACGCTAGTCAAATGTTCAGGTACAAACTGGCTGTCATATCACCTGCAGGACAGATGCAGGTCAGAACAATCTTAGTGGAATTTGCAACAGCTTCTAGTATCTCCCTGAGGACTACAAAGCTAAGCCAATAACTGTACCCTGTTGATTGCTTTGGACACAATCTCTTCCCCCAAACTACATGTCAAAGATGGAATCAACATGCTTCAAATCCACATGCCAAAAGCAACTGAAACTATTGTTTTACATTAATGTCAATTATTTTAATTTTTATTAGCAATAATTTATAAAGCAATTTGGATTTTTTTCTTTCCCCAGCTAGAAATACTACGGGGC
>Ga0065711_1039717_pt1 | contig 17561 bp, 9 predicted proteins | sample Hoacrofraction12_FD_59098 | JGI IMG/M metagenome (GOLD analysis project Ga0065711, IMG submission 59098) | Hoatzin crop microbial communities from Cojedes, Venezuela - Epithelial fraction 12 v2 (version 2) | ecosystem: Host-associated > Birds > Digestive system > Esophagus > Crop | place... | reverse complement strand
CTAATAAATGCTTACAAATATCTGAAGGGTGGGTGTCAGGAGGATGGGGCCAAGCTCTTTTCAGTGGTGCCCAGTGACAGGACAAGGGGCAACGGGCACAAACTGAAGCATAGGAGTTCTGTCTGAACATGAGGAAGAACTTGTTTACTTTGAGGGTGACTGAGCCCTGGAACAGGCTGCCCAGGGAGGTTGTGGAGTCTCGTTCTCTGGAGATATTCAAGACCACCTGGACAAGGTCCTATGCAGCCTGCTGTAGGTGACCTTGCTTCGGCAGGGTGGTTGGACGAGATGACCCACAGAGGTCCCTTCCAACCCCTAAAATTCTGTGATTCTGTGATTCTGGGATAGAATTTTTCCTGACAATTGAAGTATCTGTCAAGAACTACCTTTTGAGGTGAACAGGCCCAATATTCCAAAGTGTCTATAGCGTTGAAATATTGCTGTTTTAGAAAAAAACTTTTCTGTCTTGTGCAACCCACAAAAGTACTTATACACTCTAACATAACTCCTCAGAATTTAACTGCATATTAATACATTATACATTACAGAAAATATTATTGTGCATTTATATCCTGGTCAAAATGAACACTATACAAATAACATTTAAGGCATTATTTCAAATGGCCATGAGAGAACCATAAAATAAAACAGATGGCAAGGGCTAAATAAAATGAATTGTAATCAAAATGGTATTAAGTACTTTGCAAACAGGACAATGGTTTTGATTAACATCAGCAGGAATTACAGAGATAATGGGAAGGTCTATAGAGCTCTAAAATGGTTTTCGGTGTTCCAGTCTGGAATAATCTGCTGTGACAGAAACAGATCTCATACCATTTATTCAGATCAGCTTTCTACATTAACTTCAGCTAGTGTGCTTTCCTCTACGAGGAGCACAGGTCATGATGAAAAATAGAACATGGGCATTCAAATCTTATTGAAAGTTACTTTTCACTATTTCCTTTTTCTGGGTTATGGCAAGTGACAATGAATAAAAATAGTGTAATATAGGAGACATGTACTTGCTTAGCAACCAGCAAATATCTTTGAAAAGAGATAAAAGGGTTTTGTAGGCTATTGCAAATGAAAGTAAAGGTTAAAAAGGGGCTAATTTGGTGATAATAGAGTGAATATTACAAAGCATACAAATGTTGGTGCAGTATATAGTTTTATTTTATAAAGTGGAGTTTTTCTTCATGAAACCCAGTATCTGTTTGTTAGAACTACTCAAATTCAATTTCTAATGGACCGTTTACGTTTCCTATAAAGTGGGGTGACCTCCTAAGTAAGAAGGAACATATGGGCAGTGTGACACTGTTCCTCAGACATCAGAATGGTCTTTGCTTACCAGGGTGGATCTCAGCTATGCCTGGGTATGAAGCGGAACAATTACATACTGGGAACATGTTGTAGATAGAGATCTACTAATTCAGTCATCAAAACTATGAGCAAAATATTTATGGTTAAATTAAGGTCAGAAGTGTGAAACAAATGAACCCCTGCTGAATTAATTTTCAAAAGTACGGAATAGGATGACAGTATTTGAGTTCTCAAGGTCAAAATATAAGACTTTTATATGAAATGTTGTGCCTTTCTCTTGTTTACCTCATAATAAAAAATGAACTATAACCTCTCCCTTTTATGCTTTTTCCTCCTTCCCTTTACACAAGGGCAATGGGAATTATAACCCTAACAAAACTATACAAAGATAATAGCATAGGGTAAACTTTAGCTACAGCTGTTGAATTAATTAGTTCCATGGGAATAGTGAGATCCAGCAGAACAAAGAATTTGTCTCAGGGGATTTAACTGAAGGATCTGAGAAGGTCTGATCCAGCTTTCAGAGAAATCAACGTGGACTTTTCCAGTGATTTCAGGGAAAACTGGAGAAGATCCAGTAGCCAGAGAATTCTGAGTTAAAGCTGAAATTTATCCCATTTAGTCTTCTGTGCTATTTCAGCTCCCTTTCCAGTCAAAAACTGTCAGAGGAAGTGAGAAATTACAGAACGAAGCTTGATTTAATATTGCTTGATCTGTGTTCTCCCACAGCTACTCCTATACACCCTATTATCCCAAAAGACAAAAAAGGAAACAAATAAATACTTAAAGTTTAAGACACACATAATTTTTTACTATAAATACAAGCCAGTTCCTAATGGCGACGATAGAATAAGGGGAAATACATCTGTGTTGTAAAATTTGATTTTATTATGCAAATAATTTTATTGAAAATAATTATTATTGTAAGTTGAAACCAAAATTGTCAAAAAAATTGCAGAAATTCACACCCTGACCTTTATGGATGTTGATTTTAATGGAACTAGTTGGAAATCAGTGTTTTCTAAAGACAAACATGTGGCAAAGACCTTTCATTCCTTTTTAATTACCTAATTTCGGTTACTCCAAATGAAGAAAGCTGATGATATATAAAATCTATACCAACAAACTTCACAGATTTTGCAGCATTAGTTCTATAGTGTGGGTATGTATTTCCTCTCTCTCAACTCTACAGACATCTTCCTTCACATTTTCCGTTGTAACAGTACATATGACCTGTCCTTCAAATATCTCTTTAAAAGAAATATTAGTACTGGCAGCCAGAATGCTGTAGATGGACCTTGGCAGAACAGAAGTATCTTGCTTAAAAATGTACCTGCCCTGAAGCATTTAGCAAGAATGTCAAACTCTAAACTAGGTCAGCCTTGTAATTCCAAGGAGTCTTCTCGTGATAAGAGCAGTGTAAACAACTTGCTAAGTTTTTCTGTGCAGTTATCACCCTCATGTTTGGCATATATCTCTTGGCCTGTTTTTATAATTTCTTTGTTGCTATTGTTTGGTACCTGAAGCTTTTATTCAAGGACACTGAAAAGTGAGAAGGAACTCAGAGCTGACAGATGTGTCCACAACAGGCAGAGATGCAGTCACGCAGTTCTCTGGGTCACAGCTGGCAAAATTCATCCTTGTCCAAAAAGCCGTATCACTTGCATTTAAGAACTTTACCCCAAACCTCAGGATTCCTTACAGGCTTTCTTCCTTTACAGACAATGTTATTTACTTTAAAACAGCCCGGAGGAATACGGATGCTTTAAGAGGCTCAACACACTCTCCGATGGTGGAGGTGGCTGTTGGGTGACAGCAGCCAGGAGCCTGGTGAATGGCTGAGCCCAGCGCAAGAAGCAAATGTTGAGAGTGGGACAGGGACTGATAGATGACATGTTTCCTTCCCTTTCCCTCCATGGGATATTTCCATTCTGGAAAATGGAATATGTCCATTTTTGTGGGACAAAGTCACTATGGAGCAATTACAAGTGTTCCAATTTTATCAGGTTAGATATGTCAGTCTTAGCCAGAAGATTACGCAGGACTTGGATGCAGCATTACTGTGGCAAGGGCAAGTAACTTTGCTGAATGGAAATAAAAAGAAACAGGGAAGAAAATGAAATATTTTAAGGAAGAGGACAGGAAAACTATTCCTCTTAGAGTAGCAAGTATTTTTCTTTCGAATAAGCAGTTCATTGTTGCATGGCACAATGTGTTCTTTAAAATGGTTCTGATGATCAGGTGTACTACACTTCAACACATATTTGGGGATGTTTGTTTGTTTTTTCCATCTGTATGACTGACATTTATTCAAAATGGACAAATAGAACAATTAATACTAAGAAGATTCCTGTAATCTATTCAGGTATGTTTGTACTAAAAATATTTTAGAGAGAAAAATATTCATTTGCACTGATCACAGCTGATTTCAACAAATGTCAACTGAATTAATTTAAGAAGGTAATGTCCAGATGTAACCAACCTTTTATTGCTCATTGGAACATTGCTCTGTAATTCTGCTGTCCTGAGTGTGTTATTATTTGCTATCAATAATTTACATTTCGTCTACGAAAGAGAATACACTATCACAGCACACCTGTTAATGACATCCATGAAAAAATAAACTGGCAATAAGCCTAAAAGTAAACACAGTTGATATTGAACGAGAAACGTCCCATTACTACCATTACTAACCTCTTTAGTACTTAGTTTAATTATGTCACTGGAATGCATGCTTAACATTACCCATAACAGTTAATGAGCTGATTCTTCCAAAAAGTCACCTGCTCCTATTAACCAGTAATCTAATCAGGCTAACCCCTACATTTCAGGGAATAACCAATAAGAAGGCAGCAGGTAGTCATGAACTTTGACACTCATTAAAATTAGACTCGTGAATTAGCAGACCACCTGCCAGCACAAATTTAAACTATATCAGGCATAAATCCATAATCACATTTCTGTCAAAATAACCAGAACACACAATATGGCGTTTTGTCACCTTTGTGTTGGCTGCACAGGGATAAGTAGTACTAATCAGCTAGAAGGTCTGATAGAATGAAATTAAACTTTTACTTTTTTTGTGTGTAATTATTTAAAATCATGCTTGAACCAGAAGAATTAATTTATTCCGGTTCAATTCTTTACACCTGTGGCCATGCCGTTTTACACCTCAGAGACCGCCAAAGTAACTGTTGCCCCAGCAGGTGTGAGATTGAATTGGCCAGGTTTAGTTAGCAAGGACAGAGAAGGGATTGGGAGGGGCATTTTGTACCTCACTCAGTTCATGCTTCTTCACGTGACAAAATGAGCAGGCATCAAAATAATTCAAGTGGAAACCCAAAACCAGTGTGGTGAATTCTGCCCAGCCAGACTAGCCGGTGCATTTCTCTGACATGTGGGTTGTGGCAAGGCAACAACACGGTGTCTGTAGCAGCTTAGCAGGCTGAGGGCATGATCTTTACGTGGGACATTTCCATTTCTGCGAGGGCGGATTGCAGTGCGTCAATTACAACTGAAGGACTCCACCAGAAAATAGAACCAAAGATAGGGAAAGCACCTCCAAACTATGGTGCGGAGAAGTTGGCTGCCCTCTCACGCAGATAGTTCTCATGCAGGTATTCTTCAATCTGAACGTGTGTCATTTGAATGATCACTTATCTCAATGGGGACTCAGCCATTTTACAGGTAGGCAGGGTCTACAATTTCATATTCAGTAACTGCACAGATTGGGAAGGCAGATGTATTTAAATTCTGAATTGTAGGTTTCCATCTAAAAACCAGGCAGAGAATGACCCAAAACCTGCAAGCTGTGCTTTCCTAGATACTTTTTCAGTTGCTGGAATTAGCACCAAAGTTTACAAGACAAAATAAGCAGTCAAACCTGTTCTTAGAAAGAACAGTGTTTCCTCAGTTTTGCTTGCTTTGTGCAGTTCCCTAGAAAATTGTCTGTAATGGACATACAATATGTGACTAAAATATCCCCTCAAATGGCTTTCAGAAGGCAGATTGCTGTCAGCTATTTTATAGTAACTTCTTTGTATATGTATGTTGATATATTTCTATCAGTTATCTTGGGTTCTTCGTATTAGCTATTGTTTAAATTGTAGTTTGGTCCTGACAACATATATCAGTTTGCACTGGTTTGTTCCCTGATGTGACATTCCTGTCACTCGGTGACTGTCCAGGAGAAACAAAATATACTGAAGTGGAAACAGAGACTGGAAAATGAAGCCGAGTGCCAGAGAAACAGAAAAGCACAGATGAGGAAAGCAAATTTCAACGCCATCTTCCACCAAGCTGTGTATTTTTGTAGAGATTTTTTATTTTTGTTTTAATATGTGAGAAGCAATGAAAGAGTCTTCATGTATAATAAAAGAAAATCAGGTCTTTTTTATTATAAGGTGACTTTTATACCAAAATAAATATCTTATTACCATTACAAGATCTGCCCCCACCTGTTTTCTCCTTGTGTAAGTGAAGAAACATGTATTTAGATGATCTGCTAATAAAACACAAGGCTTGTGACCTTGTTCTTAATCTCAGGCTTACACTACTGTTTCTGATATGAGTATCCTGGATGTGCTTTAGACAAAAAATATCTCAAAAGTATTTCTTTTGTCATATTTTAATGTGAAGCAGAGCTGCTGTATCAGGAGATGATTAAAAAAGAGTAAGAAGTAATCTACAGAGTCAAATAATCAGAATTCAACTCATTTAAAAGTGAATATCACGGAGACAGCAGGAACAGGTGAAAAAATGGGCTTACAGGTGAAAAACAGACCCCATCTTATGATTTGGACTCATTATATTCTGAATAAGAACTTACTTGCTTCAAATTTCAGAGCTGGAGAGAGACAATTAGCTTCTGTACCTATGCATCGAAGACAAATTCTGGAGATGGTAATGACATGCCATCATGTGTTACTAATTGTGTAATCATTATGAAATATTCATAATTAATTTCTAGTCTTCAAAAAAATTGACCAAACTGGAAATATGTTCTCTGCTTTACCTGTGTGTGTTAGGTAAATAATCAGTTCCTTCCCTGATCACATAATGACTGACTAAGAAAAATACAGGCTCAGAAGGCTGTGCTTGTCTTGCTCGGTGGAGAAGCTGAGCATCAAACTGCTGCCTATCCTGTTAAATTGTTTGTTCACTCCCAGACTCCCTTTGCATTGCATTAACTAGCTCTTCCCAAGATAGATTTAACAGAGAAGGGGCTAGTCCAAAGAAAGGTGAACTTCATTGCTTGGTGCTATTGGGACCCAGACGTCAGGCCCTCTCCTAGAGCTCTCAAGGTGGTTCCACTCCTAAGATGCCAGCTCAAATACACTTAAATTATCCCAGACAGAAATTTCGCTCAGCTTTTATTTAAAGCTCTCATTTCTTGGATTCCAATTCCAGCACTTCAAAGCTCTCATACTTAATAACTCAGACTTTTTAAAAATATCCAAACTACCTACTGAAAAATAGATTATTTCATTAATTTTTTCCTCAGACATCATTTGGAACTGTTGATCCCATCCATTCTATAAACAACCCTTTACATATATAAAAGATCCCTCTCACTCCATACTTTTTCTTTTCTAGGCTACACAAACCTCATTTTTTTTAACTTTTCTTCACAATTTGTGTTTTCATAACTTTTTTCTGGGCTCTTTTCAATTTATTCCCCTCGCACACTTTCAAATTGTTGTAGATAAAAGCTAATGTGGTTTTCAAAAGAACTAGGCCTCACCAATGTCAAACAGACGAGAGTAATTTTCCCCCAGGTATAACACACAACACTTATTAATTAACTAAGAGCTAAAATTAACATTTGTTGTTGGTTTGTCTTGAAAATCGTAATATTGATGGCTCAAGATCAATTTGAGGAGCACAAAGGATTAGTTTGATATGTTTTGTTCCTGACATCCATAGTGCTTGCTGCTTAGCATTATGCTTTCCCCTGAGAGCTTCCAAGTTCATAATTTAGTAATTTGTCATCGATTCTTCCCTGGAGCATCTTTTATTTTCTCTTAAAAAATAGGTAATATACTTGTCCTTCAGGTACCCTGTGATGTTACCCTTCATTGTTAGTGGTACAGGCACTGTGGTGACTATTTCTGGAAGCATTTTAGCATAAAGTTCACTAGTTGCTACTGATTTGTTTATATCTCACTATTAAATAAATGTTTATTAGTAAGTCAACTTGGGCCAAAACCAAAGAAACGTGATACCCATTATTTAAAACTTACTCGTTTTGACTCCAAAGTGATAGAAATAGTTTTAGTCATTTTATGAACAACATTGGGCAATATATTCAGCATTTTCAAAAGTATTTACATGGTGAATTTGGGGCCTTACTATGTAGCAGTCAAGCAAGGTCCATCACAAGGAGTGTAAACACCATGTAAAGAAAGCAGGAGAGAGAGTGCACTGTTTAGAAAAATCACAAGTAGAGAATTTGGTAATTCAGAATTTTAATCATCTTATGCTATGTCCATAGAAGTAAATTAAGCATTGGAGGGGAACAGTTCTGGGCACTTGCTTTTGTGTACTGTATATTGGCATATTTTAGCCAGTCGAGTTTATATTCTCCCAGAATACTTCTGATGATGGTTTAGGGGTTAGCACAAGCCAAAAGCATTCTTGGTTGGCAGTTGGCATGGAGCTACACTAATTGTTAACTAAGAGTATGGCTGTAATTACTCTATGCCAGAGCTGGAGAACAACCAAATGCACCCTTAGCTTATTATAATAGAAGCACCTATGTTATACCAAGAAGCTAAGACATGAATTCAAACTTATCTAAAGTTCTGTTTAGAAATGGGGAGTTTTGCGGCATTTTAACTTATTAATATACTTGAGGACACAGTGTCCAACCAGTTAGCTAAACTCACATCAAAAAACCACTGAGCCTCCAAAGTTTGTGTACACATGTAAAGTGCAAATACACACAGAGAGACACATATACAGACAGAAAGTACAGTTAAAACTTGTTTAACGAAAAACATTCAAGGTACGTTTTTGAAGAGCTTTTTCTGTGTACCTGGCAATATTTTTCACCAAGGCTGACTTTTGTTCAATAAAATTCCTTTAAATTCGGATGGGAAAGGACACATACAGAAACTTTGATGGCATCTGGACAAATATAGCAACAGAAAATCCTTCATGATTTTGATGACAGTAGGAGAGAACAAGGACACTGAAACCCCAAGTGAATTTGACAAGTCTTCTGCTGTGGGTTTTTTTAGCACAAAAACATAGCAAATGTTCAGGGAAAGTGCAAGCAAAAATGATGTCGTGATCAAGCTCTGTACTAAAATAATTAGAAACACAAAAAGATTTGCAAATTATATTTTTAATATCTGAACATTTGCAAATTATATGATTAATATCTGAAGATTTGTAAATTATATGTTTAATATCTGAAGATGAAGTCCTTAGCTTCACAAAAATTTCACTGTTCTCAGATAGGGAATTGCCCCTGAGAAAAGGATGCAGGAAGGAGGTTATGTACCTGTGATCTCTTTATTCTTATTAGAGAATGCTATTATTTATCAGCAGAGATGCACACATACACATATATACACACAGAGAGAGTCCAAGTCCCAAGGATTCCTACAACAGAAGTTTGAAGTCCACACAAATAAACCGCAGAGTGTCAAATACCCGTTTCCTGACATACCAAAGACCTGTCACAGACTCTTCTCTGTGTGTGCTTGGGTGAACAGAGGACTCTGGCAGATCACTCTAAAGGGAACTGCACCTGAGCTGTGCTGGACCAGACATAAAGCTTATGTAGGGTATGGAGTCCCTCACTCACTGACCTCTGGGAGTTGTATATGCAGGATATGAAAAGAAGGGAGACCTCTGAAATAGTAAAATATCAACTATTTCAGGGCTTCATCAATTAAAACTCTCAGGTTCCCATTACAAAGCATGAAGGACTGGAAATAAGGAGAAGATAAGGTGATGAAACTGTGATTTCTTTCATAGAAAGGACACATGCAATAATCATAGAGTGTTCAATTTACAGGAGAATGCAAGGTCAAAATACCGGAAGCTGGTGCTGGGCTGTAAATCTAACAGCAGACTCAAAACAATGGAAATCAAGCAGTGAAACAACTAAACATATAAAGAATGTGGTTGGTTCTCCATCTGTGCCATTTTAAAATCTATTTAAATAGATTTTAAAAGATATGCTCTGGCTCAAACAAAAATTAGCTCAAGGAATTCCTCTGCCTGCAAGGTCAGACACGGACGATCACAAAAGTCCTTTTGGTTCTTGTAGTACCTGAACCCATATTTCTACATAAAGCAGTATTACTTAGTTCATCTCTCCTAACTTAACCTACAATAGAAGCATCTAGTTCTTCCTAGGGACACTGGGAATCCCTCTATAATCTCTGAAAAGAAACAGGAGTCCTTAGAGGGCAGTTTAGCTTGCCTTTCTCCATAGACATTGGGAAGATGAAACCTATCTTTCATGGTGGTATTGTTTGAAGTGAAGGTTAGGAAACAGCCTTTTCATCCAGAAATTGACAATTTTTTCCATTTGAATTTTTCCATTTGGAAAAAAAAGGCTCTTTGATGCAGCAGACATATTACAGAAAAACTCATATGACGTTTGTAAACCTTCTTCCAAAACTCAGAATCCACATCCTTTCAGGTTTCACAGTTCCTTAACTTGCTTTTTTCAGGCAACTACTTCGTATCTTGTCTTAGCAAAAATTAAAATAGAAGTACCAGTACTCTGGGATGGCAACATATGCATACATTGCAAGCCAGAATCATAGAATCCTAGGTTGGAAAAGACCTCTAAGGTCATTAAGTTGAATCATCTGCCCAACAACACCATGCCTACTAAACCAGATCCCAAAGTGCCATATCTACACAAAGAACTTGCAACAGATAAGTTTCTTAGTCAAATACTTGTCAAAAATATCCTAACAGTTTTTTGTTAAGTATCTGAGTGACTGCACACTCTTTCAAACCATGGGAGCTTAGGTTGTCTCCAATGACGGTTCTTTCTGGTAGTACATAAAACAAGGAAAAAAAAAAGTACTACATTTTCTTCTCAGCATGATTAAAGGACAATTACTACTGAAATTATATTTTTTTGATGTGTTTTAAACTTCACTGGTTTGCTATCACCATACACATCAGAGGTATTTTTGAGCATCACTGGTGCCATAGGATTCTGTGCACTGTACCCCCAGTGAATCTTCACTTGAAGAGATGCAGACATCAACTTCCCGGCTAGTAGGCAAGCGGACAGATATCCTACACTCACAGAAGAGACCAGTCAACATCAGCACAGCAGAGAGGCCTTGAACACTTGATCTCAAACAATTAGAGGAAAGAAGTAGACGAAAGCATAGAATTAGGCTCTTTGAGTTAAAGGATAGCATTTCTAGTGAAAGATACAATTCTAGCTTTAGATTGTTTGGATGTTATTTGAGTTTCAAGACTACATTCAGAATTTAATTAAAGCATATGGGGCTTCTCATCGGTTTAACCGTCAGACCTTACTAATCTGATTGCAGGATCAATGGTATAGTTTGCATGAATCTCTGAAATACAAGCAAAATTGCCAGTAAGTTTTTAAATCAGAAAAGAGTCTGTGTCAAAAAAAAAAAAAAACCTGCACTGACTAGACAAACTAAGTTGTCCAAGTAGTGGCCTATTTGAACAATTCCCTATTGGCTCTTTCTATCTATGTTACTATCAGCCTAATGTAAGCTTTGATGTAGAACAGCACTGAAAGAACTGATCTTTTTAAATTTTACAGCCTAAGATTATTTTTTTTTGGTGCCTCTAGGCATCTTACTTCAGTTATGGCTGGAGAGTATCCACAATTCCTCTTGATTCCAAAGCACAAAGGGAAGACAGGTCTGGGGGATTTTTAACAAAAACTCTTGAAAAGGCATTTACCATGACATTCTTCAGAATATCTGAGATCTTTGGAAGAAAAATAACTGATTCTCATGATCAGACCCCTATATCACAGTCAAAATCATTATGATTGCAGGGAAACCGTAGTTACACTTGCAGGGAGAGAATGCAATGGAAACTGGTTTGTTTGCTCTTATGTTTTCTATATTTTAGCTATAACTCTAATAGAAATACTTACATCAGAATGTAAAAGACACTGATGGCTGCTACTCCGAATGCAAAATTACAGTTAGTACAAAAGATGATAATTATGTTGCCATCAAGAGTTACTGAACTCTGCTCAAATGCTCTGAAATGGGAAACTCATAGGCTCACTAAAGCCTAAGTTTTCCCAAAGCGAAGGCTTTTTTTAAAAAGAGCTATTTAAAGGTCTGTAAAATTAGGTCTACTTTGCCTATATAATAAATAATCTGGAAGCAGGTTGAAAAATTAAAATACAATGTGGCCACCAAAAGGAGGAGAATGACCTACTAGGCTGTAATAATATATGAAACATTGTGTTATTCTGTCAACTTTTTTCAGTAAGTGCAATAGCAGAACTAGCATCTCCTTTATGATTTATATGGAATTTTGTTAATCTGTAATGAGTTATTCAAATCTAAGACACAATGTAATTTAGAGCAACAATAACAATAGTGCTTAGTTTCAATGTGGTAATTTTACAGAACAGATTTCCTGGTATTTAATTGAAGTAACCACTACAGTAAATGGCCTCGGTGGAACTAATTTTATAGTAAAACCTTATTCTGATGTGGATTACTGTCAAATTAAATAATGAACATCAATTCTTAGAAAATAGACAAGAAATTGTATTGATTCTTTCAACCGAGTTTGAATTCTTCAAATGCGTGAGGCAAGCAGTACACAAAGCTTTATTAATCAATAAGCGGTGCTTAAAGAACAGTTCCAAATCCTAATACCTGGTTGCTCGAAATTATACTGCTATTCTTCCTCTGTGGAAAGGGAAGTAACTGTTCTGGGTCTCTACAGTGTAAGTGTAAAAAAGCATTTATCCCACTAACTATAATATTAGTTTCCCCTTAACAGCAAAGACCAAACATTTTGAATACCAGCCCTGAATCACAGAACGGTTTGGGTTAGAAGGGACCTTTAAAGATCATCTAGTCCAAGACCCTGCCATGAGCAGGGACATCTTCCACTGCATTAGGTTGCTCAAGTCCCCATCCAACCTGACCTTGAACATCGCCTTGAACACTGCCTTTAACTCCAGGAGCTTATTTAGGGCTACATTTAATAATCTCTCCCTTAATGCCACCAAAAAAGTTTCTCTTCTACTTTTTTTTCAGGGCACACAGACTTTTCTAAACATATATTTTTAAATGGTTGTAGTTATTCTAAAATATTATGTAAAGCCCAATATTAAGCAAGATAGAGCTTCCCATAGGTTTGAATCTGTCTCTGTAATTGTCGGTGCTTTCTTTGACGAACAAGATGAAACAATGGAAAAGGAGGGCCTCCATAGCTAGAAAGCCAGTCTGAGTCTAACGAAACATAATTTCAACAGCCTGATCTCCACCAATCCTTTTCTAAAAGCTTGGATATTGCTGTCTGACAGTACTTTACTACTTCACAGGAGTATTATGAAAATAATTACATTAAAAATGTTGAGCCAAAGAGCATCATGTGATAGAAAGATTTTGGACAACTGGGGTTTAGATTATATTCTTCTTATACAACAAACTGGTTTAAATAAATACCCAAAGAGTTAATATATAGATTACATCCATTAACCTAGTGATTGCTGATCCTTTTTGTGTCTGATTGGATCTTGAATACCATGATCATAGATCATCTCACCACACACCACATTTTACTTCCACAGAAATGCAGGCAAGGGTCAAAGAACAATAAAGACAACTCGGAAATAATTATGGGTAGTATAGTTTATGCCAAGGAAGGACTTATTTACACGTCTGCCACTGTTCCTAATCTATCTTTGGGCCACATATTCCTTCAGAAAGAAACAAAGGGCAGCATTTGGCCATCTGGGCTTCCTTCAGGTGCAGTACACAGATTACCAACTACACCACTGGGCACCATAATTCCTGATGAGCAGAGCTGGCATCCAAACTAGCAGCACCGCTAAAAAACGCTTGAGACCTGAGACCCCAGACCCCGAGATAGACCACAGTCTTTCCTTCTAGTTTGTTTTGTAATAACATGTAAGTTTCTTAAATTCTACCGTGGCTGCAACACCTAGTTCTGATGCATTAATGATCTCAAAGCATATTTCTTTTTATCTTCATTTCTATATAGGATTAGAGAGATGAAACAACAGTCGCCTACCGACTAGCTAGAGCCAGATCACAAATTATCCAGAAGATCAGCTATTGCTCTACCGAATAAGCTGACACATTTTTCACCGACTATAGAAATTGATATATTTAATTTGTATTTGTGTAAGAAATCTGTATTCCTCTTCCATGGATAAAAGTGCATTTTTAGCTAGGATCATGTATTTCCTAATTGCCTATTTGAGCTGTTCCCAAGCACAAAGACACGATTTGAAACAAGAAAACCTTTTCTACCTTATCTATCACGAATATCTGATAGCAAATATTTAGTTACTTAATGGCAAAACAAAAATCCCTATGCTTATTTTAAATGTGATGTAATACTGCTTTCAGTATACAGAATGTAAGCGAAAAAAACATAATGTCTCTGGAAAGTATTAAGACCAAGTAAAATGTCAGCAGTTGTTACCCTGGGAATTGGTTCCTCAGATGCATGGAAAGAAGCACATTTGGTAAATTACATCATCCTAGCCTACAAATAAAAATATAAAGCTTACTAACAAAACTTATTTTTCTACCTCTTGTTGTTGGCCATGACCAGTGACTGCTTTCAAGGCTAACTAGTGTCTTTTATTAGCAACACATCACAAAATGACTATTACTTTCCATCCATTATAATGATCAAAAACCAAATTTTTGAGACACTTGTTATAGTTTGAAAGTAGTTGTCACAACTGTCTCCTCTAATAATCCTAATATTCTCCTGTTTTATCGAAATGAACATTTCCTAATCAAGTCAACAAAGACTGGATAATTTTGTATATTCAATAACAGATATTATTAGTAGCGAAACTCAGAGTATTGCAATATTTTGATGTATTTCAGAAAATTCAGTGACGTTTTATTGACTGAGAATGATGATTCAGTCAAGCACAGAAGTATGTTTTGAATAAGAATACTCTTTGCCCTTTTGCAGATATCTTGAAACAAAGCCATCAATTAATTAAGGGTGGTGGATTTTCTGCAGACCAGGGTGGATGTGATTGCTACATGCTGAAAGTCTCTACTTCTTGCTCTGAGAGCTAATGGCAGATTAAGGCTAAAAATAGACTATTGTTGTGCAGCTAGATGTGCAGACAAATCCTGCTTTCCCCAGGTTATTTGTTTTTCTCTCTTTGATGGAGGCCACAGTCCCAGTGTTCAGCTGGATGAAGGGACTATGTGCGTGTGTCCTAGTTCAGTTCAATCTCAGATAGGTTTAATCTAGTGATAACAGTGAATAAGACCCTAACTTTTTGCCTGAAGAACCTATGAGACCTTATATGAGCCCTTCAAGGCTTAGGAAAACAGTAATACAGTTTATAGCAAAAAAAACACCTGGAAAAGGTATGACCTTGCTCTGGTGACCTGACATCCCACAGATGCCAACTGCTGCCTCAACACTGGCTGGCCAAACTTATTAAACTTGCCTTCTCCCTCTCTGATTTTTTGGTTGCAACTAAAGGAGGAACAGATTGCCAAAGCAGCTCCTGCTGATATTTTACCTGGCCTTAATTGTTTGTAAAGACCATTTTGGCTTTTCCATGTATGTTCAGTTAGATACACTGTGATGTTAAATACATTAGCAAACATACATATGGATTAATACTTTGGGATCACCTACACTAGCAAAAGTCTTACAAATGTAATAGCAATCACCAGGACAGGCTACCATTACTCTCCGAGTTCACAGAGGGTTTTATGTCTGGGAGATTCTCAAACAACAGGTGCTTTCCAATATGGCCTGTGAACAAGTTAACCAGTAGGTAAACCAGAATGTGGATTTTCAGCATGTTTACTCTTTCATATGAATGCTTGTACCACAGCTAAACCAATTCAGATCACACAGCACTTGTTTTCTATGTTACTCGGGGAGCAGCCTGGGAGACCTGCCACGCTAGTAAATGTCATCCCAGAGGGAGCAGCACTCCTGGGCCTGCAGAGCTGTCCGCTTGAGTCTCTTGAACTCAGTGTGATGAAATATTAAAAAGCTGATCTGAGGGACACTGGGATTTACTGCATCCAAAGAGAAAAACCCAGGCACAGAGACAACAGTGTGTGCTGCATCGTAAGTTTCAGATTTTCTCCTTCCCTTAAGCCAAATAAAATGTAGTTCTCTACTTGCAACATAAATTTTGGAGTCATTATCTTCAGAATTCAGCATCTATTCAGAATTCCTGACAGACAACAGTTTACAATTAGGGTTGTACCATCTTCTTCACACCCACAAGAATGTCTTCGCATATATATATAACCTTTCTGCAGTAAAAATACACAATATTGTCAATAGCAATACCACTGGGCACAATTCAGTTGCCCGAAGATAGTCCTTTATCATTAAAGGTCAGCAGGGTTTTTCACCTGGTCTTCAGCTACTGTTCCAGAAGGGCATGTGTCTTCTGACAACGTTGCGTGACACAACTACTGCTGTTGATGTCTCAAATGCCCTAAGGCATGTCAGCTGGCACAGGAATAATCAGTCTTCAGTTATTGCTACAAAATCCTTTACTGATCATCTGTCAAAATATGAGATGCCACTGATCAATACATAGGTAAAGAGCCTTTCATAAGTCATCTAAGGGCAAAGGATTTTAAGACCAGCTGGTCCTCCTGTGAGGAGGATTATGTCAAGCCTTCCTTTGCAGTCTTAAACTTGTGATGGTTCTCCTCCATTTTTCTGCATTTGCCTAAATTAAACCTTGCCATCTACTGCTTAGTGCTAAAGACAGTTAAATGCAGTGCAAAGGTTCTGTATAGCTGCACTTTACTTCAAAACAAGTGACAGATGCTGTGTGTGTTACACCATGATCCAGAAATTGGGATTTAGCTTGGCAAAGTTGGAATATTTGCCTGTGGTTAAAATTTTTCCCTTTTGGGGGGGAAAATAACTTTTAAAGGCAGCTAGTAATATATCATTGCCATGCCACTGACTGAAACTTTACAGAAATAACAGAGAGGTAAGGCATTTAATATAAGTACTGCAGTAGCAGTGAAGAGAGGTGACAATGTAATAAAGAAATCAATTCCCCAAAACAAACAAAAACCCACAAAACACTCAGTCGATTTTATTTACGTCCCATTTTCATAACCGTGTTTCTAATATAGATACTTACCTTACTACTAAGCCCCCAGATTCTTGTATTAACAGCAATTTTTAGTAGTTAAACAAAACCTCAAGTATTTCACTGCCTAAAGTAGGCAGTAACATGTGAATGCTGGAATCCAGGCTTTTCTATAATGTACATTAGTTTGCAATGATCACATAGAAAAAGCCAGTCCTCAACTAAGAATGTATGCAACCCAGGATTTTGATGGGATGACAGGAACATCCAAGAAACAAAGAATATTCCATCAACACCTAGAGCAGTGCCTTTGCTATGTAAATATGTACTGCCCTACCACCCACTCCTGCACTGGCAGCTACCACTGCAGCAGCTTGCTCTCTCATTGAGCCCCATGGATGCCCCAGTGCCTTGGGAGAGTGTATTTGGCTATGGGGTAGGCAGCCTCTGTAGCATCCAGCCCAAAGGGGCAGCGTTTATCGGCTCTGCACTAGTTCCTGCAGTCATTAGTCCAGGGGCTGTGGAAAACTCAGCACTCTGTTCATCCATTTGTGCCATTTACAGTTCAAATCAATGAGCCAGCACTGAATTTCTTTCTGTGTTTTCACATCCTACTCAGTACACTCTTTCCTGCTAAGTCCCTCCTCAGGAGCAGCTCCAGGGTTTTGCTCTCTGCAGCTGTGACACAGCTGACAGCAACACTCTCAATCAGTTTTTCATCTCCCAGACTCTTCAGCTCCTCAGCACATTTCTAATCCAGGTTCTGAGCTCTCAGGAAACATTTGGCCTCACTGTCTACCCTTGGTTTTTTGTAGACCTCTGACAGGATGCCATCCAGAGGGACCTGGACAAGCTGGAGAGGTGGGCCTGTGCGAACCTCATGAGGTTCAACAAGGCCAAGTGCAAGGTCCTACACCTGGGTCGGGGTAATCCCCACTAT
>Ga0065711_1039716_pt1 | contig 17562 bp, 9 predicted proteins | sample Hoacrofraction12_FD_59098 | JGI IMG/M metagenome (GOLD analysis project Ga0065711, IMG submission 59098) | Hoatzin crop microbial communities from Cojedes, Venezuela - Epithelial fraction 12 v2 (version 2) | ecosystem: Host-associated > Birds > Digestive system > Esophagus > Crop | place... | reverse complement strand
TCGTAGATGGAGGGGAAGATTCTGGTGTCTGAGCTGTGCCATTGCCTCAGCCTTCAGATGTGGGAGCAGGACTCAAGACAAGCAATGCCTGCTGCAGGGGGGGCTGACTGCTGCACAAAAAACACCTGTTGCTAATCCCAAATGCATTTCCCGGGCACCCACAATTCAAAATGTGCATATATAAAAACCCGTGGCATAAGCCAGTACCCAGTCTGCAGCACAAGTGCCATGTTGTCAGACTGATACTGGGAAGTGAATTATTTAATGTGACGTCCTACTATCCCTTATCAAATCAAACGTGGAATTTTGTATTTACTGACTGTCCAGCTTCTCTGGGCTGACAGATTCAGCAATCAGATTTAAGTCTGTGTCTGTAAAAGTGTTTCTCTTCTGTGTAATTGTGAAGATTGACAATCTTCTATCCCACTGGGGACACTTAGCCACCTGCCTTTGGGCTGCAGGGATGGGTGAAGGGCCCTCTGAGTCCCCTCACAATTGTCTTCTATGATAAAAGTGTATGTGGTGTCTGTTTTCAATCCATGAGACTTCATGGGTCTGAAGTTGTAGCGAACAAAGTATTCTGGGACATCGGTGGTGACTTCAGGACACAGGGACATTGGGGAAATCTTTAAGCATACTGGAGTTTTTCTGGAAACTCCCCAGTGCCTGAATCTGAGGCTTAAACTGATACCAACTTTTTATTGTGGTATGTCATTTGTTTTCCTTGGTGTGGAAAAAATATAAAACCAAGGAGGCAAAGCAGGGAGGAACAAGTATGGTGCTAAATACATTAATATCTACTACATAAGCAACTTTCCTTCTTCAGGATTATTTTTGCTGAGAAATAGACGTGAAGCACTTGTGAAGTGAGTCATTCAATTTGCCTGTGCTAAATTAGTTGGTTAAATTTAGGAAAAAGCATTTTAGATTTACTAACATAACAGTATCTATGAAGAATTTTGCAAAAGAATTCTCAATGACATTACTGGTGGCTAATTTGGAAAACGTTTCTGTATGTGACTTCCATAGGCATCTCTGCTGTGGATGGAGAGATGTAAGCCTGATTGTGCAGGACATTCACTGTTTCATCATGTTTTTGAATGCATTAAGGAATATACTCAACTTTGAGTAAAAAATTTCCCAGCTCTGCTGACTAACCCTAACGTGTTTCCAGTATGTTGCTGAAGTGTTACTCATTAGGATTATGTAGAGGTGCCTCACTCATTCCTGCTTCTCAGGCGAAAGTGGTCAATTGCACAGAAGTTGAAGATACATGTTTACATACAGTTTTATCTCTTCTGTGCTAATCATCAGTGTTACAGAGGTCCTGTCAATAAATGCATGGAGTGTAATGACTATTGCTGCGGAAAGTCAAGGATTTGTTGCTCTTTGCACTTTGGTACGGAAGACCTCGATAGAGTGGGAAAGATCAAAGAGGGTAATAAACCTGCTATAGTTTTCTCTCTTACTCTGGAAGAAAGGGCATCCAAGATGCTTTCCTTCTGGCTTTGGAGTCACAGAGGAAAGGCAATCTGAGCTGGTAATTGATTTTTCAATTGAGATTGGCACAGAATGCCAAATAGTGACTCATGGGCTAAATCCTGTTTGCAAAGCAGTCTTCTGACCTGAGAGAATGATGGATGACTGGTGGCTGCGTGACTTATCAGCTCCTCAGCACAGAGAAGTAGCATTGCCGCCAGTCCAGAACGGTTCACGGTGCTTCTAGTCCCAAAAGAAGCAGGGTCCAGGCTTGGTTGAGCAGCAGGCTTTCTGGGATGGTTGGCAGCCATCAAGATATGGAATTACGTTGTCCTGGCATCACTGCAGGTTTTAGTGCAGGTTGTAGGTCCTGTGAGGACCTCGCCAATCACTGCATTCATGCAGTCAAGAGCGAAATTAAACCAAAAATGTTATCAAGGTATTAATATTTAAAATGATTGCTCATAAAAATCACTGACACATAGAAACGGAACCAGTAAAGCTGATTTAGTATGTTTAAAACAATAACAAAACCAACTTGCTGATAACTACAATGATCAACTGATCAGGAAAGTCAAAAATACCACATGCTGCAGGAATTGCAGGTGTACCCAAACCTGAAGAGCCTAATGCAGAGGGGAAGTAGGCATGCAACAGCAGCTCCAGCATAGAAAGCTACTTGAAGTAAGTTGTCTACGTGCATCTGAGTTTACAAGTTCAAGCTGTAACAAAACTAAAATAAACTCTGTTACGAATCATTATTGACTAAATGATTTATAATGCAAGTAGCTTCTACAAGTGACTGCAAATGTGGGTGATTTTATATTGTCTTTCTTGCTGATTGGAATAAGGTCACTTTGACTCTATGTGACATTGATTTGGATTCATTACAAACTTTCCATACAGTCCTCCATCCTTGACACATATAGCATGGTAAGACTTTTGGAGGTGGAATGATTGATACCATAGAGTAACAAAGTTAATGGCAGCTATTTCACTTCCATAAACAAAATGATGTCCTTCCTTGTTATTCTGCTTGGCTATGGCACGCAGGTGGCCTGGAGTTTGGGAGAACAATTTTAGAATTGATGAACATCTCAAATAATTATTCTAAAACAGGGTGCTGTTGCCGTATATAGCTGTAGCTGTGGTCTTGCAGTTTGCAACAAGAAATCAGAAGGGTCAGGAAATTGTGCACCAGGCTGTCAGTTCCTTCTTATATCTGAGTAGCTCATCTTTTCTTCACACCATCTCCCTACCACAACAGAATTCCATGAGTAGTGGAATTTGTATCCCTTTTTGATTTTGCTGCCTAACAAGGGAAAAGGAATAGGGCCTTATCTTTGTTCCTGACAACAAAATAAAATTAGCATTTTTGAAATGACTGGGGAAAAAAAACCCCACCAACGCACTGTCGTAAAGGACTTTTTTTGAAATGCCTCTGTCAAGTATTGTAGAATCACAATATTTCATTATATTATATCATTTCCAAAACAAAACTGTTGCTTTTTCAGGTTGGGTTCACTGTTTGTTATATGAAGAATGTTTAGTATCAGTGCACCAAAAATTCATGTAAGCCATCCAAGGTATCAGAATTTTTAGAAAGGAAACTGATTACTAATTGTGGATTTTTCCCAACCTACAGAAAATTCTATTTTTGAATATATTCAACATAAGTGCTCATTATATAAGTATGTTAAAATGTACAACACCCTTACCATGTCGTCTTTCTTTGAATGCCATGCTGTGAATTACAAATCTGTTAGTGTAGATGTAGAACTTGCACATTCCAAATGCAAAGATCTATTTTCTGTTCCAAGTCTTTTATGAGACCATCTGTGATTGCCAGTTTGTAAGAAGTGGATAGGAGCAATACGCGCTTCCATGCAGGTTGTACGTAAACTCTGTACTCTAACTACTGTAACGTGCAGTTTGTCAGCTCTAAAACGCCAACCATTTTTTTTGTCTTAAGTTATGACAATTTATGCAGTATTTATGTACTGAAGCTTTTCCATAACTGCTTTCTGACTAAGAAACCATTAGGAGCCCAAATCATAAAAATCATAATTAACTGGGTATGTGCTATAGCTGTCTAGCAGCAATCTCTTTATGCAAGAGGTGTGGTCTGCCTTACAAATGAGGATTTAATCATCAGCTCTATACCAGATTAGTACAGGGGAGAGAATCTATCACTACAGGTTAATCGGGCGTAATGGGGGCTTTTTGACAATGGAACTGTCTCAGCAAGAAGTGTAGTGCTGTACTGCTGCAGGGATTAAGCCAGCAGAAACTTGGGTGTGGAGCAGAGGAGTCCTAGGGTGACAGAGCGCTCTGCGATTCAGTCCCTTTTCTGGAACTGAAGGGTTTAATTGGCTGTGCTGGGACAGCTGCCTTGCGTAACCTACTTGTGCAAGTGTTGTCAAGCAGGTACTGAGATCAGACTACTCAGGAACCAGAACTTGCAGAGAAACTGTGGCATTCTGGGGTTGTTCTGGTGTGTAGTTTTGTTTTGTTTTTTTTCTCTTCCTTTGCAGGACACAATTAGTCTTTTCAGAGTAGGGCTGATGCTACCCATCAGTGTGGGGAGGCAAGTTCAGCAAGGGCACAGCTGGAGAAAGCCGTGAGGGATTCTGGCAAGATTAGACCATGTTCTCTGAGTTCATCCGTGGGTACAAATGTGCTGCTTCTGTCAGCTGGTATTTATTTTTTGTCTTTTCAGCTTTCACCAAATGACTAAGTTGCCATGATCCTGTGGATTGTCTTGTATTTATGAAAGTCAAAGTACACGGAGAGTTTTAAAGCAAAGGCTGGTTTACGCTGTGTCGCTGCTATCGCCCACAGTCCAGTGTGTGTGTGTCTTGGGGAAGATCAATGCGTACAGCAGTACCTAAAGCTGTCTGAAATGATGCTGTTTTGTTAATTTGAGGCTTCTTTTTCCTGTAGGACAGAACTGTCTGTGTCAAACAAGGTGTGCAACAGCATTCATGTTGTAAGACCTGTACATACTGGTCTGGGACATAGACTGCTGTGTTAACTGGTTGGATGCTGGGGAAGCTGGTGGTCCCGTAGTGATTTAGGCTTGGGAAGGCTGAATGGGTAAATAATTGTTCAATGGGCTAACAACTCTGGTCTGAGGCATATACGTGCCTGAGACAGAGATGGAGAGCAAAGCCCAGATTTGCGTGAGCTTCCTGAGTAGGGGTGATGAGCAAGACCCACTGACAGACTTTCTGGGGTGATGACTGTTTCGGGCACCAGGGAGAACAGGAAGCAAATCCTTTTTCTGCTGTATGCTTTCCCTGGGAAGTCCTCCTTTGTGCACCAGTTCCTCTGGGACACAATGAGCGTGGGGCCCTGCCGTGCAAGGAGGACTGCTGAGATACTTGGGTGAGCTGCTGCAGAGAGTCACATTAAATAATGCTTTGGCACGAATGAGCCTTTACCAGGATCTGTCTTGAGTCACTGACTGGCTTGGCTGTGGCTCTGTATGTAGCTGCTCCTAAAAGTGTCCTTGCAACTCTTTGTGGAACTGAAAGTATACAGTAATTTTTTATATGTATAAATCTTATATAGAAGCAAGAAATAAAGCTTCCCTGAAGCATTTTCTGGCTTAAAAAAAGAATCTCAATAGGAAATGTGACTTTTCTCTGTGTGTGACTGAAATTGAGAGTTTGGTGTTTTTTGCCTGTTTGTTGTGTCTTTTCTTGCAGCTTGGTTAAAATCTGTTTCTGGTTGAGCTTTCTGGTGCCCAACCTTGTAGAGAAGCGCAGTGCCCAAGAGGCAGGATCACATTCTCACTTAGCAAGATGTCCTGAGCGCATTACTTCTCATGACACACAGAGCCCAGTAAACTGAGTGATCTTCTGTAAAACAGATGAAAGTCATGAAACTAAACATCTTCAGTGCAGCTACATGAAAATATTTCAATTAAAAATTTTACAATTTTGCAGAAAGATAAATTCAGGTGGCTGCAGAACACTTGCTTGACCTGCCAGCTGGCAGAAGAGCTGTGTTTCTCCCCCAGCCTCTCCATCTGAATGTAAGAGGTCTCTTGTTGCTTATCATGGTTCTACTTTTGATGGGGGGAAAAAAAATGAAAAATCTGTGTCAGCGATGCCATAGCCTAAACTATTATGAACTGTAGGGGTTTTTTTTAGCGTTTCTTGATTGGTGTGGGTTGCCATAGATAAGAACTGTATCTTACCACTTTTCCTCTGTGCTGTGCAGGATTGCTTTCGAATTCTAAAGACGGTCTGGTGTTTGTCAGGGTTAGCAAAGCAAATTAACTCGGTGCAGGCTGGTGAGGTAAAGATGAGTTTAGGATGCATTTTACTTGAGCATTTCACCAAACTTTTTAAGTATTAAAAAACCTGACCTACGACCCCCTACCTATTCCAGACCACGCCCCGTCTGTCTATCTAGCAGCAGCTCTTTTCATATGTGGGAGCAGGATTTGCTCTGTCTTCAACCCAAAAAATTCACAGATCTTCGAAGTGTTGATGGGTTTCTGTTTTCCTTGATCTTTAAAGAAAGAAAAAAATCAAATTAACTCCTGAGCTCTGCATTATAACCTGTCAGTGGGCCCATCTTCAGATGTGATTATAAATTGTGCATCTATTTCAGCCTCACTTCCTGAGGCAATTAAATCTTATTCAGGCACATTGTCAGTCTGTCCCTCTGTGTTCACCCAATAGCTTTTTAACCCTTTAGGTGAAATCTGACAGAGAGATAGATACCTATCTTATGGAATTCCTCCAGATTTTACGAAAACAGATGGCTAATTAAAGGAAAGCAACCCAATTACTGTCCGGAAGGGAAATGTTTCATTATGTGCTTAACCCTCGAGCTCTTCAGAGAATTTACATGCAAGAAATACAAATATCCCAAATATAACAAAGCTTTTGCTAGTGCCAGGAATGTGATACACAGCAGGGAGTCCAACCACAAAGCATAAACCTACTGGCATTGTTAGTCCTGCAGCTCATGCTTTCTTGTTTCCATTAACTATTTTAATGAAAACAAACCAAACTAATTAGGAAGTTGATTTAAGACTTGTATTTCCACACCAGCTGTTTCTGTGACATCATTATTTTTGTATTATTGTAGTAAAAACAAGCTTGTGTAAAGAAGTGACGGAACTGAGGTTGTGAACTGTCTTGTTCAGTTTGGGATGGGTTTTCTTGGCGTGACGGCGTGTGGAATGGGACAGAGAGCTGTTTTCCTGGGTCTGTAGTTGGTCTGGGAGTGAATTCAGCTTTGACCCTGCTTTGAGCAAGAGACTGGACTAGATAACTTCCTCAGATCCCTTCCAATATTACTTGTGCTATAGATTATAGCTTGATTATTATTTTAAAATAATAATTAGTCATTATAGTTCCTGCCCTCTTATTACATCTCTTTCTTTTTCTCCCCCTCCTAATGGAAAAATCTACCTGTGTTTTTTATTTCAACCCCCTTCCTCACCCCTCCCTCAACCAGGATCATCCAGCATCTATGCTCTCCCAGAATACTTCCATGACACCTGTGCAGCGAGGCTACTGCAATTTAAAGGCTTTTGAAGACTCTGTAAAATTACAAGGTATCATTTCTGATACAGTCACAAAGACACATTACGTCTGGAAACTCCCAGCTAGCAGGAAAGAGAGGAACATTCTTTACGTTGTTTTATAGCGTGTAGTTTCAGTACCAATGTCTGAACCACCTCTCATTATATTTCTGTGACTGCTCTTGTACCGATCAAGCTGCTTTCATCTGGGCCCCAGAACAGGAGATGTCAAAGATAAATTAGTTCTGTAATTAGGTGCTGTATCTGGATGCCTGCCCTAGCTGGTGGAACAGTAGCTAATGCATGAGGATTGTAATAGCGTGTACCAGTCTAAGAAACAAGTTTCTTCCCATAACTGCAAATTGTTCACCTGACAAGGAGAGGGGCAGAGCTCGGAGAGGATATTTAGGTGTACTTCTGGGGACTTTGTGCTGCACAGCTTGCTGCTGTACTGTTTTGATAAATGAACTACTCGGAAAAGGGTAAGCTTTGAAGATGCTCCATGGAGCTCGGACCACAATTTTGCTAATCTTATTTATGTTTCTTTGACAGTAGCTATAAATTTACAACAGAAGCCTTTACTTCAGTTTTGGAATCTATAAAGGAGATAAGAATAAGACAATGCTCTTTATTGTTGCCAAAACAAATTTAAGTTTTTTTGCAGAATTATGATCAGTGATTAAACCTCTTTGGGAGACAAGGGTCTTTTTAATCGATGAAACATTTTGTATGATTTCAGAGAAGGCAAACTGCGTATAAGCAGAAGTAGAACATGGACTCCAAAGAAGATTGGGAAATATTGTCTTCATTATTAAATAATAATTTTCCAGTATTTGTTATAGTTGAATTGTATTTTTTGTCGTAACTCTTATGACATGAAACCCACCTTAAGCTCTGTTTACAGGGCTCAGGAGATGTTCTGTATGTTTGGTTGGAAAAGCCTGGTTAAGGTCATTTTAGACTGATATGGAAATAGTGGCATAAAACTGAACTGCTGAAATGTGCAAGTTTTGAAACACACATTTCACTATTTTTGAATCTTTCATCAAACATTGTGAATGGCTTCTATGCTTTGCTTTATTAATGAAAAACCCTTTACTTGGGATTGTACTGCCCTAATGGCTCCAAATTTGACTCCTGGCAGCTCTAGATCAAAAGAAATAGTGAAAAAGAGCACTAAAAATCTAAAGAGTTTTAACCCATGTTGCCATGATATCTTTTATTAAATAAACAAGCAGATTTCTAGCCAAAAAAGCATGAAACAGTCCCATTCCTTTTGTTCTCTGTATGTAAATCTATTTACGAAAGACAAACAGAGCTTTTTTTCAGCAGACAGTTATTTAAAGATATATCACCCAGAAGGGGGGGATATACTTTGCTGCTTTTACTGGAGAGAGGTAAATCCATTAAGCAGCATCTCAAAACCAGGGGATTCTGAGAGGGTATTTGTTTTAAACAAAAGTATTCCTTTCAGATATTTGCAGTTTCATCAGAGTGCTTAATCTAAGTGTCATAAATATTATAGCTTTTCTTCTTCAGGTCTCACACCAGTCTCTGGAACAATGCAATTTACTTAGCCACCACGGCTACCCTAATCTGATACCCCTGGATGCTGTTCAGTGCCCTGTGCTGTTCTGCGAGGTTGGGTAGTAGTTTGGTGCTCCTCGTGGCCTCTGCCTCAAATACAGACTGTTTTTATAGAGAAGGGAAGACAGAGTGGCGCATTTGTGAAAGGGTTGTTCTGTTTCAGATAAGGAGGCAGTAAGACTGGGCAGTGAATTTAGAGGACAGCAGCATTATCTGTAAGCATATGTCTTCCGGTGCAGACTATGTGTGACAAAGGGCTTCTGGAAAATAGTAATTGCCTTGCTGTTCTCCTTAGATCCTTATACTCTTTGTGGAATAATGAGTTTATTTCTCTCTTGCTGTCCACTGAAATAGGTAGTGCAAAGTCTCCAAAAGAGGTCGTGATAAATCCATCTCAGAAAAAGCCTTCTGCCCTGTTCTTTTACTCGCTTGCTTCCTTTGACATATTTCAGCACAGTTACTGCTTCCAGATCTTGACTTGGTTAACCACCATTGGATCGTCATTACCTGGTTTCTCCTGTTTCCTCTTGTTCTCTGAATGCCTCTGCCTATGCTGGATTTTGGTCTTTCCGGAATATAAACACTTTTTTTTGCTCCATCTGCATGCTTGTGCGGTGCATGGTTATATTCTGTACTAGAATACAAATAAATAGAATGTTAAGAATTAGATTGGAAGGAGCCAGAGGACAAGAAGTTATGAATAGGGCTTCTTATTATCTTTCATCTTTGTGATTTCGATTCTTTTTTCAACCTGCAGAACTACCTCTGCAATTAAATCAGCCACTATATTCAAGAAGTGTTTGAATGGAAAATATTGTGGCATATCATAGGAAAAGTGACACACCTACTGTGAAAGGTTTGACGGTGGTGCTATTCTGCAGTGTATTCATGCCTCCAAGGACCATCAATTTCTCTGATAAATTTAAGAACAAGGAGCTTGTCACAAAAGCATGTGCAATGCTAGCAAAAATATTTTTCATACTTGGGTTGATGTCTTCAGAAAGTGTTGGTGTGTCCTCTGTTTGTCACACTTCACTGTTCTAGGTGAGTATGCAGAGGGCACATCTAAGGTTAAAACAGACTGTTGAATGTGCAAGTGTTATTTTACGCACCTTGAGAAAATTGTCTCCAGAGGTCTTCACTCCAGTTTCCAGCCCCTGCTCCTCTAGGCGCGATGCCTTCAGCTCTGCTCTGTATGCACCCCAAGTCCCAGCCAAGCTGGTCACTGCCATCAGCAGACAGCGCTGAGCAGCTGTGCGAGAGCAAAGGTCTTGAAGGTGGCAGACTGAGGCTTGGAGCTGAACAGAAGAGAAAACAGGGATGACGTGGAGAGACCCCACAATGTCCTGCCATTGCACCTGAGGTTGGAGTCATTTCCCACGAGGGCTGAGGATAAGTTCTGTGGTATGGCTGTTGGTGACTCTGCTTAGTCCCTCTGTGCCACCTTGTGCCTGTCATGGTGTCTGAGCACTGGTGTGCATTTGCTGTAAGCAACCACGAGAGCTCGTCGTATGGACTGCTAATGAGAATGGGGTCTGGGGGAAGAGCAGCTGGGGCAAAGTGTGGCTGGGCATTGAAAACAAAGAGGAAAACTAAACCAAGGGGAAGGCTTCAATCTGAAAAATCGGGCTTTCGTTTCAAAGAGGTTCTCGGAGACATTCACCTCTATGCCATTCATTTATTAGTGTGGTTCTTCTTGGGCAAAGGCAGTCATGTTTTCTATGCTGTAGAGCACTACATCTTAATGTTGCACTTCCCTTTGAGAAGGCAGGGTCCCAAAAGGTAGCTTGTAGGTATTACCAGACCAGATCACCTGGGATTCACCTGACAGAGCGTCTTCTTTCCAGGACAGCGGTAGACAAAGAGGCCTTGAAGCCCGGAAACTGGTATTTTCCAAAATTTGCCAACATTTGCTGTACTAATTCTTGCTATTCTGGTGATCCCTACAGTGCCCTGTCTCTCTCAAGTTCTTTCTAAGTTTCTAATCTCAGTGATATCTTCTGATAATGAGTTTCACAGTTAATTGTGCTGTGTAAAGCAGTATTTTTGTTTATCTAGTTAAAATTTCATTTGGAGCGAATGTCACATTTCTCTTGAGTCCTGGGACTCGAGGAACAGTAGACACTCATCCAAAGACACTTTTAAATTGGTTAAGGTGATCCAGAAGACAGGAGAGCAAGCCTTTATAGGTGCATGCATGAGCGATCTTCTGGAGTGCTATTTAGGAAAATTTACTTTTATTTTAAATTCTGCAGATATGGCTTTAGCCAGAATCTGATTTCTTCTAATTATTTTGACTAATGACAGCACAATGGTGTCTGTATGATAACGAAAGGATCTTCCAGCATTCCATACCTGTCCCTTGGTTCAACAGCATGAATTGATTGTGACACTTTTGGCATCAGTAGAATTACAGCTCCTGTGTAAAATCAGGGTGGAAACTTGAGTTGCTCTGTTGCTGCTTTGTTTTTTTTTGTTTTCTTTTACTAGCCTAAGTCCTGAATGACCCAGGGCCACTTCTCTGCAGTTTTCAAGTCTCTGTGCCAAAGGAGGAAAAAAAAAATGTAAAAAAAGAAAAAAAGAAAGTGAAAGTTGTTCTCTTTCAATGTATAATCCCTTAATTTGGACTCTTTGCACATTTTTGAAGAGAAAAGGCTTTAGTACATACAAATATCTTGTTCTAGGTTACTCTCCTTTTTGGGGATTTTATAAGTAAGTAATAATGTGAGCCACAGGTCTCCTGACTTCTGTTTCTGGCTCTCTCTCTCTTTTGCATCTAGGTAACAATAGTGAAGAATCAATAAAGAAACAGAAAGATAAATCGATTATTCTCTTGATCTGTTTACCCTGCCATGAACATGCAGAAAATCTATGGCAATGAATTATGGGGTGTTGTTTTGGTGTGTTTTTGTGGTATTTTTTCCATGTCAAATAGTTATTAACACCCTTGAGTTTGATTCTTTTGTGGATTTTTTTTACTGCCTGTGAGATTTTTTTTTTTTTTCAGGGTTTTTTTCCCCCTCCCCCTTCACTTCTGACATGTGGCAGTGCAGAAGAATGGGTTAGACTTAATCCTAGTTATTTTCGCAGTTTGAAGTGAACACACACACATGCTATAACTGCAAACTGCTATGATTCTGAGCCTCCTCCTGTCAGGGTGGCTGTTTTAAAACACAAGCCATAATGGCAACGTGGGCATCAAACACGTTGAGAAAAAGAATTTCCTGTGAAGTTAGCATCATTTCGTATTTTGCTCCTAACCTGCCTACATAAAATATCTAGTTTTTCTGAGATCTGTAAGATGAGCCTCATCATTTCCAACTTTAAGAAAGTTAATGACAGGCCATTTCTTCCCACCTAATTAACAACCCACTTCTAATGTTTATGTAAGTCAACAGTAGACGGGAGCCAGAAAGCCATTTATCATCATTGCTGTTCTGTATGGCTGCCTGAAGGTGCAGGGAGCCGAAAGCCAGTCACTGCCTGGGGGCAAGATTTCACATAACTATAGAAATGCAATTTTAAGGCATCACAGTCTGTAGTTTACGTCCTAAATCTAGCTTTCCTGTAAAAACACCCCTAAACTCCTATAGGATTAGGAACTGTATAGAATAACTGGGGAAATGAATTTTCATTATGAATGTGAACTTACTGGTCTAAATAAATGTTAATACCCAGGACTAGAAGTGGAGTGTACATATTTTTTTAACAGGAAAAGAAGATATACAGCTGGTACTGTTGTTCTTAGTGGGCTTTTTTTTTTATGGAACTTCTTATTAAAATAGTTTAACCTTGGAAAGCTAACGGCTTCAGACCCACTCCCCCCAACCCATCTATTTAATATCTTCAAAATAACTTCAACTAAAATTTGGATTTAAGTGTTGTGTATAGCTTCTCAGCAATTTTTTAAAACATAGCACCAGCAGATTTTTCTTCCACAATATTTCACTTACACTATAGCAAAACCACAACAATTTTTAAATGGAGAAGTCTGCTAGCTGAACAATGGTGGTGTTGGACTCCTGTGACTGTACTCTCTCACTGGTACTCTCACTGCCATGCTTCCGTGCCCATCTCTTAGACTCTTTCGTGTTTTATCTGTCTTGAGTACTTCTGTATTGCTATCCACTGCATCTTTTACAACCTCTTCTCAGGCGAAGACTTTTCATAGTTATTTATGTGTCATATTGAAAAAACAGTAGCTACATCATGCATGTTGTCTGGGTTTACTGTCGTTGATTTAGGTAGGGCTGCACTTGGAGGAGAATATTACTCAGATATTCATAGATTAATGTGATGTTCTGTTTTCTTCCTTTGCTGCATGACCCTTGGGAGAAGGGCCGTGGGGTGAGAGCCAGCCTTATTTGGCTCAGATGCTAAGGCCAGTTGTCTCACCTCTTCTGTGAAGTGTATCTGTGGTAATACTCCAAATTACACAGATGGATGTAAGTACCTCTTGGTCTTGCATGATCTGACCTACAGCATCCCTGTACTGCAGCAATTTATATGTCATTTCACTCACCTTAAGCTCAAAAATAGAATATTAATGACTTTTAAGTCATTTTCAGAGGCTGGTGCCCTCAATGTCAAGCCTTATATCATCATTGCAGTAGTAAAGCAAAAAATGGAGACTTGCCAAAGTGAATTCATCATCTCAAGGTGGTTTTTTATATATTAAAACCAAAATCAAATTCTTCATCACTTAAGACAGTTTTTTTCTACTTCTGTAGAATCCATGTCTGTTCTTTAAACATCCCCATGAAATGACTTTCAGGCCTATCTGCTTTTTACTTTTGTAGTTCAGTCTCAGGTGAACAGGGAACACTGCATCTTCTCCAGTCCTTAAAGCAAAACCTACATTAGAAATTGTTTCCAAAGACTTGGACTAATGTTGGTGTATTGCAGAACTATTGCGAGTGTGGAAGCCCTGAGCTGAAAGCATTGATGGCTCCAGAGTCTGTTGCTGAATGTGTGTATACCTTGTGCACATTGCCCTTCAGGGACTGTGTACAGTCACAATAAGATGGTGCTATATGGAGAAGGTGCACAATATATGTCTCCATTGTTGTTCAGGTAATGTACTATACTTTTTCAGCTCAGCTGCAGGCTCTGATGTGACTTTGGACACATTATTTCTTCTGTTCCTTCATGTCCTCTCTGTAATGACAGGGTGATAATTCTTCCTCTGCTGATTTCTCATTCACTTAGTTTGTAAGCTCTACAGGGAGGCAATGGCTTCTTGCTTTGCATGAATATTGGAGCAGGGTTTTGATCTTGCCTGTGACCCTAGCTGCCGTTATTAAGTAGTAAAATGTGCATTCTCTGCTCCAGGTGTGCCGAGTTTCAGCATCCATGCAGGGACAGGAATGACTCTCACACATTGATACAATGCACAGCCGATCCCCTTTATTGCTCTGCTTGCGTGGTTATGTACATTTTTCATATCTGCACACGCGATCACGCTTATTCGGATAAGGCTACAGACATAAATCACATGCTGTTCACGCACCCCATATTCCCTTATGATTGGTAACTATGCACTAACACTAATAGCAACAGACCGCTTCCATGTCCTTGAACACATCTTGTTTTTGCTAACCCACATCATGTTTATTCTTAGCTGTCCTTTCCAGGGGCCTGTCCAGCTATGCTAACTGTTTTGCTTAAGCGGCCTAGTCATGCTAACTCTCAAACTACATCGACCCCAACACAGGTGCTTTGCTTTATTTTTTTCTTTATTTTTAAATAAAATTTTCCAAGATATATCAAAGGAAATCAGGAGAATATCAACTGGTTAGTAACTATTAAATATTAGGGGCTGTGATGGATTCTCTCTCAGTATGTATTTTTAAAAGGATTTTTCTGAAATAGTCTGACTCTTGAGGGAGTTTGATCAGGAGGTCTGATGCTCCTCATTTGTTGCAGAAGCTGAGGCCAAGAGATGATGGTGATGCCTTTTGGATCTGTGCCCTGCGAGTTGGCATGTATGGCAGCACCAGAGGCTGGATGAGGGGGGTTATCTAGGAGTGATTGCTCACTGCCATAAATTTTGGCTCAATTCAATGCCACAGCAAATTCTGCTATGCTAATCCACCTAGCTGTTCTGAGCATCAGAGCTTTGCGGGTAAATGAGAACCCGAGGTGACTTGGCGCAGTTCATGAGGTGTGTGAAACCCCCAGTACGTTGCACCCGAAGCACTACATTAAAGGACTAGTATTGAGGTTCCTAATTCAAGCACTTAAAATTTAGTAAATGCCTCCCCCTTGTGCATGTGCATTAGGATACAGCTTGTATTGTGTGGTCTCCTGCTGTGTTTTGCAGAGGGGCAGTGTCTCACTCATTGCTCCGGAATGAGTAACTTCATCTGGGGCCAAAATGGGGGTTTGCAGGAGTCTCTGGCTGCAGTTTCTGTTGCTGCAGAACTCTGAAGGCATCACTGACTGTTACAGGAGTAAAAGCGAGGCTCTCAAACATCTAATCCGATTTGCAATTTTTTAATTGCCCTTCATGGAGAGTTTATTTGGGGAGCTGACTCTGAGTTTTAAAAATGTGGAGAGGAAGGAAAATATAAGATAAAGAGCAAATCTCAGCTTTTTTCCTTCTTTTTTTTTCTGGTGGTATATGGCACTTTACAGTGTTCAGATAGAATATTTCTGTTTATCTGGCACAGCCTTTATCAGAAGGATACTACAAATGTCTATAGAGAGTCCTTGAAACCACATCATATTACTTCTGACGGAACAGCCATATTTCTAGAATCCCATACATCTCTTTAATAGCTGTAAATGTTCAAGGCATGTGTGATATGAAGGCTGATCTAAGCCTGGCAAGCTCACCAGAGCCCTGCTGGATCAGGAGCAGATACCTGTATTTTCAGGGACAGCTGAATACACCCAAACACTTTTGATCTTTAAGAAAACCCATGCTTTTCCACTGAAAGCATGTTTCAATAACTGTTGTGACAGCCCTTTAAAACACACTAGCCTTTACTAAGAGCTGAGAGGGCCTAAAGAGTTTCTCAAAACCACTTCAGGTATAAAAAAAGCCACCTGGCAAAACCCACCTGCTCCTCACCAGCCACTCTTTAGCTGTGGTCCATGTGATAACCCTCTGTTGTGATCAATTTTCCTTTTTAGTTTTTTGTTCTTATAGTTAAATGAAAACTCTCTGAACTGCTCTTCACTTACAGAGGACAGAGAGAGACTAATCTTTTCTGTATGCCCTGCTGTACAGGACTGTGACAATAATTGCACAGTTTTATATTTAGGGAGGCTTCCAAGATCTTGGAAATATTTTAAAACAGTCCCTGAGCATCTTCAGCTCGCTCTGGCTCCCATGGTGATATGGATTCCTGGTAACAGAAGTACTAAGAAACATGACTGACACTCTGTGGCACAAATGGTGTTGAAGGCATCAATTTCTGGATCCACCCAGTCCCCAGTGCTAGGTGATATTTAACTTAACCGCACACTTTAATGCGCATGGACATGTGTTGTAATGCAGTGAAATGTCCTAAATAAACCAGAAAAATATTTTGTGCTGTTTCTTCTACAGCAATCATAAAAGCTGCTTCTCATGGTCTGGTCTGGTCCGTACACGGATTTTTTTCCATTTATGGATGGCTTGCCACCATCACTGATCGCTGATGACTGGTAATTCAACTCACAAGCTGACTTCTCTATACTGGTTAAAAAATCCCATTGTCAGTGATAAACTGGCCACAATCCTGTCCAGATGAGAGGTTACCATGTGGAAATGTGCATGATTATTCTGATTAGCATAAAATAAGCATATGAAAGTTTAATGCAAACCCATTGTTCAGGGTAAAATCCCTCTACTTGCAGCAGGATACCAAAATGATACCATTTCTACTAGCAAATTTTGTGTGAAAGAAAAAAATCCAAACGTGTTGTGTGTTTGTGTAGAGAATGAAAGTAATATTTCCTTTTTTTTGTTACTGTGTAGGTAGAGAAATGTATTTTCTGTCATAACTGTTTCTAAGGAAGAACATGTTTCCATTATTTGCTCATATTTTCTATTACTTTTATCTGACCTGTTTACACTTCCAAATGCTTAAAGGCAAGTTGGAGATCTTTGGTTCTCAGGGCTGAAATTTCTGCATACCTATCACAGACACAGTCTGAAACTTAGACAGGTTGACAGAAAAATGTATCCTGAAAAAGATGTAATTTTTGCAGCAATGCTTTAATTGAAACAGTATGTATTCAAGTGTTAAAGATACTTAATTTTAAAGACATCTTTCATATACCCTTGAAACACTTTTCGTCTATCTGAAAGTGTCACCACAGTCAAAATAAACACAATTTAAATTCCACAGTACTTAATGTCATTACATAAATAGGAACTTCCAAACATCATTGAGTTTATATTGATTCAGTTTTTCTGAGGATTGCATTCACTGCATTAAAACAGAAGAAATCAATCATTTTTTTGCACTTACAAAGAGTCTTTTTTAATTAGCTTTGTTTTCAATGTGACATGAAGAAGAGAGTTTCTTAGCTGCTATGTAAAACCTGTTGTGTTTTCTCACTGTGATCTTTTCACAAAGATCAGTTGGGAAAGGCCAGAGTTAAACTGCGATACTGGACTTTCAAAAATACAGAACAGACTGAAATATGTCCCTTTGAGCTGGCCCTATCTCTTGTGTGTGCCAAACTCCTACTTTCCTGGAGTGCATAAAAGCAGAAAAACAAATTAATGAGCCTGTACCAGTACACATGCATGCTTCATGGTCACTTCTAGTGGTGTATCTCATAACTTAAACACGAATTTTAACTTTCTATCATCTAACATATTAAGGGGGAAAGTGGCATTTCATGTAGCTATTAACTTCTCTAATGCATGGTGGCACTGAGGAATTTGCATGGCAAGCTGATCAGGGCTATTTTGCAATCAATTTATCTATTCGTATCCCGTTGCCTTCACTCCA
>Ga0065711_1039715_pt1 | contig 17564 bp, 15 predicted proteins | sample Hoacrofraction12_FD_59098 | JGI IMG/M metagenome (GOLD analysis project Ga0065711, IMG submission 59098) | Hoatzin crop microbial communities from Cojedes, Venezuela - Epithelial fraction 12 v2 (version 2) | ecosystem: Host-associated > Birds > Digestive system > Esophagus > Crop | place... | reverse complement strand
CGGCGGGGCCGAGGCGGTGGGTGAGCCCCGCTGCCCCCCCCGCCGGGTGCGGAGTCGCCGCTGCCTGCGGGGCCGGGGGTGGCTGGTGAGGGCCGTGGCGAGGAGCTACATCTGTTGCGTTAGCCCAGACTGCTGGGTGAGCCCCTCGGCTGGGTACGTCGGGAGTCCTGCGTCCAGCTCCGGAGCCCTCGGCACGGGAGAGACCTGGAGCTGTAGGAGCGGGGCCGGAGGAGGCCACAGCGATGACCCGGGGGCTGGAGCCCCTCTGCTGGGAGGAAAGGCCGAGAGGCTGTTCGGCCCAGAGAACGGAAGCCTCTGGAGAGACCTTATCGCAGCCTTCCAGTACCTGAAGGGGCCTACAGGAAAGCTGGAGAGGGACTTTTCACAAGGGTGTATAGTGACAAAACAAGGGCTAATAGTTTTAAAGTAAAAGAGGGTAGATTTAGATTAGATATGAAAAATAAATTCTTTACAATGAGAGTGATGAGGCACTGGCAGAGGTTGCCCAGAGAGGCTGTGGATGTCCCCTCCCTGGCAGTGTTCAAGGCCAGGTTGGACGGGGCTTTGAGCAATCTGCTGTGGTGTAAGGGGTCCCTGCCCATGGCAGGGGGGTTGGAATGAGATGATCTACGAGGTCCTTTCCAACCCAAAGCGTTCTATGATTCCTCCAGTGTCCCTCCAGGCTCCTTCCTTGGACAACCTGCAGACAGATGCTGCTTCTGCCAGCAATACCTCTTGCCCTGATCTCTGCCTGCTGGGAGCATCTGCGCTATCTGCAGCGGGCCTGCTACTAGCACGTGGACGCAGAAAGCAGCAGGATCTCGGCTGGAGCAAATGCATTTCTGTCCCATGTTAGGAATCAACCTTATAGCAGTGTCATTCCCCAGCAACATCTGTGGCCTGGCTGGCCCTTCAAGCATATCTGTTACTATCATGGCTCCTGATACAGCTGTGATCTAGGGAGCTTTCCTTGCACTACAAGTAATTCCCTCTTCCAGCCTTGTCTGGGAACAGGGAGGGAAGTGCTGTTTTTGGCAAAACAAACTTCCCAGACCCTGGTCAGTCTGTACGGTGACGCCCTTGAGGAGGTCTGCTGCACCCTTGCAGGCAGCACTGCAGCTTGCTGGCCACAGGCTGTCCTGGAACCAAGGCACGGTCCTGCCCCAGGCGTGGGATGGGAGTGTGAACAGCAAGGGCTGTGGGCAGAGCCTGAGGAAGAAAAAAGAGGAAGTGCAGAAGGGAGGTAAATGGGGGGAAAAATCTCGGTGCTGTGGTGAAGGGAAGCTCTTGGAAAAGTGATGCAAACCCCTGGACCTCCCCATGGTGTGCTGCTCCCTCCCTACAAGCTTGGCAGGGCCCGAGGACCCTATCTCTTGGCCCCAGGATGGCACAAAGAGGCTGTCCTGGGCTTGGCTCTGGACGGAGCTTTTTCTCTCCAGAGTAGCTGACTCCAGCCTCGCATTGATTTCCGTTTGAGTCAGACACTTCTTAAAAGCCCCAGAGGGAGCTTGCACAGCATCTGTATTTCTGCAGTTTCCGGAGCGAGTGTCTTGCCAAGTATCTCGATGCGTCAATAGCTGAGGGAATCCCTCAGTAACCTCCTTTTTATGGATGCCTCTTTCTAGGTCTTCTGAAGCAGGGTGTTCTGGTGCTAGGTGTTGCCAAAGGACAACACTCGCTTTTGGAAAGAGGTCCTGATCTGCACAGCCCAGTGCCACCCCAAATGTGGCTTTCCTTCTCTCAGGGTTTTAGGAAAACGTGCAGCTGTTCCCGTTCAGGCTATAATCTCCCACTGAGTAACTTCCACAGGTGTTTAATCCCACTGTCAAACACCTCTTGCAGAGTGTGGTGGTGTTCTTTGGCTGTGGTCTCACGGCCAGGAGCAGGCCGGGGTCTGTTTCTTGCAGTGCAGCAATTGGTCCACAGCACTGCCTGGCTCTGGAGGCTCTGAGGTTTCTCTGTGAAGAGGTGAAGGCAGATTTACTGTTTCTTTTTACTGTCTTATCAGAGGGCTTTGTTTTGCAAACTAATTGATATATTACCAGCACAGGTTAAAGTACTTTTAGCAGCAAGTACTAAATTTAAAGCAATATCTTAGCACAAGAGTTAAAGCTGGTTCAAATGGGTGGTTTTGTGGTGAGAAATAGCCTTATCTTTCTTTGAATTTTCTCATTTGTTTTCACCTGACAAAGCTTTTTTGTTCTGGTTTAATTTTTTATTTTCTAATGGGAAGACTTATCATGCCTTTCCACCTTCCTCAAAGTGAAGGAAACCTCTCATCACTTTTCTACTTGGTAAAATAGGAGTGAAGAAAGGGACTAAGGCAGTAGCTACCTGCTCAGATATTCTGAATTCTTTGTGCTCAGGTGAAGATAGAAGGATAAAAAGGAGAAAAGAATTGAAAGATTGTTCCGTTTCCTCTGAAAAATTCAGCTTTACTACTGCTCTTCTGGCTGATAGAAACTTTAAATTGGAAATGTAACACCTTGAAGGAAAACATAGTTTATTCAGAAGTTTCATTTTACATTTTTAAATTCAGGTTTGTTTTTTTTTTCCAGAAAAGTAGAATCCAGCAGAAACTATTTTAAAATTAAAAAGCTGCCAGCATCACATGCTTGTAACTCTTGTTCTTACTAGCAGGGCAGTGCTGAAGCCTGGTGCCGCTGACATGCAGTGAGGTCTGTTTGGTTCTTGCCAGCAGCTCCTCAGCACCATTACGCTTTGCACTGTGTCTCTTCCTCATGATTCCCCCTCGATCTCCTTCAAAGGGATTTGGAGCATCCTCACCTGCTGGCCTTATCTGCTTGTCTGAGAAGGAATGGGAGAGGTGACCACCTGCTTCAGAGCCGTGCCCCATGGAGGTGCTTTGGACATAGTCAAGACAAAATGAAAGCTAGCCCGAAAAAATGATCTAAGCTTTGGTGCGGAAACTGTGGGAGGTGGGGAAAATAGGTCAGTTGTACCTCCCCTCATGACAGGCAGGAAAGAGGCCTCAGATAATCCTATTTCTAAATGTGTGAACCAGCATCCTGAGTGCAAGCTTGAGTTCTGTCATCCTAATTGGATAGCAGGTGAGACTAAGGCAAAGAGCTTTCGCTGGAGACAGCTATAGGTTGTGCTGCCATTTTATAAATGTGCATAAGACTGCTATCAGCTTCCATGGGATGAACTTTATATAGGAGACAAAATACTGGAAAAGAAAGTGGTCATGGGCAAGATCCTCTGAAGCTGCGACACAAAGTCAAAGAGCTTCAGCTTGTATCAAACCAAACCACCTGACATGACTGGGATAGAAAGCAAGTCCGACTCTGCCTGCAGGAGGCTCAGATGGAAAAGACTAAATTCACTGAAGGAAACCAAGAGCTGCAAGTGGACAAGCCTAGCCTCTTGCAGTGATTCAGGGACTTCCAGACCCAGAAGAGCCATGTCCAGAGCAGAGCCTGACCGGCTGCCTGCATAAGTGACCACAAGCGTAGCTGTCTTGCACTTCCAATTAAAAACATCACATGGAAGGCAGTAAAGTAAATCCACATGATGAATCCTTTTTTTGGCCAACAGTGGTTTGCTGTCCACAGCTGTTCCAGATGTGTTTGCTGTGGGCTGGAGGCCAAGGACAGCTGGCTGCTGATCTGTGAGGCTCAAGCCATGGCAGCAAAATGCAAGCTAGGCAAAGGCATTAGCTCAAAATTACTCCTCAGAGTCTGTGGTGAGACCTCATGGGTGTTGCAATCGTAGGGGGGGTTATCGGTGCTTGCTGGGTATGCTTTGCATGGCTTTTAGGATGCCTGGAGGCACTCTGATAGCCCTGCTTTCACATGTGTGCCTTCCCACCAAGAAAGGCCAACCTTTCTACTTGCCCACTTTCCCTTTGCCCTGACCTCTACACTCTAGATATCTTTTATAGCTACGGTTTTTACAGTTAACAAAGCACTAGCCCTTAGATCAGCCTTTTCAAGACATTGCACTTCCTTGCAAGCAGCCAAGCTTTTTTGCAAACCTAATATTCTCTACCTTGATTTCATTAGTCTTTTTGGCCCAACTTTTTTTTTGATGTTTTAGTTTCTAGCTTCATTTTTAACTTTCTGCTCTTCATCAAACTTCTCTGTACTATGTATGCTGATGTTACTGAAATGTTCAGGCAGTGAAGCTTAATGTTCAGGAGTTGGGAGATGAAAACTGAATCTGCCTCTTTTACCCCACCCCATGCTGTGCATATGCATCAATACAGCACAGTTACCTGACCCCCATGGATCTTCTCTGAAGCACCTCTGCCTCACTGAGTGCACAGCGTACCCAGTGCTTGCATTCAGTGTGGCTCTTAGGTTTTTTTTCTTTTGCCTATTGTAGGATCTGTTCCTTTGCTGCACAGTAGTACTCATCACTATTGTATCAGACTGCTTCACATATGGTAATGAATTTAATTTCACACCACCACTACTTGGAAGACAGGTTATTTTTATCCTTTCTTCAAATTGTGAGAACTGACATGCAGAGCTTAAAGCAGAAAAGCAGCGAATGCTTTTGGCTGTCAAGCTGAAGATATCTAGGGTCATGATTTTGGAATACTTAACCCCAGATGGCTCTCTGCAGTGCAGCTGCTCCTGAATAACAGTAGTGGGTTCGTGGCACATCTGTAAGGCAGACCCAGCAGCTCGCACATACCTCTGGGAACCAAAGTAAGTGGCTCCCTATGGAAGCTTGGGTTTGAGTGGTTCTGTTGGTACTCTGTAGGAGCCAGAGGCAGCACCTGCTCCACAATGTCCCTTCAAGATGAGCAGCCTGTCTTTCTGCAGCTTTATAGCTATGTGTTATTTGTCCCTCATTATCTGCAACAAATAGCAGTTCCCTGTAAGCAGGAACTGCTGCAACTTCACTGTGCTAATTCAGTCTGGGATAGGTGCATTACTTCCTGTAGTAAAGTAATAGGATTTTATAATTAAACAGTGTCATAATTTGCTGCTCTTATATCTGTATGTAAGGACATCAGGGCTGCTCTGAATTCTGGCACTCCTGATTTGAGTGCTTGACTCTACAACCTTGTGGGTATTGCTTGTGGAGAGGCTTCACAGACTGCTGGCAGCAGAGACTTGCGGCCATAGCAGTGTTTATGGACTTTGGTCCCCTCCCCATATGCTTTGGCTGCTGTTTATGATCCAGGGTTCTATGTCTTCAGTCCAGGGTTTGACCAATGTGGCCTCGTCTCAGTTGTTCCTACCTCACCAACCAGTCCCAACGTCTCTGACTTGACAGGTAGAGCTGTCAGCCACTGAACTCCCTCTTGTCCCTTTGAATTTGGAATTCCCACTGTGCACGTTCAGTGTGTGCTTATGGACTTGCTTTTTGAAGGGCATTCAGAAAGGTTGCTTGGGGGGCTGAGTGGAGTCCAGCTCTGCAGCAGTATGGAAAGTATTTCTTTCTCCTTTGCATTTCTGCTTCTGTTAATACTGATTTTTCGCTAATGCTTTATCAGGGATGGTGATGAGCAAGGAAAACATGGACTGCAAGCAACACCATGTGATCATTTTCCTTGTGAATAGGTGCTTGGGTTGGCTCAGCAACACAGCTATGGAGCAAGAAATGGGAGAGGAGTGCAAGAGAAAAGGAAGGTAGCAATTCCTGCTGGAATATGTGACTAATTGCTGTGCTTTGAATTCAGGGGATTTGCGAAACGTCCAGGACAGAGGCTGATTAATTAGTGGTGATGTCATTCTGTTAGCAATTCCAGGGTAGGCCAGCTGAAGGGTGTGTGTCTGTGCCTCTCTGAGGGTAGTCACTTGGGCTCTCTGAGTAGATCTTTGTCCTGGAGAGGTTGCAGCTTCATCCAGTTATCCTTCTGCCCAGGAAAAGCTTTTCAGCAGCATGCCGCTCCCTGGCTTACTTGGCATCTGAAGACTGTTTCACTAAAAAGCTTTTTGTAGCTTTTGAACTTCTCAAAGAAACCCTCATAAAAAAAACCCCAAAACCTCATGTTTTCATCTCTAGGAAGGGGTGAAGTTTTGCAAATATCTCGTGTTGGTCTGTGTGCAAGACTGTGATGCTGTGCTTTATTGCCATGTCCTGCAGCAAGACACCTGAATTTGGACAAATCTTAGCAAGTTCCCAAAATAGCCCTTGGCTAAAGGCAGGCAGAATTTTCCCATCTTACCTGGGGACAAAGCTTCCATCTTTCCATCCTAATAGTGCTGAAGTAAAAAAAAACTTGTGAGAACTTCTCTTCCTACAACGGTGTGCCGAAACCCTTTCTGCCTGGAGGCTGCTTTGGCTCCTGGAAAAACAAGGAGATAAGCAAGGGACTTCTGAGTCCCTTCTACCCTTCTGAGGTAGGATTGAACCTCCTCCTCCCCCCCAGCCTCTCTTTAGTGTCTTTTCCTTTGCTGATGGGTTCTGCTTCCTTCTCACCTGGTTTTTTTTTTCTCCTTTATATACCCTTTTTTTCTCAGATCCTCTTCAAGCTTAATGAATGTGCTGCTTATTCCCTCTTCCAGGTATATAATTATTATATTTAATAAGGCCAGATCTAGCCCTGACCTGTGCATTACCTCCTGCGCTCTCAACACTTTTCAGTTTGCCTTGATGTTACAGCTTACAGTAATGTAACAGCACATCAGTCCATGCAAGAAGGTCCCTACCAGTCTGGTGTTGTTTAACCCTAGCCAGCAACTAATCCCTGCACAGCCACTCGTTCATTCCCCGCTGGTGGGATGGGGGAGAGAATCAGAAAAGTAAAAGTGAGAAAACTGGTGAGTTGAGATAAAGACAATTTAATAGGTAAAGCAAGAGTGGTGCTTGCAAGCAAAGCAAAACAAGGAATTTGTTCACTGCTTCACATCAGCAGGCAGGTGTTCGGCCATCTCCAGGAAAGCAGGGCTCCGTCACCCCTAATGGTGACTTGAGAAGACAAACACCATCACTCTGTCCCCTTTTTCCTTCTTTTTCCCCTCACTTTATATGCTGAGCATGATGTCGTATGGCATGGAATATCCCTTTTGTCACTTGAGGTCAGCTGTCCCAGCTGTATCCCCTCCCAGCTTCTTGTGCCCCCCAGCCTACTTGCTGGTGGGGGGCTGTGAGAAGCAGAGAAGGCCTTTATTTTGTGTAAGCACTGCTCAGCAGTAGCTAAAACATCCTTGTATTATCAACACTGTTTCCAGCACAAATCCAAAACCTAGCCCCGTGCTAGCTACTATGAAGAAAATTCTCATCCAAAACCAGTACATCTGGTCAGAATGGCTTTTTTCTCAAATAAAGGAAAAAAAAAATATATCGGACCTAGGAAAAGGGACTTCTGCTTGTGCTGTTAAACAGAAGGTGGACAGAGAAGCTGCTGTAGTAGTATTTTTCCTGCCGCAGCTCCTGGCACCTTGGATGGCTCCAGATCTGCAATCCACAGAGCAAGGTCTGCTCTGCTGCTCCTGGCAAAACGTGTGAGCCTGATCCCTCTGTGAAAGCTGATTGTGGGCTCCTGGATTTTACCAGAGCTCTTTCTTTTCTTTATGCCTTCCTAATTATCATCTCTGCATCTGAAAATTGTCAGGTTTTCATCAAAATCTTGGGGGTTTGTATGCGGAAAAATTTCCATTTATGGAAGAAAAAAATGTCCTATTGAAAACCTCTGGCTGGGGACCTTTCAGATTTGCTCCAGAACATGTGCCCTACTAAACACCACCTCCACAGCTTCCCTCCAAACAAGGGAAGCTATTTGGAGGTTGCATATCTAATACCTAATGCTTCCCACTGATCGCTTACCCTTTTGTGTAAAAAAGGTAACAAAGTAGCCTGATTAACTGGGATTGAAGGAATTAAGCCTGTGTTTGTGGAGATAACGATCAATGAGGTCTCTTTTAACACACTTGTTACTCTGGGCTTCCTTTGATTGGCATGTCAGCAGCTACACACCATAAATTACCTTGATGGATTCCCTTGTGCATCTGAATTTAAAAGAGATGAGGCAGAGGGTTATTTTAGTTAATATTCCAGTGTGTGATTTGTGAGGTGCTGTGCAGCTTCTGTCTCGACTCATAACCCCTGTTCTTTCATGATCAACGTCCTGTCCATGGAATTGGCACTGCAGTTGTCCTTGAACCTGCCTCTGGGCTTTCTGTAGCTCCCATATTCCTTGACCGAAGAGTCCTTTCTGCTTGGACCATTCTTTAAACAGTATATGCTCACAATGCCTTGAGGAAGGAGCAAGTGCTGTGAGACTGAGGCAGTTTAATTACTGACACAAACTCTTGGCAGGACCTAGCAGGTTCTCCCAGGTGACCAGCTGGGGCTGCTGGCACGGATTCTGGAGAGAATTAGCTAAAGAACTGTTCCTGGGTGCATGTGGATCCACAGCAGAAATTTTGGTGCTCTCCACTGCATCCCGTTAGCAGTGAAGTGAGAGGCTGCCTTCCACGGATTAGAAAGCACTTCAAGTTGTCATTTACTCAGACAGATTTCCCAGCTGACTGAGCATTCTCATTCCACTAATTACAAACCAAGAGGGTGGCGTGTGCAGTGGCTCCCAGACAGGAGGAGCTCCCCTCACTGATGGTGGGGCTGGCTGGACTGGGAAAAACAGAATGGATCCTGCTAATTATTATCCTCTCCCCTCCCATCAGATGGAGCAAAGTAAAGCTAGCTCTGATGAATCCTGCGAAGTTTGGTGCTCAGATGTTGCAGCTGGGGCTCAAGTCCAGCCCTGCAGGTGAAATGTATCAGCGCTGGAGGCAACTCAGAGCCAGGACCCTGGCTCAGGCTGGCTGCTGCTTTGGAGTCACCTGAATAGCCCAGGACCTGGGACTAGGGAGGCATATGAAGGGAATAGTTAACGAGAATCTTTGGTAGGTGACCAAGCCATTTTGGGACTGTCTTGTTCTTAATGTTTTCAGCTGGTGTGGGAGGGAGAAGGCTTAGGAAATGTTGCTGTTTCAAATTCCCCAGTATTGAAGGCTGGTGTGCTTTGGGATCTGTGGCTGAGTGGAAGCAGTGATGTTCATCACAGTCCAACCAGCCTCAGGGCTTCCTTCTCTGTAGGGCTGTTCTGGTTCATGCAACTCAGCCTATTCTGACTATTGCTGGTCTGGGGGCAGCTACAGCGTCTCTTTTCTCATCTTGAGTATCCTTTGACTCCCTGGGCCTGTGATTTCTTATTTGGCTGAGGCTGACTGCATTTCCAGAGGCTCTGTGTCCCATTACCAGCCAGCTGATAGCAGCAGCAGAACATCTGCATGTCTCTGTGCCCTGTGGCTCTTCCTTCTCTGCACAGCTGCTTTGCTCTGCTGTGTGCCTTCCCATCATCAGATGCACAACTCTTCTTGCTGCTTTTCTCTGATCTGTTTACACTAAAAAAACTCCTCCTGAAGCAGACAGGCCCTGGGAAAGCATTGGCTATCAGTAGTACATGTGTAGTCACAACTGCAGCTGGATTCTCTGAAGCACTGTGCTAGGAAGGAGTCCCAGCTGCCCACCCTGGGACACGTAGCCTAATGTCTGTCTGCCTCGGTGTTGGCCCAGTTCTGGCAGGCAACTGATGTAATGGTTTCCAATGCATGTGTGTGAAGGTGTTTCTGAGAGTGGGGGTCACCATTAATCATAATGAAGTTAGAGATGGATGGGACCTGATAGATAAGCCAGTCCTCCAGCATGCTTCCAGCCTTGGCACCTGCTGTGCGTGAGAAGCTGTGTGAGTGACAGTGATACAGCACTTAGGCTTTGAACTGCCCCTTTTTTTGTGCTTCACCACATGCCAGGACAAGGCTAACACATGAACCATTTCTGAGCGGTTCTTCCTTTCATTAACTACTGAGCTTCTGGCTCAGCCTCAGCTTCCCACGCGGGTCCCTCCAGGAGCCAGCAGTTGGAGTGTCCTGTCTCCTGCAGCCACCACTCACCTTAATATCATTAAGAGCTCTTATTACCTAGGTCTCTGCTGTTTTGTTTCAGCTAATTAGAGCTGATGAGATCCACTCAGTGCTAAGGCAGTTGCCTGTCCCTCAGCTTCCTGTGGTCCTTGTAAAGTTTACCAAACATGACAAGATATTAATCCTTTCAGAAATCATAGCACAGGCAATGTGGTGATGTTTAGAGCTCTTGTTAAAGTAGCAGCTTCAGCTGAAGTCTTTAGGAAACTTCTGCTCTCCTGCTGACAGGCTCTATCTACAACCATAGTGTGTGGCTAACTATCCTGCTTGATGGAGAGGATCCTAAAATTGCTGTGTCAATGAAAGTATAATCAGTCTCCAGATGTGGTAGGCTCCTGAGTGCACCAGAGTTCATACTTCCCTTGGGATTTATTCTCCTAATGGCCTTTGTACCTGAAGCTCAGCTACATCTTTGCACCAGGAGGCTCGCTGTTGTTTGGTGCGCAGCTGTAAACTGAGCTCAGTTTATCAAGCGATTACAAGACCAAGGTCTCCTTCAAGTTGACAAAGAAAGCTGAGGAAGGTATTTGGAGGGTAAGGAAGACCTGGAATAATACATTCCTTGTAGTATGAACACAGGGCATTTTCCAAACACTTCAGCTACTGTTGTCAACTTCTGCAGTTTTTAGTGTGAGCCTCCTCATGTTTGGCCCTGTTTCAAGTTCTAGGTTTTGGCTTCATGCCACTCTCTACTTTCCTTTTAAAACAAAAAATAAGTTCACAGATTTGTGGGTGCAGAGACAAACTCAGAAGGACCATGGATCAGAAAAGCAAACAAGGAGGACTCTTAAAGCCAGCCTTCCTAAACACTTGATTTAGATAAGTGTTAGGTACCTAAATTGCTTAAGCATATTTGGACTTGATAAGCATGCGCAAAGTTAGAAATTAAAATGCTGAGGCATCTAAAACTTTATGACTCCACAGGGGGATTTTTGAACTGATGCTGCTATTGCAACTGCAGAATGAAAAAGAAAGAGTATGTGAACAGGTCTTTCTCTCCAGGTTTATTTTTGCTCTTGCCAAGGGACTGCAGGACAAATACAGTCTCTTTCAGGCCCATTAGCTTTTATGAATTTGTTCCACTGCCAGCATATAGTTTTTGAAATTAGAGACAGCTATCCCTGCTAAAAGAACTCTGGTACTTCTCCATGTAGTTGGACCTGGCTTCTGGAGATTGGATGGACATATTTTGTCATAGAAACAAGGCTCCAGCTCTTTGCTTTACCAGGATCTGCAGAGACACAGACCTCGAGCTCTACAGTGTCCTGGAAGAAGGGTTTTTTAGCTCTGTGAGTTGTTGCGTGGGTATACATGCTGAGCACCTATGTAAAATGAAGATGTATAGCTATCCCAATGCCCACTTCTGGACTTCCTTGGGCATGTCTAAGCTATGGGTAAAACCCCAGGTATTCTGGAGCCCTTATCTAAAGCAGCAAGGATTATGTGATCTTGTATAGAAACACAGTGTTGTGCCGCAAGCATCCCTTGGGATTGTATGTGTAGATCAGTACCTCTCAGGGAATGTGGAAAGGTGAAGAAAAATTGTCATCATGTTAGACCTGTCTGTTTTGTCACGGGCTGTGTCTGTGGCCACAGGTGAGCCATTTGTTGACTTTGCCTTAGCCCACCTTCCTTCTTTTACCAGCACAGCCCCACAATGCCCCAGTGGCTTCTGAAAAGGATGCTTCCTTTCTCACTTACTTTGCCAGGCTTCTGTAGACTGAACTCCTGGTGGTGGGAGCCACCTTTGCATTTCTGTTGCCAAGGTTTAGCCGCAATGTTATCAGGTGCTTGAAATGTATGGATGAAGTGACAAACAGCATAACGCGGGATACAATGATAAAGCTCTCTCCGTTTTCTAAGTCTAAGGTTTAGAGGTGGAGAGTTTCAGCAGCAATACCACACTTTTGCTGTGTGTTTGAGAGAGTGAAAAGAGTAGAATGTCCTGCAGCCCCTTTCAAGTGTCACGGGGAAAAAGTGTGTGGGAAAGTCTGCTTTTGTGGGGATCAGCAAATCCTTACCAGTCACCTACTCTTAACTCATCAGCATGTGTGCGATAACAGCCAGTGGGTTTACTGGTAAGGTGGTGCCCAAAGGACAGTCCCCATGGGAGACCACTTTGAAGGGGAGCCTTGCCTTTGAACTGTGCTAGGGTAAAGTTTGGTCTTGAGCGGTTCCTGGATACCGGAGACAGCACAGCAGTTTAGGTGGCTCTTTTTTCCCTCCTGGCAGGCTTTGAGGGCTTCACCATGGAGAAGGAAGGGAGGGGACTGCCTTACCATGGGGGAAGGAGATGCTGCCTTTCTGCCTCAGCCCAGTGCTATGCCTCTTTGCTGGGGGCTAGCCCAGGACTTTGCTCCCTGCTGAAAGGAGGAAGAGCACCAGCTTGTTGCTGATTTGTATGGGTGGCTCCAGTTTGCCTGCAAACTGGGAAAACCATCAGCTTTTTGATACTGTTTCTTTGGATGACTATTAGACTTTGCTTGAGGGGTGCAAATGTGGTGCCACTGAGGGCAAATAGCAGCTCTGCCGTGCCTGCTGCCTACGTGGGACAGCCGCAGCAGGGAGGCTGGGACAGTGGCTGCAAGGCTCCCAGCAGCATGCAGGATGAGCGGTGGCCCCTGTCTCTGACCGAGAACACAGGCGGGTAGCTGATTTATGGCCGAGGTGAGGTAGGGGTCTCTCTGAGTTAAGCTGTAGGCGAGTTGCCATGGAGATGGGCTAATAAAGCACCAGGCAGCAGCCGGCTCTGACGCTGCTACGGTTGCAAGGAACGGGCGGATGGGGAGAAGGGGCAGCTGGCCCAGCAGGGATAGGGAGAGAGAACAGGGTAGCACCAGGAGAGCAGAGCAGGACTTGGGTCTGTAGGACGGTTGAGATGGCCCTGGGTGCTTTGAGAGAGGAAGGGATGATGGCAGAAGAGAGCCCCCTTCTCCCAGCTCTTTGGGAGGGGGTTGTCAGTGTGGTGCTCCTTAGCAGTGAGTACGACCAGCAGCTTGCAGGGAAGGGTCTGGAACCCTATACAGCCAGAGTATCTTTTGTTCTGGTCTCCTGCCTGCATCAACCACATGTCTGCTTAGTGACTGTAAGCTGGCTGCTTCCTCTGGCAGTATGAGAGGGCCTCAAAGCAGATGTGGATGTCAGCTTCCAGAGGCCACCTCACACAGGACCGGTGCAAAGGACTGTGCTGCACTTAGGGTTAGCTTACGTGTGGTTAAAATAGGACCTGCTCCATGCCAAGGTGGGTGTCTGCACACAAGCAGTCAGGACCCTTCTAACTGCAGTGCCCTCCCTGTGCTGATGAGCCTTCAGCCTCGGAGCAGGTCTGCACCACCCAGTGCCTCTGGGGAGCGGTGTGTTACTGGGGCACATCTCCCTTGGCACGCTGCCCTACTGCCTTTCAGCACTGGGGAAGGTTCTGTTCCCTGTTCCCGGCTCGGTCCTCCATCCCAGCCATTGCAATGTAACTGCAGCGAGCTTCCCTGGATGCTGAGTACGGGTGTTGGGTGGGATGAATGGGGGGATGGCATGGACTTGCCTCCAAAGAGGTGGGTGTACTGGAGCTGTGCTGCACATCTCTAAGCTCTTGCTCCAGCCTGCATCTTCAGAATGGACCCTCCTGCTTTGCAGTAGTAGGGGTTGAGTCTGCAATCCCATTCAGTTCAAGGGTGCTGTAGCATGGACCTAAAACGAAGCATACTTCCATTCTGGCTGGTTGAGCAGGGTGATGGGAGGGAAAGGCTTAGCTAATTGTTAGCAAGATATTCCTAGGCTGAGATTACTCTTCAGTAATATGGTGACAGCCATATTTTAACCTTGATCACCATAAGAAGGGTTTTGCCTCAAAGCCATCAGCTCCTGGAGTGCACCAGATTTAAGGCAGGTGTTCCAGCAGGTAAAGGAGAGCAGGGTGAGGGAGGTTGTATATTTTAAGAAGGAAATGAAAAGCCTTATGATGGAGTGATGCATTAAAATATAATTGCTTACAGGTTTCACAAGATGTTTTTATGCCTCTTAAATTGATGGATGTATCCACAGAGACTGATGCTCTTAGTGGAGGGTTACCTTTCTTTCTGAACAGAGTAGAGATCAAGACAATTCCAATTAGCTAATGCCAGCTATTAACAACACTACCACTACCCTTAAAGGTTGTCTAAAGCTGGACTTCTTGAGCTAGCTAATGCCTTCTGCGCTGGCCAAAGCCTCTCCTCCCCTGACAGCATCCCCTGTTGTTCAAAGCCCTCCTGTGCTGAATAGCCCTCGTGTCTTTAACTCAGTCATCATGCACTATCCAGACGGTAGGAGGGCTCCCCTCCTTTACAGGTCAGTTGGCTTTCGGCATTGGCTGGGATGAAGGAGGCCTTCCACTGCCTCCATTGTTAACAAGGCCTCCCTTGATGTCTCTGCAGGGCTAGCTGGTGGGGTGAGCCAGCCAGCCCTTCTTGTTGCAGCCTAACAACAAGGGGCACCGAGCATGAAAAGCTTTGGAGTCTGTCTGGTGCAGCCTCCATAATCCAGGAGGGATTTGGCTGGTTGAGATTTTGATTGTTGCTGCTTGGCAGCAAGGAGCAGACCTTGCTGTGGTGGATAGGTGCCTACTCTGCCAACGATTTGCATGAGCCGATGTGGTGTGGATCAGGACATCTGGAGGGTGGAAGAGGTTGCAATGCACATGTCCACCGAAGTCCTCATTTAGGGTGCTTTTTAGGTGCTGTACTGCTTGCTCTGCTCTTAGCAACTTTCTGTTCATGTGGCTACACCCTCATAATTCCTTACCTTGTGCTTTCTTTCCTGTCTGACCCCAATAATGGCCACTTCTCTCAACTTTGTAAGGAGAACTTGGCATGTGGTGTGGCTACAAGGGGAGGGATTTAATTTGATTTTTAGATTTCTGGAAAATTTTTTCCAGTAAAGGGTCCCATGCTGAAGACTATTTCAGGCTGCTGGCAGTGTCAGAGGAGACTTCTGAGCAGAGGAGGCAGTCTTTGGAGAAGGCATCTCAGAGTGGAGTGAGATATGTTGCTCCTGGGGAAGTCTGTATGGCTGTTGCTCATGGATGAACAGGCCTCAAGAGAAGCATGGGTTTTGTTGCCTGTGACTATTGTTAGCACTACTTAAGTCTGTAAATCTTGGAATGTTCTTCAATATGAGCCATTTAAAATCCTGAGTCATTTCTGTCTCCGGATATGCTTGTCTCGCTTACTTTGTTTCATGCTCGTTCTCATATCCAAGGCAGTTCATGCCAGCAGCTGAGTCAGTTTGCAAAGGAGGAAGAAGAAGTATTAGGGCCTCTTCTGCTCTCAGCCTCCAAGCAACCAGTGTTCTTGAGTTAGCCATGTCCTGTGTCTGGTCTCACCTCTGGGCATGGTCATCTCGGTGGTGTTCACCAAGGGAGTGTCACCTTGCAGTGGGAAGATGGTGGACCAGATCCTTGGGGCTTTTAGCCAAGTGTATTCAAGCTGTGCTGTGGGACTCCCTCCGAGCTCTTCCCTGTTCCCTTGCCAACATTCTTGTGTTCACAAGCATATAAATCAGGAACAGAAGATCTGCCTTGGAGGAAACTTAGATGTAAACAGAAATTCAGTGTGAATAAGTATGGCCAATTTGTGTTGCTCAGGGGTTCTTCCTTAGCTGACCGTGCTTTGAGTAGGAGGATTAGGATTAGATGATGTTGTCCTGAAATCTCTTCCAAGTGTGAATTTTCCTACGATCCTACTATTTGCTGTCATTGTGGACACCAGCAAAAATGCTCCTCTACTGACACGCATGCAGAGCTCTCTTTTTGAGTGATGCTTTAGATTATGGCAGGAGGAATTCAATGCAGAAACAGACTTTTTAAAATGGGAACTGCCCCACACCATGTACTGGTTGTTGTCATTCACGTATGAGCCGTCTAAGCACAATTAAAATGTTAGCTCTCCACACAGGATCTCAGAAGTAAGGTCCATGCAGCTCAGCTGAGGCAAAATATCTTTCAGAGGTCAGAAAATAATAACTTGAAGGCCTGGTTGCTTGATGCTTCAAAATTGTCCTGTGAGTAGTTAATCTCCATTGGCTAGGGTTGGATGTTGTGTTGAGGGCTGGAGAAGGTTATCATGATTACATATGGTTTGTGATAGCCACAAAGTTCCTGTAAGAAACCCAAGCGCTGCATTAACACTAAGAACTCTTCCTCCTCTGGTCTAAGGGATGTCAGGTTTGATATGGGGGGTTGGAGCACTGTGTTGGACTAAGCTCAGGTTTTGCTTGAGATGTTGGTCTTCAGATCTTGTGGGGGTCTTCAGATCTTGTGAGGCTCATCAGGTCTTGCCTATGGCCCCTATCCGGCAGAGGAAAGCAGAACTCTACTGGCATTTGAACTGCTGCTAACAGATATAAGTCTGGATAGCTAGATTAGTAAAGACCATGCTCAGATCATAGGGAGATGAAATTTTGCTTTGAAAGAGAGCCCACGTTCTCTTCCTACTGCCCAGAAACGAGTTATGATGAATGCTCCTATCTCACCAAAGTCGAGATGGCTGTGGTCTGTAGGGATAAGGTAGAACAGTGATTGCCCCTAACTTTCTCCTGGAAGCAAGAACTGGGTCATTTTCTGACATCAGAATGCAGAGAACTGACAGTTAAACTGGATTTAATTACTCATGCCTTGAGGGCCCTTGCCCTGAATTATGTTTGCATGTTATTTTAAGTGTTCCAAACCAAGAGTATTTTAGAGGCAGTGTGGGGTGGTCAGTAATACCTGCAGTTATGATCCTTTATCTCCTCCCGCATCCTCAGTGGTGGAGGAATGGTTATGTACCTCGGAGTCACAGCTGCGGCTGAGTCTCGCAGTGCGTGTTGAGCAAGCAGAGCTCTGCAGGGACAATATATTTTGAGTGCGCCTTACTGTCAGCTTTCGCCTTCCCAGCTTCACTGTCGTGGGGCTCCGCAACACCTCCAAAGCCCAGCCAGCTCAGTCCACCGCGTCTCGCCTCGCCCTTGCTCTGGGATCCCGGCACCGCCACACTGGATCTGTCCACGTTTTCACTGCCTGCTCCTGGCTGCGTTTTCACCTGGCTTCCTCCTCCCTCCTTCTCTGCCTTGATTTTTCCTCTGCGTGCCGCTTTGTTGTGATACAGACCTTGGCCGTTCCAAGTTGCGGGCCGAACTCCCCCGCCCCGCCGGCGGACCGCGGCTCGGCCAGGCCCCGCAGCGGGGAGGCGGGTGGGCAGGAGCCGGGGCGCAGCGCACCCCTCGGGGTGCCGGCCAGCGCCCTGGGGAGCTCCCGCCTGCAACAGGTAGGCGCTGGGGTCAGCCGGCCTTGCTCCGCGCATCCTCCTGCGCCGAAAGGAGGGCGGGGGGTGCGGGGTTTCGCGGAGGGCCCCCGGGGCATCGCTTGGGGTGCTGGCCCCGGCCCGGGGCAGGGAGAGCGGTGGGGACGGGGCGCTGCGGGGAGGGCAGCTCCGCACAAAGCGGGTGGGTAAACCCTCCTCCGGGGCGCGGGGAGGAGGAGGAGGAAGGCGGGGGGATGCTGCTTCGCTCCCTCCCTTCCTCCCTCCTTCCCTCGCCGCGGCCGGAGGAGCGCACAGGCGGCGGCTGGCGGGCGCGGAGCGATGCGGGGCTGAGCGGGCTCCGGCAGCCCCCCCCCTCCCCGCTGGGGCAGCCGCGGCGGTGAGTGCG
>Ga0065711_1039714_pt1 | contig 17565 bp, 8 predicted proteins | sample Hoacrofraction12_FD_59098 | JGI IMG/M metagenome (GOLD analysis project Ga0065711, IMG submission 59098) | Hoatzin crop microbial communities from Cojedes, Venezuela - Epithelial fraction 12 v2 (version 2) | ecosystem: Host-associated > Birds > Digestive system > Esophagus > Crop | place... | reverse complement strand
GCGCCAGGCGGTCGCTCCGCGGGCAGGGTGAGGGGTGGCACAGTGGGGCGGTGTCGGGGAGTGCGGCTGGTTGCGAGTGCGGGAGCGAAAACAGAGTTTAATTAACAGTTAATTTGTGGTGTTGATTTTAATAATTTGAGTATCTTGGAGTATTTGCAGTATTTTGCCAGATGCCTGCAGTTGGCACTTCTCAGTGAACACAATAATTATTAGTAAATAATTTAGCATTTTTTTCTGTACTTTGCTCTTGGGCGAGGAGACAGTTTTAAACCCTTTTCTGATGCGCGAGAACAGAAATGGCACTTACCCCGATGGCACATTTTTGCATGTGTCCTTCTTTCAAAATAGTATGAAAATGCACGCGAAAACGTTGTGCTGCCTTCTTCACTGCAGCAAGATGTAGGTGATGTCTCACTTTTATCGCTAAATATAGTTCAAGCGCCAGAATTTCTCTGAAATGAAGGTATATAAGGGATAGGATGAGTTCCACAACCAGCTTCTGAAAATCCCCCGTCACGCAGGGAGCTGTGCCCGTCTTACCTGTTCACCCGCGCTCAGCGAGAGTCTCTGAACACGCGCTGGGCATCAGCAGTCGCGTGGCCGTTAGCCACGCTCAAGCACCACGGCACAGATGCCGTTCCTCTTCGTCTCCGTTATATTTCCCTGTCGTATTTCAGTCGCCTGAATTGGACCAAATGCCGGTGGTATTGTACTACACTGGGTGCTAAATTCTCTGAATTTAGTGAAGTTGTGACTTCATTATTTTTGTCCCATGTACACAACAGACAGCAGAGGTGCCTCGTTATGCAGAAACAGAATATTACCCAGAAATTAGAGTTCATGGCCCAGCTGCAGTGTGGCACGGTGCGGAGTAATGGCCACCAGTCAGTTATACATCAGCATTTCTGAAAATATTTAAATAAAATGTGAAATAAAGCATATATAAACAACAGAAGGGCAAAAAATCAAAGCAGCGTGCAGCTCTGGGTGTTTGGTTTAGATCCCGTTGATGACATACAGACCAGGACCGGCTGTCAATCCTTTTAATACCTATTTCACTGAGCTGTCATTACGATGGATTCCTAAACTGCCCAGTCCATAACAGGCATATTCCAACAGACAGCGGTATTTTACACCTAAGAAGAGGAAATTGATGAAGGAATTTCTCTGTATGGTTTGGACATTGTCATGTTCTTCTCCTCCTGGCTTCAGACTGAATTAAAATAAAGATTATTACTTGGAAGAAAAAAATACTGAAAGACTTTTGACTGCTACCGGGAGATGCCATGACCTACGTGATGGTTCGTCCTGCGCAGGAGCGGCCAGCTGCGCCAGCGCCAGCCAGCCAGGGAGCAAAGCCAGCCGCACGTCGGGGGGTGACCCGGCTGCTTTTCCAAGTGCTGTCTAAGGATGGGCTACAAGGGATCCAGCAGTTCAGCCTCAACTATGTTTGAACGACACAGCCAAAAGTCAAATCTAGTGACAATTCTTATTTCATTATAAAAAAAAAGGGGTGGAAGGAGTAGCTGGCTGATTTAACCAGTACTGGAGGCGAACTGGTACCCTTGAGAAGGGCAAAACCCCTTTCCAGACCAAAGCAGCTACATCATGAAAATGGAGCGTCAAAGCCAGAGTAAGATTGCCTCTGCCCATGCAGGAAATGCATTATTTCCCTATGAACAAAAGCGTTTCTTGTATCAGAAGGTATTGCTGCTCCCCTTGGTTCAGATCAAGGTCTAAATCCTGAAATTGTTTGTTACTCTAAGCACATGAAGAGGCCCCGCAGGAACTATTCACATGTGAAAGGAGCTAGGACCAGAGCCAAAGTTTTGCGCGCTGTGAAGGTCAGGCTTGCTTCCTTTCTAAAACTTGCACTTAACGGAAAAAACTCTGGGAAATATGGATTCCATACAGCGCTTTCAGCTGATTCTTCAGGGCACTGTGGCTGTCTGCATTGTGGCTGATGCAGAGCACTTGTGTACTGGCAGGCCCCCGTGACTGGTGCTGGTCGGCCTGCTGGCAGGCTGCTGCCTCACAGAACGCGAGCTGTCCCTGACTTCCCTTAATTGCAATTATCATGGTTTCTCTTCCCACAGATGCTGATTTTTTCATCAACTTCTCAAAATGTAAGGAGAAAAGTCTCCTAGCTGTTATACTACTGCTGGCTCTATAGTTGTTGTGGAATAACCTGTTAATAAAAATGCACTGCTTGTAGGACGAATTCTCAGCATTTTTGCAAAGGTCACACAAAATATATTGCTTGAGAGGCCTTACTTTGGTCACCCAGATAAGTCATGGAGAGGCCACTGGAGATGACAGTCTCCAAGAAAGATTGTAATTCACTTTCATGTCTCCATGCAAGAAAATAGGAGACACGAGCCTTCCCTTCCCTGCTGGGACGGGGTACGTGTGGAGCCTGGTGCAGGGAACAAACAGGAGCCCCTTTCACCCGGCTGACAGATGCGGTTGGAGGGCTCTCCCTGCTGAAGGCCTCCCACAGTTCTGCTTTGTTTCTTTTTTCCTGTCAGAGCAACAGAACTCAGAAAACAAATTGCAGCTAGACTGTAGCACATCTTTTACTAGGATTTTGCTTCAATCCCAAGACTTTTATTCTCCATATACTTCTGCGAACAATAGTCTTTCTCTTCTTTCTCCCTCATCCCCATTTACTGGAAACGTAAAATGAATCCCACTTGGGATCTCTGAGCACCAGTGCTGCTTTTACTCCTGCTTCTCAATAGCGCCAGTTCCCAAGTTTCACCTTTTCTCGGAGCAGCGCTCATCTACATTGCCCTGTGCTCCAGAAACGCCAGCGGATGCTGTACCTGCGCTTCACAACGGACACAAACAGCGGGTCTCTCCGAGTCACACCTTCTGCAGCGAGCTACGATTTACAATGGCTCACCAGTTTCTCTAAATTATTTGTCAAAATATATATTTTTTTTGGCCAAGTAACCAGTGTAACTTCAGATCAGACCACTCTAGGTCAAATACAGTATTAATTAGAAAAGGCAGACATATAAACAAAAACCCCTACAGTCACACACCCAGCTGAACACTTCTCACACGACTACATGGCACCTATTGCTTTCATTCCAAGACACGCTACATCTCCTGACAGCACGCGGGAAGTTTAGGCTGCATTATTTTTGGAAGGGTTATGATTTCTAACCACACACCTTTCTGAGGGAGAGCCAGGCACCAGTGGTGTTCACCGTCTCGCAGGGCCATTGCCAGAACAAGTACGCTGTGGAGCTCTGGAAGGCCGGTACCTAGCAGCAGGAGGTGGGACGTACTGATTTTATTATCATCTCAGCTGTCAAGTGACAATGTTTTTTAAATGTCACAGATTACATAAAAAATACTTTAATTAGTACACTGCCCATGTTGAGAGTTGATGCACACCCACTGATAGAGATCAGACCCAGTCTTTAACCCAGGAATTAACGAAATACCTTTTGTACAGTAAATCTTTGTCATTTGTCCTCGATAACAAGAAATTACTCCAGTAATAAAAATCTCCAGAAACTGTTCATTTAAACTAATTTTGTAAACTTAACAAGTGTTATACTGTGCTGTTCTCTGCATCTTTAAGGGTGTTTGGGGATTTATGTCTTGCGAAATAGAAACAAACTAAGGAAGCTGAAATATATTGTGTCTTTTGCTGTACTTTACAGCACAGCTTGTGTTTAAGAAGCAGTCTAGACATGCAAAAATGCTAGAATAAACAATATTTTTTTCATTATTTTAAATTAGCTTGTACTGGAAAGCTATAAATTTCAGAATGATGCACACTAACAGGATTGCGTATCTATTCAAATATTCAAAATAAAAGATACTAAAAGGCTATTCTGTTACCTGCTATTATAAACATAAATTTCCTTCCGAGTTAATGCAATTACAAGTGATTTCCTATAAATGAAAAAAAAAAAAATCTCCATAAACCTTCAGGATATTTTACAGGATATTTTACTTTGCATTATGAAAAGTCACATCCTTTTATTTTTTTCCCCTCTCCTTATTTTAGTGGCTTGTTTAACCCATTTTAACATATAAATATTCTTAAATACTATTTAATATTCATTATAGGCCTTCAAATATTGGTTGGTCTTAAATAAATATTTTTTATTTATTGTCCTTGCATCTGAATTGTGTGTGCAATTAAAGAATAATCAGCTAGTGTCATGACTGAGCTTTTGAATTTATGACCACGAGTATAGAAATGAGCTGTTCACTCTGGAGAGCAGTGATGGAAGTGGTCACGCCAAGGTAAGCGATTTTTCTCCCTGCAGCTCTGTAGGACACCTACCCTGTGGGTACCTACCCTGACCACCGCTCCTCTGGTTCGTGGGCAGAGAAGCAGTGCTACGACACAACTACACAGCAAGAGACACACGTTTAAGGATGCTCTTGAGCCAAACTTTGCACGTAAACTGAAAATTTCAGTTGAACTTTGCAGAAAGTATCCTTGATTCAGCGATACATCACATCAATTATAAAACCTTAGTTAATTATCCACAGGTGGTAAGAAAGAAATTGAAGAAAAGCCCCACCGTCACCACAGGAGCTTTGTAAGATTGTAACGGAATAGTTCTCACCAGCATTTCAAGGAGAAAAGCGGCTGCTCTTGTCTGACAAGTGATGGGATCGGAGCGGTTCCTTCCCGTGCTCCTCCTGGAGCTCAGCGTGCCTTTTCGCAACACCAGCAGCTGGAGAACAAGGGGAGTGCAGTCAATCAGGATAATCTGGATCTTGGGAAGACCCATCTTTCCTCTCCACCAGGGCACTCTCTTCTATCCGGCTTTTGGCAAGTCATTTAAATTCTGTAGATGTCAGGTCCTTATTAAATATGAAAAGTAATATTTCAGTAACAGAAATACCTGAAATATCACTCAAATTATGTTTGAATAGAAAGATATTAATATATTGTTTGATACAGCTCAAATTTTTCACATTCAAAAATGTAATTGGTTTCATGAGTATTTTACATGCCTAGATTTATTTGTATTGTCTTGCTGACAGAGCAAAGGCCTATTAAAGTGCTTTTAAATCTTCATCAGACCCAGATTTCTTAAGCTATTAAGTATATTGTATTTGGCAAAAGTGAAAAACATTGCTCTTCAGTAATACAATTTTTTTAGGCACACTTTTCTGGCATCACTGTAATACTAATGGTATTGGTGACCATATAATAGTGAAGAGAGTTCCTTTCAAAAAATTAGATTTCCAAAGTTTCCTTGATGTGTGTACACTCAGGAGACTCAGGACCCCGTCTACATCAAACTGGATCTGCATTAAGCTCAGAGTGCATCGGCCTGTGTTGCTGTTGGTTCGGGGCTTTTATTTGGCTGACTGAAATCAGCACGTATGGAATATGAGTATCATGAGAGTAAACTCCTCAGGGAAAGGAGTCCCCAAACATGTCAGCAGCACTGCAGCATGCCTGCAAGCTTCACACTATTGTATGTTTATAGCTGAGTCTTTGAAGGAGTATTTCCTTCTACCCAATAGACCATGATGGCGCTGGAAGCTTCCAAAGGACCGATACCGGCCAACGTCTTCTTCAAGCGGTGCAGCTGTAAGGAACTGCTGTAATGTTTCCACAGGTTGGACTCACTAGTTCTATTTTACAGTAAGGGTACGCACGCAGCACACAGTGCTTTTTGGAATCAGAAACTATAGCAGCTGTATTATTTTTCAAAAGATATATTCTATATTAGGTGACTAAGTGCCCAGGAGATTCAGTAAGGCATGTCCAGACCATACCTAAGCAAAGTTATTATTTGGCAATCATTATCACAAAAGCAGCCCAGTAATACCAGCAACGTAAGATCAGCATAACAGAATCAGCCTACTTTCAAATTAATATCCAGAGGAATTAAAAAAAGGAGACTCCTCCAATAAGCAGATGTGCTCAGAACCTTTGAGTAGTTAGGAAAAGTCAGTTAATGAGATGGGGATTTGATGAAGCTTCACTGAAAAAAGATTCCTGAAGTTCTGATTTCTCCAAGTAGAAAAGAGGTGTGCAAACCAGGCTGCTTTGCTTTCTGACGCGTGACTTGCAGGGAATGGTGTTCCCTGGCTCTGCATGCTCTGTAATCTGAGTATCAAAAATCTTCATCAATACCAGTTTTTATAATAGGACCTGGGAAAGAAACAGAGGAACTTTTGTCCATAGCCTCAAAATCCTTTGAACCGAAGTTTGAAGCATTTACTCCCTCATGTGCAAGGGAAAGGAGGAATTGCTTTGCAAGCCAGAATTTCCAAGACAGAACACTAACCCGGACCCAATCAAAAGCTTTATTCATGAAATGTAAGTAGTTATGAGATAGGACTTTCCGAATAAACATCTGCTGCAGGGTCAAAATAATAATGGAGAATGGGTACGAATGCTTATAGCTGTGTACTGCTACCAAGTCCTTAGTAATTCCCATTCCAAAGATTGCTGCATTTCAGGGGTGAGGGAAGTTGTTCATTTTAAAAATGCTTGGGATTGTTTTGGAAGAAAGAGTTATGCAGAAATGCATGCCACTGGGATATGGATTCCTTTCCTTCAATTTATATAACACAATATTTATTATTAACTTTTTCACAGGATTAAGTAACGTACTAGACTTCCCTTCCACAACAAGAACCTGAAGTGGTTTATTGACAAGAAAACAAAGGATTTGGTATAGACCAACGTGTCAGTCTTACCTAGGGCGTGGGCTGACATCACAGGACATCATGTTCTCTCACTTCAACTCTGGCTGTTAGTTGTGGACTCTAAATCTGCTCGCTGAGAAAGTATTTTTGCTAGTCAAAATCTGGAATTGCATTTGGGTGTTTTGTTCATCCAAACTACATTTCTAATTAACGTTTCACTGACCTACGCATAAACATTAAACCATGTGATACTTGCGTGCAGAAAACACCAATGCAAACCCCAAATCATTACTGAATTATAGCAAATCACTTTTCAATAGTAACTTCCTCTCATTTCTAGGATATTTTTATAATTAATGAACAAATGCATTCTTCCTCTTTTTTAATACAGAGAAAACTAGGAAATCATTTGCTATGGATAGGTGTTCTGAGCTCTTTTTGAGAGTTTGTGGCAAACTGGATGTAGGCCCTTGTTTATAAAGAGCTAGCTGATGACATTTCCAAACCTGGCCACGATTATGATATACAATTATGGCAAGGAAAAAGGCTATCATTTCTTTGTGGCAAAGGTTATCCACATGCGGAACAAACAGAATATTGGCAGTTAATAAAACTCATACTCTTAAAATGCTTGTGAAAATTGAACGCATACTTGTGAAAGTTTCTTGAGCTAGTGTCAGGGTATCAGCAAGTGCTGGTACTGGTTAGCGAGTATTTGAACTGGAGAGAAGATCTAAAATGCTCATGTTAGTGAGAACGCAAATTACAGTTACACACAAAGAAGTGGATGTACATTGATCACCTCGTGACATTCTATCTTACTGCATCATGAACTGATGCAAAAAGTGATATACAAAGGGATGCAGCAAGGGCATTACAGCCACTTTTGTGCTGGAGTTTCCCAATTATCCCAAGAAGAGTGCTCAGTGTCTTTCGAAAATGAAGCGCCTTCAACAATATCAAGCTAGGAATGCACTAGTACTATTCATTTTTGCCACATAAACTTTTATTTCTAAGGGCTTACCAGGGTTCTCAATTACACAGAAGGAAGAAAGGCTCCTCGCATCAGAAAATACTTGCTGCAGACCATCAATTTCCCCAAACAGTGTATGTTCTACAATACTTTATCCCACTGCTTCTAAAACCTGTTTAATTTATTGAGAATTCAATTGCCATGAATGAAAAACTTCTTTATAGCCGTGAAGCATTTCTCTAGTGCAGAATTCGGGGAGATGTCGTGTGGCTGGCATCTGTAGTTGCCTGCATTTCCCATAGCAGAATCACTAGAGGGAGTCATAGGCAACGTTACTCCTTCACGCTCTCCAATAGCTTTGCAATTGAAAAATTAGACAAGGGTTTTCGATAATATTTAGCAAGAAAAATACATGATAATTTTCATCACTATAATGTAATTTCACTGCCTAGTTATTGATTATTTATGAAATTGTTTTAACCTCACAAGTCACCTATCGCAAATCATGATCTTGCTTAACAACCACAACAAACCAGCAAGATAAATATCTCACATAAGGTTTTAAATGACTGTATTTCTTAATTAGTATTAAAAAGCACTGACGCAATGCAGATAATACACTCACAGGAATTTCAGAGCAAACAGCAAAACAAAAATAAAATCTATGTAAAAACCAGTTAATATATTGATGAGTCAGTTTCAGTAAGACTTCTGCACCTTTGTCTAATTCAGCTTAGCCTAGGCCTCCTTTGCGTTTGGGTTTAAAACATAGATTTCAGTGCAGCAGAAGAACACGAGTTGTATTCAAGTTTTACATACCATTATTGTTGGAGCTGAAGGAAGAAAATCCTTGTTGTGGAAAAAAATGAAGTATTTGCTGTCCCAGACCATTTCCCTGTTGAAATCAAGCTGTTAGCTCACATAATTTCTCAGAAGTGAAGAATCTGAGAGCAAAACCAAAACAGATTAAAAATTGTTCTTATCCGTACTCCTACTAATCTTGAAATACAATGCAATAATATGCAGAACAATCCAGTGACAGTTTGCAGATAATGCATTTGATTTACAGCAAGACAACTGACAACAAACTATTGTTTGTTTTTCTAACACATGGTTATTCTTTTTCATAACTAGTAGCTAGCAATGTAGCCTAAAGGAAGGTCTTAAATATCCATTTATCCAGTGAAATTCGTGTGCACTGCATTCCAGAGTGTCATAATAAATATAATTTAAAGAAACAAAAGTTTGTACTTACAGCACTTCATAGTGAAGCACAGCTTGCTTTCGTAAGATGGCTACTTCTGCCTATTATTTGAAAAGAACATGGGACAAAAAATATACATGTGAAATTTTCTTAAGTGGCTTAGATATACAGTTTAAAAATAGGTGTAATTAGCTGTACCACTATGCATTTATGGCTATGATTCCTTTTCTAGGGACATAATCATTGTAATAAAAGCTCTAGCAGTTGCTCTGGTGCAAAGAGGATTTACGTGAGTAAGATTTCACCCTCCTGAACTCTTAGAACTATTTTTAAGCTGGTATTAATCAATTAATTTTAGATTTTGTCACTTTAACTTTATCAGTATAAATTGCAGCACTTGAGTGTGGAAGCACCCTAAATTTCATGAACACTCTTTGAAAATTAACTGAAAAATGAAAACAGGACTACAGAGTGCCAGGATAAATCATCACTGATGTTCAAACTTGTTTAACAAAGAAATTAGAAATGAAGTGACTGGCAAAAAAAAATAAAAAATTAATCCCATATATCATACAAGTCCAATAAATCTTTATGCATCTAAAGTATACATCCCTAGAGAACATAATTCCGCAAACATTTTGCTGGTAATTTGCATGACATGCTGCTAAGTTTTTGCTAATGTTCTGAGCTGTGTTCTTTGGAAACCTTCTGAAGTCTTTAAATATTCTTGATGAAATGGATTTAGGAATGAATAAGTTTTCAAGACCACATCTTTCAGGTTATTACCACAAATGATGTCATTAGCATTTCTGAGGACATTTTGATTTTTCTTTTACAAAGTAAACTCGTGAACCAAAATAATCCTGTGTTACACTGTGCAGTCTGATGAATCTACGTGCCGCAGAATATTTATAAATTTATTTATGTTTATGTATGATATTTGCTACATATTAATGATGAAATATAAATAGATCAATTTTAATCCTATAATATCTAATAATATATATCCAGTAATATATAGACTATAACGAATCATAATTTGAGAGGAAGAATAATTTAGTTGGCTGGAAAGGCATAAGCAGGGCTCTGTATCCAGCCCAGCAATGGATCTTGGGCACAACTTGAAACATTGCCTTTGCTTCAGTTCCAAAATTTATCTTTAGGAATAAAATCTTAAAATAATTCATAAACATTTATCATCATCTTCATTGTTATCATTATCAGCATTATCAATAACTTCAAAGACAGAACTCAACAGGACAACCTCTGACTACCCCAGGTAGTGGAGATTTGTATTGCTGTCATTACTCAGAGCACCCGTATTTAAGTTACTTAACTTCTGCGATCACGATCACGTGTTTTGGATTTTTTGGCAGGAATATATTTTGATATTTGTATTCTTTACATTAATGTTGTAGAGAAGACAGCTACTAAAAAAAATCACTGTCATAGTTTTGATAGCTTTGTTTGCATGCCTTGGATAAAGGTAAAGGCAGGGCAAGGCAAACTAGACAAAAGCTGCTCTTTCTTCACAACGTTACCACAAAGTGACTTCAATTGCTCTAACTGCACAAAGAGGGAACTCAGACTCGCTCACATGTTATTGAAGCTAACAAGGTAATCCATCACCTGGCCTAAGCAGCTGACCACGTCAGTGCCCCTCAGCCCACGGCAAGGGCCTGGCAAACTACAGCAGCTGAAACGCTGTGCCGCGCTCCCATCCCACGTTTACAATGGTGCAGACCACACAGGTAGTAGTTGCCATGGATAAGCTGATACTATGCTTTACTGCATTACTCTTGCAGTCACTTGTGTGCCTGAACCCCTGCTTACAGCAATATATTTCTGCTCATAAAATTCCCAGCACAGGCAAGACCAGCTTTTGCTTTTATCATTAGTTCAATCGCTTTAGTGTAGATCCAATTACACAGGTATAAAATGTTTCTACTGGCATACCCTGGCACCAGTACAACAGCAGTTAAACAGATAACTCTAGAATTGGGACGGATGTGTGAATAACAACAGCTGATCAACAGCTATGCTGATAAAATTTAAATGAGATCAAGCCTAAATCTTATCCTACGCTGATAATAGGAATGTCTGTTATGTGTCAGACTTACTGGACGTGAGAACAGAGTAAGACCAGAGCTGATCTCGGTAAAACCTCCCTCAAGTTCTCGTGGGTTATCCTTTAACACCAGTCAGAGCTATCCAGGTTTCTAGCCATGCTGTGGGCAGTTGTGGCCTAATCCGCAAACACACAGGCATGGCAGCAATAAATGCCAGATTGATGATTACCACTTGAACATAGACATTATGGCATTGTGTAACTGTACTTTAACTACATATCACCAGGTTTTACAATTCCCAGTGAGCTCTGCGCTGTTTCAGCAGGTGAAACCGAGAAACAGACTGTAGGTCTGTTCAGAGAATACTGCTTTCTCCTGACCACAGCAACGGGTCAGCACATAAAAAGGCAAAGGCGAAGAAGTATTGTAGTCTTTCTCCACTGCTGCTTCTATTCATTTGTGTGCAACATGTTGTAAATGAAGAGCAGAGGCTGTGATCTGTGTTACACCTGAACTAAAAATGTCTCACATTGCTCTGTGAAGGGAAAAAAGCTCAACCTGTAATCTGTACTGCCATGCAGTTCAGGGCATATTCTAGCCATAGTGAGACAAAATGGTTTATCTGAAATGAAAATAAAGTATCCATTGCTGCTGATGTGTCTGCCAAATTTAAAACATGATATAAACTAAAGTCGACAGCATAAGCCACTCAAACAAGGCCTCAGGGATTCCAAAATGTGCCTTAATATTTATTTTTCATATTTGATTGCAGGTTATGCACAGGTAAGTGCAGTGCTACCCTGAGGGTTTTAAGTGTAATGTAGTCAACCATGATAATACCTTCAGTATCCCAGAAGACACAATGACTAATACGAAATGAAAGCAAAGCTCAGTGTTTTTCAGACTAGTGTTAAGTTTTCTCTAACGCTATGTAGTAGATTTATGACATGTTTTCAGTATTTGCCTACTAATAAGACAAAAACAAGTATTACCTCATTTGTGACACCATATGTTCCAGCACTGAAACCCCCCTAACGTTAACTTGCTTTTATAACCCTGTAATACACAAGAAATTGCTGTCCTCCTGTCTATCCACTGCTTCCTGCAGTAATTTGGACTGATATTTATCAGTCATTTTCTCAAAAATGAACCACTAACCACTGACACATCTACATGTAGTGGCGATAAAACCAAATTACCCAGAATTAGTCTCCTTCAGGTGCTCCCATCCATTTTAACCTATCTCTTAGTGGTGAAACATGTAAGACCTGGTCATACAAATACTGTGTGCTTACAGATATTTTTCTTTGCCTTAATTATATTTAAAATAAAACTGGAATCTCAAAATAAATTTGAAGATGTTTGCACGTATTGCAGAGATGTGCAAAACCAGAGTTGTGCCTCAGAAGAGAACAGTCTTCACATAAGATTCGCCAGCTCTAGCTGCTTTATGTTGTTCAACTGACACACACAGATCTACATCTGGCTTAACAGTGAGCAAATTCAAGCAGCTTTACATTGTTAGACTAGCCCAGGACACCAAAAAGTACTACTGAACTTCATTTTATCTCTGATAAAAGAAAAAAAAGGTAAAGTTAAGCCTAGGCTTCTTACACAGTCTTTTGCTGGAAGTTACACTTGCAGAATATACTTGCAGAATGGGATCAACAAAAATTAGCATGCAAAGTGAAGAAACACAGAACGTCATGTTGTATCTTCAATTTCTGCCCCTCTTTGAGGCTTATTGTCACCATGCCTTTGGACCTTGTTTTGGCATTTATAGCACAGAAACCTCCCTGGAAATACACAGTTTGAGAAGTGAGGAGGCATATACAAGAAAGGAGGGATGATGTCCTCTTGCCCTTTCGCTGTAAGCAGCTCTGTTGTTCGAGTGCATTCACAGGAGACCCGGTCCTGTGCTTCCCTGCCAGCTACTGGGTAGACTGGTCCCTTTTTGTATGGAGTCTGCTTCCGTTGTCACTTCAGCTTACAATCTGGCTGCTACCAAAAAGGAGTTCCTCCCGTCTCATGTGTTTTAACACCCATGTTTGTAGGGGAAGCCAAGTTCTACTTGAAAATATGGGATAATCATAATTCTAAAAATTGTGGTTATGATCTCTGCATTGTGGTTGCCTTCTGGGCTGTAAGAAGATGCTTTATCACAATTCAGTGTGAAATTTGGGAGGTCCTGCCCTGTGACAATGGAGAGCAGTTCCTTTGCCCTTATTATCATTATAGCTATGTCAATGGATTAGTTAGTAAAGCATAACAAATACAGATCTTAATCTATTGTAGTGTTTCAAGGCTACTGGTGGATTCATTAGTTATGAAAAATACAAAATTTTACTCTTGGTTTTCTTGCTTTCTAAGAGCAGAATGCATGCATGCGTAAACCAAGAATTAGTGTTGGAGTTTTCTGTGGATTCTAAAGTTATTCACCTCAAGGGACTTTGGTGACATTGTACTAAACTAAAAAAAACAGAGCTCAAGTGGTTTGTTCTGTCACCAGGGCCCCTGAAATGTACTTGCAACCTTTTTCGTGGTATAGCACTCACATTTTTAATTTATGTTGCACAAGAAGAAAGTTAAAATCTTACTTCCTTCTATTTTTCCTCCACCTCTTGCTTCTTTGTTGTCTTCGAGACCAACTACCCATGGTATTTCTTTCTATTTTCTTAAAACTATTTGCAAGAGCATTTTAATATACTTTGTCTTCATTTTGAGCCTATGCTGTTTTGTAAAGCAGTAGTGGGGTTTAAACTGCACCCCACTGTAAGTGAGGTTATTGAAGTGGTTATTCAGAGTTTATGACTTCCTCTCTTTGAATGCTGTTAAGGAGAACTTTGGTTCTCATTGTTCCTTTGCCCATTATCTTGGAGAACCATACAGTATTAGTTAGGCTCTTACAGAAGGGAAATGAGCTTCTTGTATTTCTTATTTTAGACTTTGTTCAAACCTCAAATTGTTCTGGCTTATCCTTTAATAATCTCCAACTTTACAAATGCTTTCTTGTCTCAGCCTGTAGTTTTGCTACTAATGAGGAAGATGCCATTATCCTAACCCAAGGTACTTCACCTTCATCTGGCAGATCACAGGCTTATCTACATAGACCAGTGCAGTAGAGTGCAGAGATCCCTGAAGCAGTATGGCTTCATCAGAACAATTTGCAGCTGGGCAGATCAGCTCTGCTTTTCAAACTGGGCTAATATGATTATATTCAGCCACACTAACATGATTATATTTCTGCCAGGCTTTATTCCTGTACTTGTGCACACTGCTGCCATTATGGCATACAGACCTACCTACTCGGTGAGCGCTGCTTTGTCTCAGTTTTCTAGGCTGTGAGAACTCCTTTACTATATTCCAGTGTTAAATTTATAGCGACGCTGTTTTGTGACAGTGAGAAAGCTCTGTTAGAGTACAAATCCTTTCCTGTTCCCTCCTCCCTGCCATCACGGCTGAATACGGCCTTGCACTATTTCCCCTTTATGTTTTATTAAAGTTATTAAAGATGTTCGTTTTGCACTACGAGAATGACAATGAAATCTAGCTTGCCAAAGAGTGGTGCATCCAAATGTTTCCCAGAATAAAAAGGTTAATTGCTAGTGAGTTGCAAATGCCAGTTTGAAGTAATAAATAATGATTCTTCTTCCATGTCCTAAGCAGTCAATCCCTATCATATGCTGACTGCATGTGCCAGTGACAAATTTCTGCAAATAAATCTCGTAATAGGCCACCCTTCTCCTCTGTACCAACCCCAAAATGCATTACTGCACTGGCTATTTAAACACTGGAAAGTAAAAAGCATTTCACAGAATTAATTTCCTCTCTTTCATGAGAGAGATATAATGCATTAGCTGATTTGAAAACAGAGCGAGTTTCCTTTATAACGTGGCCACTCACTAGGCAGGCTTTCCACAGGGCACAGGAGCTAAAGTAAACAATCACTTAAACAGAAGGAAGCTCTCTAGTGCCCTGCCATGCTGATGATTCTAGAAAAAGAAAAAAAAGAAACAAACTAACATTTCATTGCATGTTGAAAAGAAAGTGTAAGCACTCTGTTTAGAAAGCTTTAAAGCATAATTGAAATTCAACATGCAGATTTCTGTATTATTACAATGCTGTATGCACTAGATCATTTGCTGAGCAGCCAGCATTTTAAATAACACATTGCAAGAACTTTGTGCTGGTACAATAACAATGTAGAAAAATTAGGATGACAGCACAAGTATACTCAGCCCCATAAACATTCTTCAGCCGAAATGGGAACTACAGTGCAGTGCTAGCCTATGTATTATGAGGACAGAACACTTCTGCTTCCATGTACCGATGGAGCACAGATCACTAGTATGCTGACAAGCTGAACTCAAAACAAAGAGGTACGCTACATATGTACTGGCAGGTAAGCTCACTGATCTTTTTAACCCAATGAACATCTGATGTGATGTGAGATGCACTAAATTGTATATTGCGAATCAAGGTCAGAATGAAGGGTGACTTAGTATTTTGTAACGTTCTCCCTGCTTCGCTGACTGAAAGCAGTCGTGAATTCCAGAGTACGTTTTCCTATTTTAATCTGATAGCAATCTGAAAATGTATTTGACTACAGAACTAACTGTATCTAAACTCAAGTCTGCAAGAAGTGGCAGGGAAAATAACTGAAAGAAGTAATTTTACGCTTGTTGTTATGCTACCATGATGCTGATGCTGCTGTGCACAAAGGCCAGCATCTCTGTATGGAAGTAAGGTACCATGCTCACTGCTAAGGGGGCCAGGAGCTTAAACTGGCACTGTAATATTCTAGGCTAACCCTCTCTTCGTTTTGCTGACTACAGTCACAGCAAAGAGTTGCATTGGCATGAGAGTGTGTGTGACTGGAGCCTCCTCTTTGCTTTGGGAGATGGATGACGCTGGCAGCCCAAAGCCACAGCGCACAGGAGAATCTGGTTCATTGTGCAGTGTGTTAGCTGTGCCAAATCATATTAGCAAAACGATCGACCACTAACCTAAAAAGGATTATTAAATGTATGTCTTAAATATACAATGCAGAACAACATTTATTGAGATTGTAAGGTAGTTTTGGTTTTGTTCTCAGAATAAGTCATGTTAAAGAAAACTATGTACAGAGGAACAGTGTGTGAAAAAGAGTATTTACACACAAGGATGTGTATTTACACTCATTGAGGTTTTTACCATTCATGGCATAGCACAGGATTCACTGTCACTAGTAGGACTCAATGAAATGCCTGTTCTCCGAATCAGCCTCCCATTTATCCACTAAACCTTCCTATTCCATCCAATCTAAAGAAGTATTTGTAAATGGAAAATATAATCTATACATTGAGAAGAGGAATACATTAGCTCTTTAATACGGACGTGAAAGCAAATGTGATCTTGGACTATAGCTGTGTTTGCCCATAACTGTAGATCATTAGCAAGGCAGACTGAGTGAAAATAAAAGACTCCCTGGCAACCCTCCCCCTCTCCAAATGCCCGCTCAAGCAGAAAAACCCAACCGCCCTGCATACACATTCCAAGGAGCCACTGCGGGGCAGTAACAACAAAAACATTCCCAAGCAAAACAAGGGCCTTTGAGCAGCCGCTTTGCCTTGCCTGAGCAAAGGATACAAAGAAACAGTTCTTCGAATAAAACCCGAACATTCGGATTTCCATTCTTACATTATAAAACGTTATTCGGCTTTTTGGGAAACATTTTATAGATACGCTTAGCTCCACTCCTTAGCTCCACTCCTTCCACAGAGATGCTTGCATACAGCTATTCTGAAGCTCTGTTACTCATGTTTGGATCAGTGAACAGAGGCTGCGTGAGATACGCAAGACATTAAGACACTATCTGGATTTTTGTGTGTGCATAAACTCTTCTACCTGAGGGCTACGTAAATAAGTTCTTCGCAAGTGATTATTCTCTGTGCGGGAATTTTTCCTTGTCAAGTATAGAAACCTCTGAAGACTAGATATTTTTGTGCAGTCTTTGTTCCTTTCAGGGCAAAATCTTGAGTGAACAGAAGTTATTACAAAAAATTATTTTATATCTTCAGGGTAAAAGAATATACTTTGTTCAGTTTTGGATGTAACCTGGAACCAGAGTTACTGAGCTGCTTTGGATCTGACAATTCACATCTACAGGTTCAAAATCAGATTAATAGTTTGGTCTTCCTTTCTTCTATCCCAATCATTTTGTAGTTATAACATCAATGAAATACAAAGAAATTAACTGTTGCTTCTATTTACATAGTACCAAAAGGGAAAAAATGCCTATTTAAAGATCTGTAATTACAATCTGAAATTTGTATAAATACAAAACTTACAGTAACGTTCATTCCAAATAGCTATTGCCCTTTAGTGCTGCAGAAATTTTTACCATATGAGTAGTGTATGCTGAAATATAGAACCTGTAAAAAGTTGAAGTATCATACTTCAATTAACGTGTTAGAAAATGAGGATCAAGACATAAAGAGCTGAATTACAGCCATGGCTCTTCAGTTACACTTTGAAGATCATTTTCATTTCCATTTTGATCTTAAATCCTACTCACAAGTAATTAACATTTGGGGATGCATGACAGATGGTATGTACCACCTTGTCTTTTGGGGCAGTCTTTTCTTGTCTTGGCTGTTCCAGATATATTCCAGACCTAAAATAATTTGGGGGGG
>Ga0065711_1039713_pt1 | contig 17565 bp, 10 predicted proteins | sample Hoacrofraction12_FD_59098 | JGI IMG/M metagenome (GOLD analysis project Ga0065711, IMG submission 59098) | Hoatzin crop microbial communities from Cojedes, Venezuela - Epithelial fraction 12 v2 (version 2) | ecosystem: Host-associated > Birds > Digestive system > Esophagus > Crop | place... | reverse complement strand
TGCAGTGAAGCAGACAGGTGCTGTTAGCTTTATGTGCCTCTCAAACCAGTTCTTTTTGGCTCCTGTAACTTGCAGAGGAGCAGCAATCGGACAAAGACATTTCTCAGATACAGGAGTCTATTTATAAAACACTAGGTTCTCATAACTGAAAAGCTAGGGTTTTTTAATTGGAACCTTCTTCTCCTGAAGCTAGTAACTTATGTTCCTGGAGACTAGTATCTTCCAAATTAGCTACTATGTTTGAACTGTTGGCTTTACAATCCTCTACCCAGTACAATTAATGATTGCTATTCAGGCCTCAGAGATAAGGACTGAAGTACTTGCCTAGGTCCCTGATAAAGGAGTATGAAGAGCTTCCTGTGTGCCATTAAAACTACTAATGTGAAACTGGGGCATACATAGCCACAAAGAAATAGAGGATACAGCAGCATAATGCTTTTAGTTTTAGGTGAGCAATCTTATTTAAGAAGGTGGTGCAAAATAACTTGATTTTCTGCTTACTATTGGGTGACTTTGGTACAGTCTCTTCTTTCATTGAAGTGTATTAACATGGTAGAAACACTTCTGTGTCATAAATTTATCTGTGGTAGCATTATTGGTGAGGCAAAGGTAGTAACATAACTTTTAATATGCAGGCAGATGTTATATAGCACTGTTCCAGAGAGGTGCCTTGCTGAGATTTAGCAGTTCTTGAAAATCTTGGTGTATTTTGCATAGTCTGGTGATTTAAGTAGTTTCACAAACTCAAATGGTTGTCTCAACTGACATGTTTCCTATGGCTGTGTTTTAATAAGAGGAAATTTTAGTGTTCTGTGGTAAAGGGTCCTACCTGATCCTGTTCCTGAGGCTCTACTGCCAGTGTCACTTCAGAGGGAATAATGCTGCAGCTGAATTAGGAAGCTATGGAATGTGTCATCACAGAAGGTAGCAGAAAGCTGACTTTGCTAGGAATGCAAACTATGTCCTTTGAGCTGATTAGGAATTAGGAGGTAATCAAACTAGGGTAAGAATTACTAAGTGTTGGCTGCAGGATTGTTAATCTTCCAGGTAGAGACTACAATAGTCATACTTCCTAACTTCTCAACAGCTGTCTAGTAGTCACCTTCTAAGACAGGGAGGAGAAAGTGGGAGTAATGTTAGAACATTGTCTAAAGCAGCTTCTCAGCAGTATCAGCTCTACTGTTTATCTAGTCTGAAGCACGACCTTATGGTGAAGAAATGACCTTGTATTACTGGTTCTGCAGGGTAGTGGCTCACTTGGTTTCTTGTGCCGATCAGGAAAAGTGCAGACATAAGGACATGACCCTGCAGGGAATTAAGGACAATGCTCATTTGCATCACTCTCACATTGGATACTTTAGTAAAGCTTTCCATACAAGTTACTGAAATCAATAAATCTGGCTGTTCTGTCTTTTCTCCAATGGCTAAACTACAGTCACTTCTTTACAGGTGCTGTTGATGGAGTGGTTAATGGAGATGTCTATCAGGTAAGACAGAAGTATTCTGTACTTAAAATGTGCTGTTCTATTCCAAGAACTTTACCTTAGTCTAGAGACTAATACTTCCCATTTCTTGTGACTAATGTGCTTTTATCTCGTCTCTGAAGAGGCTCTTCTATTCTGATAGCTTCTCATAGAGCTGTTAATGCTCTTAGTATGCCCCTCCTCTGAATTTACAAGCAACTTAAAGCAGCAGTCCATTTTGAATTACGGCTTAACAGGACATAACCACTGTAAGTAGAATAACAGGCTCTGTGGTATGACTTGCCACTAGGTAATAAAGCATGCTCTGACTACCTAGTTTAACGCAAAGTTTTCCCGAATTGCTTGTTCTTTAAGGATAATTCATTCATCCTGGTTGCCTTATCAAGATTGGTTTTAGAATTAGCTGACTGAAAACATTACACACTTAGTGACATAAAGTTGCATGAAATTAAGCTGCTGGCTAAATAGCTTAAACACAGTATGAAAGTGTGTTAGTCAGCCATGATAAGGACAAAAGGAGGAGATACTTGCTTTATTAGTGTCAGGAAGGAATGAGGCATGGCAAGGCAATCACTGTGTTGTAACTGAATTTCACACCAGTTTGACTAAGGCATTGTCCGAGCCTATCTGAGTTTGCTGAATAGCCCTGATTAAATGAATGTTTGGGAGGGGGGCAGCATATGAGCTACTTCTCCACAGAGTGTCAAGTGAACACTGAGCTTTGTGGAGTCACAGACAGCTTTCACTGCTGCTAACATTTTTATATCCTCACCATAGCTGTGACATTGATGGGAAAACTGTATCTTACTGACCCTTTGTGCTTCCTTATACAACAGAAAGAAGGTGAAATCACTAGTTTTTTTGTTCGCAATTCTGAGTGACCGGGTACTTTGGTTGATAGAGCTTTCTCTTAAAGAGGAATAACAGACTGAATTGGCTATATATAACTTTTGTTTTAGCTACCTGTAACTGGTTTGGCCCTGCAACTGGCCAATTTATTTTGTTTTGGATTGAATCTGAAGTCTGGTGCTGTTGCACCAACCTAGCTCCTTCTCTTGGCATTATTCCTCCATTGAGGGCTACAGGAGGTCCAAAGGAGGGACAAGACGCAGCCAAATCTGTCATTAGATGTAATCCACCTGGCACTGTCAGGAGCGGTATTTCTTAGGTCTGAGTAGGGTAAACCAATAAAAGGTGTTGGACTTGGAGTATCCTCTGTGGCAGATAGCACAATATTCATTAGCTTTGTGAATCTGGTATATTAATTCAAGTCTTTGAACTATTGTATAGTAAAAAGTATGCTAGCGCTCTCACTGTTTTGATGCTTAAATGCTGAAATGCCTCTTGTGTTCTAAGGTGCATACAGCAATGCAAATTCTGTAATGTCTTTAAAGGATGTTGGTTTTTAATATAAATTAAGTGCAAATATTGCTGAAGTAGACTTTTTTAACTCCTACGCACAAAACCATAAAAAAAAATTTCACAGCAAATATATAAGGTGAAATGAACTAGAGTATCTCTAGGCCTACAACTGTATAGTGAGGTGTTAGGTATTGTCTTCTCCTTTCTTCAGGCCATAGAGCTCTGTCACAGTTTGACTTCCCAGTCAACTTGAATTTTTGTTTGATCCCTGATTGCTAGAGGCAGTCCTGTATTAATTTTCTTCAATCCTGCTCTAATTTGTGGCAAGATGTTTTTCATATTAATGGTGGAAGTGTGATGTAACATCAGATGAACGTATTATGTACTCAGTTCAAATAAGAGCCGGATTTTATATAGCTTGCAGGCAGTTACCCGAAATATTCAGTTGTCATGTATCAATGACATTACTGTTCCTTCCCTTAAAGGAGAGTAATGGTTCAACAGACTCCTATGCTGCTATATCCCAAGTAGATCGACTGCAGTCAGAACCAGAGAGTATTCGTAAATGGAGAGAGGAGCAGAAGGAGCGCCTGGAGCAACTTGGTAAGAAGGGTGTTTATTGCACTAGTGTTCTTGCCTGTGAGTAACTTTGTGGCAGGTTTTTAAGCAGCAGAATTCTCAGCCACGGTGTCTGGCTCTTGGGAATCTAACATGCTTCTTGCATTTGAGCAGCATGTCTGGATGAGTCATCCAGTAAGCAGACTTATTACTGGTGTAGGAGTCGGCAAGCAAGTAGCTCTCTGAACCCTAAGAGTATTCATGTGGTCTGTCCTTTACTTACAAATAAGCTGACAAAAAATTAACAGCTTTTATCAACAGAAAAAAGTGAATAAATACTTCAGCCATCAGCACTTTTTTCAAAGCATAAAGACTGCTCATTTTGTAATTGATGGGGCCAGCTGTTGTCACACAGATCTTAATCTGATAGCTAAGTTAAGTAATGGACAAGTAACTGAACTAAATACAGCTATCAAATGCAGTGATACCTACCTGTGGACAGCTTCTGAGAGTCTAAAAACTGGTAAGTTTTGCACTTACATTAGAGGAGGCTTTGCTTGGAATTGTTATGACAGAACGTTGTGTACAGTGTGATTCTGCATAGATATGAGCCTGTTGCTCCTATTCTGGGCTAGTTACAGCAGATGAGCTTGTCTGGAACTGTAGGCTGGGAGTAAAAGCATGCTGAGTGCCAGGTTCCCTCACTTTATCTAAGAAAAGAGGCTTTACTGAGCTTTGTACTAGCACTAGTGTAGCAAGGTGACTGTTTCTGTTTTTGAACAGTTTGCAGGCGAACTGTTTTACTGAATCTGACTTAGTCTACAAATGCCTGTCCTAAACTGGACTGTCCCAGTTATGGAGCACAAGGCATTCTGTTTAGCTAATCCTCTGAATGTTGATGGTATTTAGAGTTCTCATGGCCTAAATCAGGAAATCTCCTAACACTTATCTGAGTAGACCCAGCAACTGTCTGCACTAGAGTGCACCCTGAGCCATGAGCTGAAATGTCACCAAGATCCAGCTGGACAAACATGACTGGCAAATCAATTCTTAAATCTTCAGATGCTAACTCACGAAAGCAGGAAGCAGAATGGAAAGAGAAAGCAATAAAGGAGTTGGAGGAGTGGTATGCAAGGCAAGATGAAAAGCTCCAGAAAACAAAAGCCAGCAACAGGTAAGGTTTCTCCAGCCATCTGTAAAGTTATGGTACTGGATGTGAAAGTAATGGGGGAGGGAGGTCAGAATACTTTTAGTATGTCCTAAGGCACTAGTCCTTCAGATCACTGAAGTAACCTCTCATACTAAGAAATAGGTCTCCAGTGGTAGACTATCTTCTTAAGTGTTCTTAGAATCTAGATTAAATGTCCAAGAATAGCAAAAGAAAGCATTAACATAATGAACTAGAATTACTGAAGATTCCTTAAGACCCAAGTTTGAACATGGCCGGGAAAAGTTTTAGTCTACCCACTTGTTTGCATTCTCCTAGCTGCACACGTCTTCAGTGACTGTAATTACCTACCTTGAGAATAGCAATCTTGCTATCTTTAGAACACGTGGAAGTGGCCTTCTAGTTAGTCTTTGCTACACGTTATTTCATTAGGTACATTAAAACTTTTGGCTGCTCCTTTTGGAAGTATTTGAGAAATGACCTGACTCAGTTCTGATAGTGAAGAACTAAATGCTGACTGTGTCCATGCTGGGTTTGAATTGTCTAATTATGGGCCCCTAGGCAGAAACTAATGACTTGGCTGCTAGCCTGCTAAGCTCTTACACTTTCTTAGAGGTTCCCTATGGAATTTTGACTTAACGTTATGTAAAGGTAGATGTGATAGTACTGACTCACTACCATTTAGATCTCTGCCTCTGATGTAGGGTTGCCAGTGTCATTCTGTCCAGGTCGTCATCAGGGCTGCTTTATACTTTGGGGACCTACAAACTTCAAGATTAACTGATTTTTTTGAAACGCCATTTTTCTTTTTCTGTTTTTAATCAAAGCGGCTAGCAGGTCTGTCCTAAGTAAGAGTCCTAGGCAGACTCTGCTTCTTAATAAAGGAAAAAAGGAGGCCTACAATTCCTACAGAATTATGCATTTGACACTTACATTCACTGAGGTACAGTCTTTTGGTTGGGCTGAGAAAGGGAAACAGGATTGGCACACTCACTCCTAGTTGGTGGCCAGAGCTCATGATACCCCCATACCTTTATTGTGGCCAGTATTTGAGTGCAGAGTATGCATTCTGGAGCAGGGTCCCTTTAACAAGTGTTGTGCAGAAGGAGTGTTTGGCATTCTCATCAGCTTGGGGAGATCTCTCTCCTAATGGTACCTTCTGTCCACTGGAAGCAGCTTACTGCTAACATTGGGACTCTAGTCCTAACCTAGCTGGTCCCAACTTCTAGGATGTAGCAAAGCTTTTGTGTTGCCCTTCCGAGTCAGTGGCTTAATTGATACATGCCATGTGGTAGCTGCTTTCCTGTTACAGTAAGTCTAGGTGATACAAGGTTAATGTGCTTGTTAAAACTGCCTTCAGCTGTGTTCCGTACTTCTCATCCTTATCTCTTTTCTCCTGCCTGCTTGCCTGCCTGTTGGACTACTTGCTACCTAGGGTGGCAGATGAAGCTTTCTACAAACAACCCTTCGCTGACGTGATTGGTTATGTGTATGTTGCTTAACTACTAACTCTGTTTGCTAGTCAGCTAGGTAATGAGGAGGATCAGAAATAGTGGCGAATGTCTCAAGGTGACTTCTGAATATTTCAGGGCAGTACGAGCTAATATGAGTAAACAGTCTTTACTTTTTGGACTGACTGATCTGCAGTATGAAATGCAGTTTTCCTGTGAGCATCCCATACACTGCACAATATCCAGCACTTTCAGATTAAGTCATGGAGCATACATACCACTGGAATTTTGGTAATGACTTTAGTAGTTGTTAGTTGTAGGGGTTTACAATTGTTTCCAGGCCAGTGAACACAGCTTAGCAAGATGCTTTGCTGGGTATGTGGGTTAGTGTCTGCAGTCTCATATGGGCGCTGTATTTAGTGGTAGTCACTTCCACAGAGCAGCACAATGTTTAATTCTGCATTAACTGTAATAGGCACTGAGCTCCTGATCTGTGCTGATTTGCGTACATAATCAGAAAGATATTCAAGCAGTGCTTGCACCTAAAGGTCCACAGGTGAAGGAGGGTAGAAAGGAATCACCTGCCATAATTCAGGGTAGAAGTGATGTGTGCATGTAGAAATAGGATGCTATTAGAGAACAAATGAGAAGTTCAAGAAGGTGGTATTGGAAAATCATTATTAGTGGCTGGGAGAACATTTAGGAGCAGCTCTGTGTAGACATTTTGCCAGCCTAATGGATCAATGAGAATACAGCCATTTCAAACACCAATTTGTATGCTAGTTTTCATGGGGTGAAAGGATTACAGTATTCATTTGCTTGTTCATGTATTTTAATTTCTTCCCTTAATTTGTAGACTTGAATTGAAAGATTGCCATGTCACAGATTCCAAGGTGGCACCTTTAGAAGGTGTATTGATGAGCCATGGTGTGGCTTTGAGTGTGTTAATGTTGAAGGTCCAGTGTGGAATTCATTACCTAACTGTAGGTGGATGTAAACCAAGACTTGTGAAATGATGGATTTACAGGTGGTGTTTGACTTTTGTGAAGTCTACTGGAGTTGATTTGGTAGATTTTTCCACTAAAACTCTTTTATTTTCACATGTCCAATGCAAATGTGCAGTATAAGTGCTGCAGAATAAAATTGGCAGCCTGTTTCCTGAATGTAGGCTAAGCTACTAGTGCATGTTCAGCCAGCTGATCATCTGCATTAAACTCATTCTCATTTTCTATATCTGACTTAAACTTTCTCTCCTTGTTTCTTTTCTTCTCTTCACCTTTAAGCACAAACATAAATCATCCTTGCTACAGCCTAGAACAGTTAAGTAAAAAAATCTTCACTGCCCCTTAAAAGTGTCATGTCACATAAAGTAGCAGTGTTGTAGTGACCCTTGTCTTCAGTGGTGTCTGTAACCTTACCATCCCTGTGAACAGTGCTGAACCCTCATGGGAGAGTCATCTTCACTGCTTTTTCTGTACTGCTTGTTGGAGTAGATGGATTTGGTTTGATCTCTTGATGCTTACTGCTCTTGCACTCGGGCAGCTACCAGGGCCTCACAGTTCATGTAAACTATATGCTGGAGTGTTATCCCTGCATTGAAGCAATGGTGTTGGCAGCATAGCAATGACAGAAGGATACAGCTGAGAAGCCACTGGCACTAACTTGTACATAATGGACAAAGCCTCCTTAGAGCCTCCTCAGGGTGAGAGCAGGGTAAATGTGTTTATCCTGTGAGCTGACCTCAGATGAAGTCATCTCCTCTGCCAAGATCTGCTTTAGTCTATAGCACCCAGAAGCATGGGATTCATGACTTAAATTCCCATTGATTCATGCTGCTTCACTACAGCACTGGAAATAGTCAGCAGATGGTTTTATGATGGCCTGTAGGCCTTGGAGCTGATTTAAATCCTCAAATGGAATCTGTTTTAAGACATGCTCGCAGGGAGTTGTAAATTTCCAGTTGGCAAATGTCCAGTATAAGCCATGAGGTGGCAGAGACTTAACCTAGTTAAGACTCGGGCATTTATCCATAAAATGCCTACGTAGGAGTAACTTCCTGGCAGTTTGTGTGGTGACTCCATAGGCAAAGACTCAATAACTATTCTTAAAACCAAACACCTGTATTCCAACATTTTACACAGCAATCCTCTGCACTGCTTGTGCATACCATACTACAGCAACCTACTTTCATCTCCAGGGTTGGGGCAGTGGGGGCTCAAGTAGCCATAATGTCCACAAGCAGCTGTCAGGTCACATTTCTTATGAAACATGCTGAAAGAAACTGCATCCTGTAAGAGGGAAGGAGTGACTTATATGTTGGGCATTAACACAAGGTGCATTGCATTGCTTTTAGGGCAGCTGAAGAAGCCTTTGTGAATGATGCAGAAGACATTTTTCCAGGCACTGAGTGGGAACGTGTGGCTCAGCTCTGTGACTTTAATCCCAAGTCTAGTAAGCAGGCAAAAGATGTGTCCCGCATGCGTTCAGTCCTCATCTCACTCAAGCAGGCTCCGCTGGTTCGCTGAAGAAAAGCACAATGAAAGCACTACAAATGCAATATCTTAACCTTACTCAGAGGAGCTGTTTGCAGTAACTGGATTAATTGTTTCAATGTTTTTTTGGACCAAACCTCATGCTGTATCTAGAACTGATCATTGTTTGATTGCATGTTCTTCCTCATGTTTCCTTTCTGTGTCTGAAATGGGAGAACCTCCAAAACTGTAGTCTCTGTGCTATTGTGCACTGAGATATTACTTCCCACATTACTGATATTAAAGATCTATTAAACAGCAAAATGTGTTGGCTTTGGTTGAACTAAGGTCTCCTGCTCCCTTTTGGCAGGGATGTTTTAATTGAGTGTGAGCAAACATTTTTCTTAATTGTGACTGACCAGCCAGAAATGCTCCTGGTATCTGAGAGGCTGTCCTGGTTATCTCTGTAACCTTTCTCAAAGCTCTTGAGAGCTTTAGTTTAAAAACTGCTTCCCTATCCAATTTATCACACAAGATAGAAGTGCTAGGAAACTGGAGCGGCAGGCTTGTTAAGGAGCTTATCTCACTTCTAGCAGAACTGAGGACACCACCTTCTGCAGGTAAGCAGTTCTGTGTAGTTTTCTGCTGTCACTTCAGCTGCAGATCTTAGCCTGGAAATAAGGTACAGGGCACTGAGTAGTTAAAGCCTTTGATATTCTACTGCGTATTCTATACTGCCTTACTCAATGCTGGCTTCATATTCAAAGTCCTGTTGTGTGGAGGCTGTTTGGGTGTTTTTGAACTGTGTCCCTACTGACTCTAGCAGACGCTTTCTCCCACCAGGGTGGTGGACTGGATATTTGGAGAGCAACAGAAAGGAAGACTTGCTCTTACTGCTGCTCATCTACTGGGTTGGAACTCTGTCTGCCACGGTGTTTGAAACAAACTGATCCAGAACTGTGTTCTGCTGCTTCCTTGGCTCTCTAATCTCACCCAGCATTCACAAGAGCTGTATCCTAGCCTTGCTCTGGTGAGACTTACTGTAGCGGTATATCTAGAAAGATAGCTAGATTTTGTAGATTCTCTCTTCTGCCTTAATTTTATCTTCAAGTATGCTAGCTCACTGCCTCCCTCCTACCTCCTGTATCAGTGCTGTCATCGAATCACAGAATGGCTGAGGTTGGAAGGGCCTTCTGGAGGTTATCTTGTCCAGCCCCCCTCTCTAGCAGGGCCATGTAGAGCTGGGTGCCTAGGACCATGTCCAGATGGCTCTTGAAGATCTCTCGGGAGGGAGACTCCCCACCTCTCTGGGCAACCTGTGCCAGTGCTTGGCTACCTTCACAGTGAAAAACTGTTTCCTGATGTTCAGAGAGAACCATCTGTGCTTCAGTCTATGCCTGTTGTCTCTTGTCCTGTCACTGAAGAGAGCCTGGCTCTGTTTGTGTTTCATCCACTCCAGGTATTTGTACACATTGATGAGGTCCCTTCCTGAGCCTTCTCTTCTCCATGCTGAACAGTCACAGCTCTTAGCCTTTTGTTGTAGGACAGAAGGTCTAGTTGCTTAATCATCTTTGGGGCCTTTTGTACTGGGGAGCCTGGAACTGGACCCAGCACTTCTGGTGTGGCCTCCCCAGTCAAGTGGTGTTACTAGTGCTCTGCTCAGACTTTCTGTGTCTGAGAATTATTTTAGATACTTTGGGCCCTGTGACACTGACCAAAAGAATACTCAGCATTATTTGGGCAAATCTAAGCCCTTGTCTGTGCTTCTGAACACTGACTTGTTTCCTTCAGAGGTCAGCATCTGTCACTTTTTGTGACTTCACGTGACAATTCTGTGCTACCTCTGGTCTAGTTGAGTGTAGTCATTCCTCTTTTTGGTGGCCTTAATTTCCCACTGTTGCTACTTATCTCCACAGCATATAGCTGATGCAGAAAACTGAGTCAGTCAGTGGAATCTGGAAAAAAAAACTGGACACTTCTTACCCTTCAAGCAAATCTGGAGGTGCATGTGCACAAAGATCTCATGCAACATTGAAAAGAGAAGCTGCGTGCTCCTGCTGAATACATCCTGGTATAGAAATTGCTTTGTTTACCTTGTGATTGGGTGGCAGCCAGCACCCAGCCTGTCTGAAATGATACTGAGCATTTGTAGAGGAGGAAGCTGGAGTGGTCATGGGTTCACGAGGAAGCAGGGAGCCTGAAAATGATGGTGCTACACCTTCATCCTTCTAGCCTGAGGAACATGGGCTACAGTTTTGGGTAGCCATAAACCAACATGCTATGGCTTGCCTGTTTCTTGCTGATTTTTTTTTTCTGAGCAGCTAAGAAAGAGGGAAATGTATAATTTACTGGCTTGTATTTTAGAATGGACAAGGTGGGTGTCTGTTGTCTTTGCCAAAAGAGGATTCCTTCGTTAGTACCGGTCCTTGCGGCAAGCTTGTTCCTGCATAGAATGGTTGCGCTGCAACAGTATGCTGTGGTACTGGGCAGTAGTGTGCCTGGGGCTGCAGCAGATCTTTGGGATCCTCAGATGTTCCAAGGTTACTGACAACCCAGGCGTTTGTGGTCCGACTTGGTAGGGGATGGTCCATTTTAGTGTTTGGTATGTTCTAGTCTTAAGAAAGGAAGGGCTGCTCCCCACTGTTCATCAAGGGAGTGATTAGTTAGATCTTGCATCAGTAATGCAATTTTCACTGACAATTATGTACGATTGCAGTGTTGCAATGCTGTTGGCTGCAGCTACAAGCACACATTTAGTCTTTAGATTTGTGTGGCTGTTTACTGGTCACAGCTGGTTACCATGTGCGGAAATTTTACCTGGCTCAAGGCATGAGGTATGGATGAGGTAAAATCTTACTAGCTTTCTAAGAAGTGCTATATCCATACCTACCAGAGAGTTGTGAAATAGCAATTAAAAGAATCTTTAGGGAAAAATCAGGGTATTTCTTCAAACTTTAACCTTAAATAGAGTCTTCATACACTTTTTGTTTGTAAGCACAAATTTGACACTTTTTGCATTTAAAATTTGTCATGTTTCATACAAAAAAAGCTGAAAGATGTAGTATCTGGAACACTTGAAGATACAGAGGTACAGCAATGGTGGTCTAATAGTAAAAGAAAGGCAGAACTGATGTGGAGATGTGTTTTATCTTTTAAACTAGTGGGGAATAATGTGTGCTTTCAAGCATGCAAAGCTTTCTTCAGCAAGTAGTAACAGCCTAACAGCAATCTGTGATTTGTTAAGGATACAACTGATAACTGTGTAAGGTCAGGAGGGCTGAGAACCCAAAAGCTTCACTCAGTTATGACAGCAGCAGAAAGAACTTCCTGTATTGTATTCTCATGGCCTTGCTCAGTCTCAGTCTTCATCTTGTTTTGTGTGAACTTGCCAAACGAACCAACCCAGAAGTGCCACAACTGTTTAAGCAAGGCTGTCTCCTCTAGAATCTCACGAGCATTTTTAGTTGTTACTAAAATACATTATGTGCCCACAGTGCCAAGAATCTGCTTTCAGATTATGAAGCAAATATAGCTTGGTGCCAGACTAAAAGAACTGTACTAAATACAAGGTTTTAGCACCTACACTTCAGCTGCCAAAGCACTATTTCTAATGTGCCTTTGATAAACCATTTTACAAGTAGAGTTATCTGGAATGGTCCAGGGGTTGTACAGTCCAGGTGTTTTACCCTTACTAATGCCTGTGAATTCTCCACAGCATTTGAAAGGGACACAGCAAGCAGATTTCACTTGATGCAGACTGAATCAAGGAGTATAAACTCCACCTGCTCTTTACTGTCTGTGATGTGTTTTTGTGATACAAACTTGACATTGCCTCCATTGGTAATATGTCCAAGTTTCTGACAATTTTGATACACTTAAATGGAGGAAGGACAGTGCTTCAAGACCACCAGAAGGCTGAGGCATTTGTTAATTCTGAGTGTCTAGATGGCAGATCCAAGACTCAAAATACTGAATAACTGAACTTGCTACTCAGGAGACTAAAATGAAATTCCAAACCTTGGTGCTGTACTGATTAGCTATGGGGCTTGCAAAGCATCAGTAATGATCTGTAAAAAGACAGCTAGCAAAACTCAGCTGGCCTCCTCATGGTCCCAAGTCCTGGCTGGTTTGGTTTCTATGCTTACACAGAGCTGTTGTGGGCAAAGCTGTCTTTTTCCACCAGATGTAAGGATATGCAATGCGGTATAGGGAGTGGTAGAGGTCTTACAATTACAAGCTACAGCACTAAGAACTCCAGTTTTAAATCATGTTCCAGCCTTTTGGCACTCTGCTGTTCAAGTATTGCTGGTGCTTGCTCATTGCAATGCTGATTGATTATAAACAAGAACATCCACGAGGAGTCTCTTCCTGCCCAAACTTTTGAGTGTCATGCAGTTCTGCTTAGAAGACTTGGACAGTGGAATCCCTGCTAAGGCTTCAGCAGTTAGGATATAGAACATGCTTACCATACACACTGCAAAACCCAATCTCCTACTCCAGCAAGTAGTATGAGCAGATGCTGCCAATGCAGGTGACGAGAAGGCACTGCTCCTTTAGGCTCTGAAATGCTGATAATAGCTGGGGAAAGAGTTCAGCTGTTGTCATGTGCTTTCGCTCCCCTTCTTCCCTCCCAGTAACAGATAACAAGGCTGGTTTGCCATCACTGGAGCCCATGGGCTGCTCTGAAGGACACGGGGCCAGCATGAAGTAACCAGATAGCACAGTACTGCAGATGTTCTGTGAACATCTGATGTTTGCTCCCCCTGGGATTGGATACAACTGGGAGCTAGTGTCCATAAAACCTCTGGTCCACCATAAAGAACCTGAAGTGCAATGGAGGTTTCTGAACAGGGGAGGAAGAAGAAAAAAACAAATAAAATCACTATTATGCTATTAATTTTTTTAAAAAATTTATTTTATAAACCCACAAACTTCTCAGGGAAAACTGCAAGGACTTCTGTACCACTTGCACGTATGTAGCAGGTTCTTGTCCAGTTGACAGAAAAAACATTTTCAAAAACGTTTGAAGAACCGTTTTCTTAACAGGACTAGACGTTAAAGGTGTTCAGAATAAAACTTTTCAAGTGTGTTTTAGTCTTTCATGTTTTCTTTATGCCTGCATCCACCTTTCAGCTGCTAGGGAAAAACATATCTGGAGTCCAAAACATCAAAAATGTAGAGCTTAAGGAGGTCTGGAAAGCAAAAGCGTGGTCCCACTTTTGGTCAGGCATTCCTGGTGCTGCTAGATGATGGGAAGATCAAATGACGGGGCTCCTCTCTGTTAGAACCTCAAAACTGTTACTCCTGACCTGAGCTACTATCACTGTAGAGCACAACCAGTTTTTCCTTGACCTGCTCATGGGGCTACTGCTCTGGTATTGACTTTAGTGGGAATCACCAAGTAAACCAAGCCACACAGGAAAAGGAACTAAGAACCCCTGGTGACATAAAGCCTATTACAACTTTGCAAATGGTTAAGAGACAGTATTTGCTGGTTCTGAGTAAAACTATGGTAGAGAGAATTTATGCGCAATTATTCCTGGACACATCAGGAAGGAGATCTGATGGTGTTTCTTAAATCTGCTATGGAGATGCGAGTTCTCAATAATCATTCCTTGCGGAAGGGAGGATGAAGTGAAGGCAAATTGTGTAGATTACGTCCCAGAATTAGCCAGTAGAGTGATTCACTATACGGACAGCTATTCAGTCCAAGATTATTGTACAGCAGAGGGCAATAGTTGCATAAGGTTGTTTCATTTTGGTTGGAGCAGTTCGAGTGTGGAAATAGCCCCTTTTATTCCCCTGTACTAGTACATTACTGGGTTCCTGAGAGTATCATCAGCGGCTGAATTAGATGTCAAAATAGGCCATTAAATGCAGGTCAGAGGATGGTCTTGTGAATTCCTACACAGGTAATCTTCTTTCTGAGACAGCTGATCAGTTAAATGGGTTTGTTTTGTCTGTTTTTCAGTTTCTCCTTCTGTCAGATAGTTATTACTACAGTGTCTTGAAAATGTGCTAAAAAGCAGCTCGACAAAGTATCAAGAACTAGTTAAAGACATAAACCATGGTTTAGCTAGGCAAGCCTTCACTGGTATTTGACATACTTTGGTTGCAGGCTTTTGAATGTGTAGAAGGCGAGGATGAGGCTCAAGATCTGACTTTCCATCCTGTGAACTGATGGTAAATGCAGGTCAAGAACAGTGTACCTGCAGCCGCCAGAACTGCTGAGGAGATGCACTATGTCACTCTGTAGTGAACAGTTTTCTTGAAAGGTAGAGTTCTTATGATCAGATCTGTCACACAGCTGAATTTCAGCTAACTGGCTACCAAAGAATAGAGTCCCTTCTCTGCTAACTTGGCAAACAAAGTAGTAGACTAAGTCCCTTGAGAAAACCCCAAACAATAAAATTCAAGTAATTTACTGTTGACCATAGCCAGAACACAAAGATGCTTACTGCTACGCTTGTCAGTTTATTTGGACTGCTCTGCAGGCTGTAAGCTCACTAGACCACAGTCTTCATATGCAAAACTTCTAAAGGTGATATAAAAAAGGACTGCCTCCACCATGTCCTTCAGGAACCACAATTTCTAGATGCTGCCTTTCTGTTGGTAGAGGCAACTTCCCTCGTTTCCAGACACTGAAATGACTACCTGCTATTGGCAGCTACATCATATTTACTTTGTGGGTGGACGCCTGGAAACTGAAAAGCTGGTCACATTGTATACTTCTCATTTCACATAGGTGGGAAATGAGATATGGATCCCCAAGTGTTAACTATAATTTGACACACCATACACATTCTCCCCACCATACATCAAGATAGGCTAATAAACAATTCAGCTACACTTAAAGCAACATATGGACTTACCAACAGAGGTGATTAAGAACAACAGAATTGCACATTAATTCCTATGGAGTCAAGACAAAATACAGGAAAAATACAAAAAAGATAATACCTAAGTTAGGAAATGCTGAAGTAGTCACTAACTATTTAGAACACTACTCTGATTCAGTAGCTGCTCTTATCAAAGAAAAATTTTGGGCAAAGTATTCCCTCCACCCATTAAGAATCTGAATATGCTATAGCTATAATGCTTCTGCATACCTAGTATATTCTACGTGTAGTATAATCCAGTACCAGGCTAGCAGCTCCAAGAAGAGCAGGATCTGCTAGATTTGAGACCACCACATCCACAGTTTTAACAGAGGCCAAAGCCTGTCGATTTATCACATCTTTGACAGCATTAACATAGTGGCTAGCTAGAACTCCAGAAAGGATCACAAGAGAGGGGTTCATGGTGTGCAGAATGTTCACAACTCCAAGGCCTAATGCTGTCCCAGCTGAAAAGATAAAGTAAAAGGAAATTAAAAAAAGCAGTCCAGGCATCAGGAGTTGAAACTGGTCTGTTAGCAGCAAATAACACTGCCAGGGAAGTGTTCTATTCCATAGGGTACACAGTTTTGAGTTTATGTTCTCAGACAATACGAGTTTTACTTTTGAAAGAAAAATTAATGGCAAAGAAAAAAAGGCAATTTTATTGCACAATAATGCATTATCCAATGATACATATGTGAAAGACAAAACAATGCATTACCACACTTGTAAGCTAAAAGAAAATAGGAAAGCATTACTCTACCAGTGTAATGCTATCAGCTATGTATGAGAAAGAGGACTGTTTAAAGCTAGTAAAACAGTAAAATATTCCATGTAAAGTAATATGTAAATTCCCTTTGCTTACTCAGACTAGCTGTTCACCTGTCTACAATGAAATGTCCCCAAATTTTCCAATGTGAGAATGCTGAGACGTCACTTTTTTTAAGCTGATCTTTGCAGAAGCTTTTAATCTTCTCATTTATTGGAATAGAGACTTTTAATACATGCTTCTGCTCACATTCCTCCAACATTTATATTTAACATTTCATGACCATTAGTAATTCTTATGTAGAGATGGCCTCAATGTGCAGACCTGTGTTTGTAGTGTTACAGTGCATTACCATTTCTGTATCCCCAAAAATGTAACCACGAGAGGGTTCCACCCTCTGGTCTATGTTCTCACCTGTTCTGAGAATGCTGTCTGCTTTTGTGTTCCCAAGTTTAGCTGCTTGAATGAGATGTGCAGCACTAACAACCTCCTCCTTCTTCATTGACATTCCTTCTACTAAAAGCAGATCCTCTGTTTGAAGAGCAGGAGAGAAAGAGGGAAAACATGGTGGTGGTGAGTCAAGAAATGGAGGGTGACAAACAGGCAGCTAAGATCTTTACATCTCTTTTACTTGCATACTGAAACCTGAATCCTGAGCAATCTGTCCAACTCTGAGTTCAGCCAAAGCGGTCATATCCGTATTATTCAGGGACCTACTTGTAGGCATCAAAGTCAAACAGTTATGGTAATTTGCTAGTCTTGTCATTCCTGAAAGTTAATAAAATAAAATACAAATGTTCTCAAACTTATTTAAGACTAAGAAGCTATTGCTGAAAGACAGTCACTGTGAAACCAAACCTCACAGAATGCCTGTCAGATTACTTTACAGCATGCTTAAAAGGGAGAGACTAAACTCTACTACACGCTCCTGGTAATTGTGAGACCAGTGGTTCCAAATTTGGCTTGCCTGCGTATTGCCATCACTGAAAAAGAACTGTATTGTGCTACGCAGGTTGTGGCAGCTCCTGGGTTGGCCATGCACAGGAATCCTGTCTGGTTGCCTGTACACCTATTCTCGTCTCTTCCTAGAAAAAGATGGCAGGTCTGTTTTTCTTAATATCATCCTTGCAAATTTCTTCCTATTCCGCAATTTAGTAATGAAGTTTTCAAAAAATAAAGTACATAGATACCATCATGCAGTTTCTTAGCTTCTCTCTGTAATGCTATTCCAGAGGCATATGCTTCTATACATCCTTGACTACCACAGAGGCACTCTGGTCCATCTAAAGATACAACAATATGCCCAAGCTCAGCAGCACAGAAAGAACTGCCGTGGATCAATTCGTGTTGATGAATGATTCCACCTCCAATTCCTGCAAAGATACGAAAACGTCTACGATTAAAAAAAAAAAAAAAAAAAAAAA
>Ga0065711_1039712_pt1 | contig 17566 bp, 10 predicted proteins | sample Hoacrofraction12_FD_59098 | JGI IMG/M metagenome (GOLD analysis project Ga0065711, IMG submission 59098) | Hoatzin crop microbial communities from Cojedes, Venezuela - Epithelial fraction 12 v2 (version 2) | ecosystem: Host-associated > Birds > Digestive system > Esophagus > Crop | place... | reverse complement strand
CCAGGGATGGGGCCTCCACTACCTCTCTGGGCAACCCGTTCCAGTGTTTCACAACCCTCATTGTAAAGAATTTCTTCCTTGTATCCAGCCTAAACCTACCCTGTTTTAGTTTAAAACCATTACCCCTCGTCCTGTCACTGCTGTCTCTACTAAAAAGATTGTCCCCATCTTTCCTATAGGCTCCCTTTAAGTACATTTAATACATTTAATCTATGTATTGGGGAATCTATCCTGTAAAGCACATAGGCATGTTAAGGCTTTTTGAAGTCAATAGGACTGCTTGTGCTAGAAAACGTTCCAAGCAGAAGTGGCTTTTTTATTATTCCTGTGCATGTATTCACTTAGGAGGAAAAGTTAAAAACTTTACTTTACAGGCTACCTACAAGTTTCCTTATTCTTTACATGTAATTATAGTAATGAATTACTATAAGCCCTCATATGCCCCAATATTTGTACAATAATGCACCTTAGAATGAATATTCCTCCTGGCAAGAAAAACAAATAATGCCAGATATCACACTCAGATACATAGGGATGAAAGTTAACACAGAAGCTTGTTATTTGCTACTGAAATCAGGGAAGTTAAAATTTCTTGGTTTAAAATAACAGCTTTTTTGATCTAAGAAAGACTAATAGCCGTATAGCTTGAATGTAGATTATAGGTTTGATTAATGGCCACTATGCTTCAGTGAAAAGTAATTCTTTCTGTAAATGAGCTACAACTCATGATAATATTTGTGTAAAGTGATTGAAGATACAGCAGAAAAGTAGTGAACAAAAGAACGGTATATGCTGAAGGACTATGAATACATTTATCAGCAATACAATACTTTATCAGTATTTATGTATTTAGTTACGATAGGAATGAGTGGCATTTGAAAATTACATTGATATCAGGTGCAGAATAAATCAGTTTGACATATATCGTAATAAGATTCTTATCCAGATATACAGATACTGTTTTTCATATAGAGTTCTCATAAGATTGACTAATAAATAGAAGACCAAAAAGTAAATAAATGATGGTGAAAGGTTGTCAGTAGGATGCCATATGAATCAAAACCAGGCTAACTACTATTTTATATAGTAAGGAGGCAAAATTTGCAAATTATTAAAAGATTAGAATAATCAATATTAAGGAAGAGTGCAAAAATCTAGAGGGATATAATGAATGCAGATAAAGGAGAAGCTTGATGAGAATTTTGGTATTAAGTGTAATCTGTCATAGCAGGAGACATAATTTTACTCATCTTACACATTTCTGAGAGAAGCTACGATATGGTTGTACAGAAAAACAGATACTATTTGAGGAAGGAGATGATGTATAGTTACAGAAAGAAAACCGTGGAACAGAGCAAGTAAATTGGTGTTTGTTATTTATTCTTTTATAGTGCAGGAATGATTTTCTGTTACTGTAAAAAATGACACTTGTAAAATTGATATAAGTAAATACATCTTGGGACTTCTTGCCACAAGGTATCACAGGACATTTGAGATAGAGTTTAGGTATTTTTATGAGTAACAGAGACATTCATAGATGAAAACAATTTCAAAATGAGAAATGTATATCGAAGCTTTAGCAAGTAAGCAGATTCGGTGTTGCCATGTGGTGAGGGGGACCTGTCCTTGCTAGGAATGCTCTGGCTCTGTGAGCACCCTCACAGACCAGCACCGCGTCCCACGCAGAGTCAGGCCTTGGTAGGTCCAGTACACAGGGTGGCTTTCACACCTTCTGGAGTGCTTGTTCAATGTTAGCATCGTCACATACGGATACAAGGTATTCCATGTAAATGTATGCATACTTACAGGTAGTAAGAGGAGGTGCGCAGTACTTTGTGCATTACATTTAATGCTTTCATCTCCAGAATAGTATTGAAGAAAATGTCAGGCATAGCATAGAGGTGCTAATTTGCATGCAGTGATGTGCTGCTAGCAAAGGCATTAAGGCTTTACAGTATAGCAAAGGCATTACTTAAAGTCTATAAATCTACTATTATTTTTACATTAAATTCTTTCTCTTTTAATTGTAGAACTCCAGGAGAACAATGTAGGAATGCTTATAATATTAAATTACTTACTGTCCATGATTCCCTATAAAATTCCCTGCAACATAAATGCCAAATGTATACCTGATAACTTGCAATTAGTTATTATATGCTGACATTCAGAACTGAATTACCATGCATAAATATTAATTAAATTTGTTTTAAACATCATTGATTAGACTGCAGTACAGAACCCTATTATTTCTACGTGTCAAGCCTACAAAAATGGTTTTTTATCTTTTGTTCTGGGGCAGGTGTTATCTTATCATGCAACGTGTTCGAAGGCAGAAGTTGATAAATTTAAGGTAAGGATTTAAGTTTTTAGTTACTTCTGAAAATATAACAGTAAATTAAAATGGATCTAGATTATCTGAGAAAAGTTTTACATCAAAAGCAGAAAATCATAATTAACAATGATTGACGAAGGATGTATGTTAGGCTGTTAGGCAGGGAAGGTGGAAAAAAACTTTCAAAGGACAAAGAGCTGCACTGATGGGTGCACAGCAGCAAAAATACCATTGTCCCAGCACGGGCTGCTGGAACTGCACGTCAGCCTGGGTTTGGTGGCCTCCTCAGCAAGAACCACCATAAGGAGATCATACCACAGTGGGGAGTGAGGAAAAGACTAGAGAAAATAAGAGGAACTTGCGACTTTACTTGCTTATAGTGTGGAAGCTGCCCTGTGTTTACTAAAAAAGCAGAGGATTCACTGTCAAGATTGTGCATAGGCTCAGAAAGCTGGACATGAAGGTGAGAAGTCATCTTCTAACTTCTGTAAGCACCCTGGGCAGAACTGTAAAGCAATGTGTGCCGAACATAGCATTGCTAGGGACCAATAATTATGTGTTCTCACTGAATCCTGCCTTGCCAACGGGTAGAGAATAGGGGGAATGGTGACCTTGCTCTTTCATCACTGCCAGCATTCCAGAGCTGCTTTTGTGATAGGCTTTGTGTGTCCTTTTCTGCTTGAGGAAATACTAGGGAAACCTGGTGGCACTTTCCTTGGCTGTGAGGAATCAGTGTTGTTGAAGGCTCCTCAAAGCTGTTTGGGAGGCTTTTATGGTGGGTATCAGCATTGGTCTCCTGCACATAAAGTGCATTGGAGACTGTGGCAAGGAGATCTGGACTGTTGTGACCCCGCACTGCTGGCGTTCCGTGCTGTGGCATCCTGGCACCTGTCTGGCTGAAAAACGGCTGCTTGGTCGTTGTTTTGATGCTTGGCTGGCTGGCTGCAACCTGTTCTCTGCACCTTGGGGATGGTTGTGGTGGAAGGGGAAAGCCATGCGTGGTTAGCAGAGCTGTTACTGATGAGTTACCTGGGTTGAGGAAGGGCAGCTATCACTAGTTAGTTAATACGTTTGTAGATCATTGCCCAAATGATGGCTGTGCCTTAGCATTCTGTATCGATACATGGTGATAAGGGGTGTAATATGCTCCCCCCATTGTAGTTATTGGTGCAGTTACCCACCCTTTTGTAAGATGAAGGTTAGATTACTGGATTATTGCTGGAATCAAACATGTTTAAGATCATTCCAACACTGCAGTCAGCAGAAAATATTTTTGTGTGCCTAGTAAGTTGTATCTTATGTTTGGCAAAAAGAGCACTGCACACTGTGTGAAAGAAGGGAAGGAAAGGGATAAACGACCATAAATATTTCTTTTTGTTTTGTTTTGTTTTAGTTTACCTTAGAATAAGCACCTGTAATATAACTTCTGTGACTGTCAGGATTCAACCAATATCTTTCTACATACCAGAGGGCCATACTTCTTGGTTGCTGTCAGCTACTGAAAGACAATTCTCCGTCATGGTGTGTGTAGTTGAAATAAAACCCTGCTATGTTACTCTTTGGACTTAGATACTAGTGTGATGAGGAGCTATTCTACTTGTTTTCCCAGGTGTCTTCATTAATAGGTTTGCCAGTCTCCAAGTAAGGAATATCTTGTCATTATCGATTTACCTTGAAGGCAGGTAACTATCTATTTAATGGTTAATGATAAGGTAAATGGAAATGAAAAGCATTTATTAATTCATAACCCTGATAGATACATTTTTTTTAAAGAACACAGATGAGAAAATGAGGAATATAACCAAGCTATTCTTAAACTAAGATGAGGTACTTTTTCAGAAATTTTTTCCCTTTCCTGTATCCAGTTGTCTCGCTTTCAATTCTTGACAAAATGAGTGCCAGGTAGTCCTTGTTAATGCTTTACACCAGTGGTTGTAAACCAAAAAACCCCAACAAAACCCAGAGAGGACCAGAGTGTCTTTTGTACCTTTGACAGAGGGCTCATCCCCAGAGAGGGCCATCCATCCATGGGATGAAATTGCTCCCGTCCCCCTGCCCCCATTGCAGAGCTCTGGCAGCCGGTCTCCCTGCTGAGGTCTCCTGGGGTATCCTACCCTGAAATCACTGCTCCTTTCTCTGTTCATTATATTGTTATATTTTGTATAAGCCCTTTGTTATATTAGGGTCATCTTCTAGACTTGACTGGCTAATAAACAATTCCTCCCTCTGGGGGGATTTGGGGCTAAAACTGTCCCCTCTCCCTTTGGTGATTTATTGGCAGGTGTCGGAGGAGATGTATCTTACAATTTACCTGATGTTCTGGTTCAGTCAGAACAGGAACAAACACACATGATAGAAACATCTAAATGAGAGTAATGCCAGTAGTTCACTATTGGCTCTTGACTGACAGAGGACCTAACAGTAATTAATGACTTTGGAGTGACAATACATTTGAGTTGACGACTTTTCAACATTTTGCCGCAAACGTACTGTAACTGGACCCCAGCAGCTTGGAAATAATGACATATTCTCCCTCCTAGTTCAAGTTGTTTATTTGCATCTTCGTCATCTTATTTCATTATGGTCTTAATAAAATACTTTTCTATTATTTCTTATTTGGCTAAGAGCTCAAGAATATTCTGATATAAAGTGAAAAATTGCAAGTGTACTTGGAGTTTATTTTTCCTCTGGCTTTTATCAATGCATTAATTTTATTGCCTTACAGAAAGCCTATCAAGACTAGTTAAAGTTGATTCGTTTACTTGAAATATTGTCAATAACTTCCTGCTGTTCTTGGATGAATTCACAAATACAAAAATTCACAAATATACCTGCTATCTTTTTAAGAATTAAACGTAACCACTATAAGCAGGTTCTGTAAAATAAATACCATCTATTTCTGTTGCTACTAATCTTGTCTCAGAATTAATGAACCAACAGAAAAACCCACCTTAATGAAACCCTCAAGAAATGAAATACCTTTTCCCAGGTGCTAGGATGGGGAAAAGTGCAGAGCACCACTGGTTGTGGAGCTGGAAAATAGAGGGAAGTTCACAGTATGGAACAATGAAACATGAGTGTGTCATAATGGACCATGTCATGCAATTGGTCTACTCCATATCTGATTTCTACAATTGTCTAAAAACAAAGCAACAACATAAATTTACATTGAATGTTTTTTTGCAAGTTTTTGAAGGGATTCCACTTCTGGTATTACTAGAACATAGCTTTCACTAATAAAAATCTGAAAGCCAAGTTTAAAAGTGCTTAGATGATTAGAAATTGTTCTATTAATGAATGGATGCTTTTTTTGCTCAGAAGAGAATCCAATTATGTGAATCATTACTGTAAAAATTGGTGTCACTGGTCCTTTTCATTATTTGCATTAAAGCTTTTGGGATTCATTAGTGCTGACACTAGCAGGCATGTGTTCCTCAGGCGGCCAGGGCGAGCAGGAGGGCTGTGAGGCTTGGACGCAGTGTAGGCAGGTGCAGCTCTGCTGACATGGATGGAGCCGCCCGCTCAGTCTGCTGCCTGCACCCGGGGAAGGTGGGAATGGAAAACTCACACCCTGAACCCAGGGAGCTTGTTTTAGCAGTAGGACAGGGGACTTAGCCCTCCAGGTAGATACAATTGGAACTGCAGAGATCTGGATTCAGAACCTAAGCAAATCCCTTGGTCTCTGTAGGTGATAATTTGGCCCCGGGGAAGGTAGTGGGAGGTTTGCCATTGATTTCAGCAGGATGTTGTGGTCTTCGGCTTTGTTTCTCATTTGTAAAATTGCATAGTAATCTTCCCTCTGTCATCTTCTATCTATTTATTCATGGCAGTCAGTCTTTTGTATTGCCTTTTCTGATAGAACAAGATCTCTGAGAAAAGTTAAAATTTAAGATCCAGTCCTCTTTTTATGCCAGTTTAAAATGTACATTAAGTGAAAACTTGAGTTGACTTGCAGTGTAAAATGGGTCCTTTTTCCTGAAATTGGATAGGTTTTTAAATGGGGGAAAACACATGGAAGCTTAATTGATAGTTTCAATAACAGACAATTGAATCAGAATTAATTATTCATCAGAATTAATTGTGGGTTATCTACCATTATTCCTGTATTTGGGATATGTTCTGTACTTCCAGGTTCTCAGAATGAGGATGTGTTTTTTGTGAATGATTTATAGGATTGAAACAAGAGCAACAAAATCATATAATCTATAGTAAGTATTGTATGTAGACTCTCTGTTGCCAGATTATTTTACATTTATTTGCTGCTATTTTTCAACTTTGATTTTTGTTATAAATTATGATGGCTTTCAAAAAAAAAAGTTTTCAATCTAATATACTACTAAGTTTATATAAACTGCAAAATATTTTTTATGTTTTCTGATATGTGCTGCATTACTGTTATAGGTAGATTTCTGATACCATTGCTCTAGCTATAGGGAAAAAAAATTAACTTTACTTTTCGTGGGTGCTTGCAAGCAAAACAAAAAAAAAAAAATCCACCTAGAGTGCAAACATTTCTTGCATATCTGAGAATGTCTGTCTGAAGTCTTGAGCCTGATTTATCACAACGCTTCTCCTCACTGGCATCTACATAACTACGCTAAATTCAGACTGAATTTTGGCAGCATAAGCTAAAGTAATGCACCAGTGAATCATACCAATATCAGTATTCATTTTATTTATTTTAAGAAGTTAGGAATAGGTATGATTTTAAAAACTGTGGAAACTCAGTTCTCTTTTGTATTTTAGACTTAAACAACAATTCCATTATTTCCATTATGTACTAGCACTAGTGTTTAGCTATAAGCATTTGTATTATTGAAATAGAAAAATGTAAGACTAGTGAAGTCTGATTAATCTAAGATTGATGCTGTCCTGTAGCACTGTCTTGTAGTGTGTTCTCATTGAAATGCAGGCTCTCCAAGCCTAAAAATAGTTGTCTTTTAGACAAATATAGAAAGCCAAGATACGTGAGTAAAGAATCCAGAATTGTGTCCAGGACAGAGTATTTATAGCAAGAGGTACTGACTTTGGAGACAGTAATGAAGAAGTCTTGTGACTTAGCAAGCAGTCCCACAAACACACATCACCTTTGAATTTAAGATAGTTTCCAAAAAGAATATGTAAACACTGTCCTATTATGGGTAATATACAAGAAGCTATTTTTAAAAAGCTAACCTAATTGTGCAGCTGTGAATGGTATAAGCCAGATCAATATTTAATGACTATGATACATTATTTATAGCCCTGTGAGAGATTCCCTTTTTTAGGTCAAATAGCACACAGGAGAGCTACACAATGGAAAATAATGTATCACCTGCTTTACAGAATCTTCGATTCAATATGTAGCATGAATAACAATTCCTGTATATCTCAATTCTGTAGCCTGAGATATGACTAGTTAAGACTTACCTCCACATAGAGAGGCTTTTGTATGTCTCTTAAAAACACAGACGTTTAACTAAGTAACAATGGAAATAGTTGAACCAAAAAAAGGAAACAACTTTTAGGATTGCTACTGTATATGACAATGATCATGAAAGATGATGGATTTAAGTGAAATTGATACTTGGAATGCGTTACATGTATGATATAAAATGAATTTGTTGTTCATGTCTTATGCTGTTACAAATTTATTCTTACCCTTAAATGCATAACAGTGGGCAGCACAATGAAAAATTGAATTTTATGTATTAGTTTTATCTCCAATCTCTGTAAGGATTGGGAAAGCATTCCTAGGCTATGTTATTCTCTGCTGTGATGCCATCTTTCAATTTAGAACTATTTTAGTTACTTTTATGTTCTGGTAATTAAATCATTTGTCGTGGTTTGTAATTACATTATAGCATTTCTTGGTAATTAAATTTCAGAAAGGCAAGCTGGCCTTTGTGTTTTGGACCACTTATGAAATATTGCCATTTAAATATGTGTAGCTTGCAGATGAGTTTTTTATGCATTGATGACACCGCTATTTCAATCTGTCTGGTAACATGGGTTTATGAAAGACACGTAACACACTGCAGTCAGTATTGAAAGCCACGGTCCCAGCCATGCATATGGCGAAACACATACAGTTCTTTAGAGACCTACAATTCTATGTAAGTACATGAAGTTATTCACATGCTTAAGTGTTTTTCAGATTGTCACACAGACTCTTGGACTTGTCTTCAGCTGTCACAGGAGGATCTGTGGTGGCATTGAGCTTTTCCACAATGCTATTCCAGCTGCTCAGGTTCCACTGAGAGTAACAACAGTGGGAAAAATATCAGGAGAAACCCTGAGGGTAAACAGGGCTTAAATGTTAATATCGAGCTGTGTTCCCTTTTGAGAAATGCACATGTTCACAAGATGTAAAACACGTTTATTTTCTCTGCTTTTCCACATGCACTGCCCACATAAGACAAGACCTAAAGCACAGTGTTAAGAGTTTCATAATTTATGAAACTGAGGTCTTTATTGTATTACATTATTTCATACACTTTTACTTGTGCCTATGTCTTCAGTTGTCATGGAAACAAAAAATCAGGAACACACTGCATACACTGAAAATTATTAAAGATAATAACTAATGATTAAAAATAAAATACTGGTGATTTTATACTAGTTTCTGAAATGTGAGGCTGTCATTTGCTGACATCAGGCTTGTAGTCTGTAGTTCAAAGACATATAAAACTAAATTTTTTAACATTTCAGTGAAGAAAGGGAGTGGCATGGAGGAGTAGGGAAAGATTGTTCATGGTCTTTCCTTACACAGTGTTTAGGTTTAGAGGCATCAAATGAAACTATCAGGGTACTGATTTTAATCTGACTAAAGATCTCTCTTCAGTAAACATGTAGTTAAACTATGAGACTTATCACCGTAGATGTTAACAAGTTAAAAATGATGAATTAACAGAAGGAAAAGGCAAATGAGGGCTGTTGTATGAGGACAGTCATCTCTGGCTCAGGAAGTCTCTGAAGTGCAGCTTGCCGAAGCTGAGAGGAGTGCACCAAGGAAGTATGTTTTCTCAGTTCAAATAGTCTTCCCTGCTCTTGGTCACTCTCAAAGCTAAGCTACAGGGCTTAGAAGTACCTTTGGTCTGAGACAATACAACTATTCTATGTTATTAATCAGTGCCTTCCAACAGCGCTGCTTGGAAAAAAATAGGAAACTACATTCTTTGCATCACTTACTATCACCTAGAAAAGAGACCAGGCCTTCTATGTTTAAAGTACAGAGAAGCATGCTTTGACTTGATCATTTCTGTCATAAATCTCAAAAATTGTAGATACCAGGGTCTGATGAAAACTCCCAAGTTTGCCGAGTTGTGTGTTTTAGTATGAGCTGTTTCTTTTCCTTTCTCAATGACCTGCCCCTGGAAGCATTTCTGGATTGTCCTGCTAAGCTGTTCTTCAGCTTCTTGTCTCAGTGCCAGGACCTGTGACTCTCAGGTGCGCTTCTCCTAATACAACAGCCCTACTCATACAGATATTGTTACCATCATGAAACCTGTTCCAGTGTGGTAGGTTTTACTGAGAATAAGGCACATGAAAGAGCACTCTGACAGTTTCTGGAAAAAATTGAGGGCTTTTTTCTTTAATTTCTTCCATGAGGCATTTTATCAGAAATAAAGTGGGACAACTTGAGTGTGTCAGAGGCACAAAGGGCGTCTGTTTACTTTTGGAGCTGTCCTACTAGACTAGTGTTGTGCTACAGTGTCTGCGCTAATTATATGGAGAGTTAATAGAAGAAGCTAATGGGAATTCTGAATTTGCTTACAAAAATTTAAACATTAAGTTTTATTGAAATTTCAGCATTTGAATTGACTGGCTTTGTAGTTGATCAAGATGAGATTAGGTTGCTGCTAAAGGTCACTGAGAAGATTTCCCTTATATTTGTAAAGGGACAACATTTGTTATTTCCAGGTGAAAACATGGAGCTCGCAGAGTAAAATGTTCCTTTCCCTCCAGGGCAGCTGACACGTGAATTTTTCAGGATGTTGTGAAGGGCAGGTTTACAATGAGTAATTTAACCTGTTGAGGCTCAGGCGCTGAGCTGCTCTCTGAAGGGGCCAGCCCTCTTTGTTGGCTATAGAGGTGTAAAGGGAGGTTATAGCAGTCATGAGGAGTACATCCACCCCGTCTGCCCACCTCTGAATATTTGTAGTCTAACTGGGCAGATTCCTTGCCCTTGTGTTTTCATATCATCTGAGCAGGGCAAGGCACTTCATGTTTTGTTTTCCCATCTGCAAAGAGGGGACAGAAATATTAAAACACGTCTGTGAAAGACTTCAACGTTTCTGCTTTCTGACTGCAAAAGATTGTGTTGCATCTGTATGATAAGCCCACACAAAACCTGTTTATTTTGTAGTGTATGAGATAAGTAAATCCTGTTTTTAAAAAAATCTTTCTCTTGAGGCAAAGCTGTAAGTGATTTGGGAGAGTTAAGGCAAAAGAAAGAAACCTGTGGCCTGGAAGCTACATAAAGCACACAATTTAATCATATATCCATGCCCAGACAATTTTTTCTGTTCATTTATGAATTTAGCACAGGTCATTAAATTAATTTTTAAAAGTAATAGGCTTCATTCAGCAAGGAATAGGTGCTGCTCTGTGGATTACGTCAGGGCAAGGGCGTAATGCAGATGTCAATAAGGGACTTCCTGTGGAATTTTTTTAATAGATAGAGGCAAAATGTATTTATGAAGTGTTTATGCTATACAGAATAATCTCTGAATACATTTATACTGTAGGTTAAAAAGAAGGGAGCTTAAGGGTTAGAATTAAAAAAAATGAAAAATCAACATTGATATTCTGACTGCAGAGTGAAGACACGTAGTAACTAGAAACATTAAATAATAAATGAGTACTGCTAAGATCAGCCACTTCACAGCTAGACCAGAGCTTAAATCCCCTTGTTAACTGCCTTAACAAGTAATAAACTTAAATCACTGAAAATAACGGAAAATTAAAATTACGTGCATAGTCAAAACCAGTCTTTGTACTACTTTTTTTAAAAAGCTGCCTTCTGTAAAGCTGAAATAGATTTCCATTGATTTAGATAATAATTCTAAGAATTTCTGCTGTACTCTAATATTCTTTACAGTACTAAAGAAACGTTCTGAGTAGTTTAAAATATTTCTGACTTATTGCCTTTAATATTGGCTGTTTTTCAGTTTCTTAGTAATTATGCACACTAATACAGTGGTACTTGAACAACAGAAATTAGAGGAGTAATAAAACATGGTTATTAATTTACCCATACTAAAAAAAGTGTGCTACTTCTTTGCTGCTCTCAAATACTGCATTTTGTTATTTACATAGGAAGTTTTGTATTTCTTGCTTCTGTTTTTACATCCAATACCACACTTGGTCCAGGAATTCAGAATGCTTAGAAAAACAAACTAGAACTAGTGGTTGTTGGGGACATAGTATCGCTCACAAGTGAAGGTGAGATGATTTATTATCCAACAGACCTGTTGTCTGTCCTTCAATCTGATCGGTCAGCATAATCCACAAGAATCTCTCGTCAGCTGGAAAGCATTGAGGAATAAACACAGTTCGTAGTTGCCATGCTGTTTAGCTGATGACCATGCACAAAGTGATAAGGCATAGAACACATTTAAAATGTCATGCAAGCCTGCGGAATATCTGATGAATGATTAAAAAAAATCAACACTTATATAATGATAAAGTAGTATGCTTCAGTCAATGACAGACTTGGGAATGTATATTTGGACAGGTTTAAAAACAGGAATAAAAGTCTATCTAGCAAAGACTTTGTGCACTTAAATTGAACCAGAATAATTTTGAAAATTGGGGTACTTCAGCAAACAATGGTACTTTAGGAGTTCTTCACTGTGGGTTTATCATGGTTCTTTCATCATCTATAAGGAGCAAATTATTGCCAACGCAGTTGATCGATATCCGTGAGGCTAGCACTGTATGTGACAGCTCACTGTTCTGAGAACTGCATTGCCAGACTGACTCAGTAAGACCGTTGCACTGTTTGGTTTAACTCATGGAACAAAGAATTCTTCAAAGAAATCCAGAAAATTGGCATATTTCATATTTAAAGTAATGCTTTATTTATCTGTGCTTGGATTCTTTTTGTAGCCCCAGCAGACTGACAGTTATAATTGGGAATTTTCTGGCTGAAAAACCAAGTTGCTTTTCACCAAATTTATCTGGATAGAAATTTTCTAATTAATATTATCAATGATAATTTAAAAATTAAACAAGTTCCTTAGTAGTTGTACTGATTTTAAAACCAGGAAAAAAGAATCTTTTGTTTTCCCTATCGTATACCCCATGAAAGGAAAAAAATGCTTTTGTTTATTTCTGCCTCTATACAGTGTTCTGGCTGCAAACACTTGTTTGTCATAAATGTTTACTGGTATTGATTTTAAGTTACTAATGGGAACATTTTTATACGCGGGGGTTTTACAAAATATTTCACAAAAGAAAACATAAATGTCCCCCAAAGGAAGTAGACAATGTCCTTTAAACGTTTTTGACATTGCCAACGAGTTCATATTAGAGCTAGAACCTTTTTATAATTAAAATTTTCAAAAGCAAAGAATGGGGAAGAGATGAGAAACGATTTTCTGAGATTAATCTGTTTGGCCACTGGGTGCCATCCTTGCTCCACTCTAAGGCTGATGGCCCAGCAGCAGTTCTGTGACGCTGTAAAACCCTGAAAAAGGGAATACCAGTGCAATTTCACACCATCGCGATGTTTGTGCTCGTGCACGTAGCAGAATATGTTGGCAGCACAGGCAGCGCGTCCTGCTTGCGTGAGTCACCAAGAGACTCTGGTGAAACATCCTCACAGGTTCAGCCACGTTACAGCCACAGTCTCGTACCCAGCAATTTTTTTTTTTTTTGCATTCCTCCATCAGCTGGTAAGAGTGAGGCTGTGCTGAAAGACCTGTTTGCACACACGAGCGTGTGAGCGACCGTGCTCCTGGGCAGCATTAGCTTAGCCTCTGGGATTATTTGAAGGAAAAATTTACATGGATGCACACTTATTTCCTAGATCAATTTGTATTTGGGGTATATGGGCCTTTGTCATTCAAGCAAAATTATATCTAGCATATATTATGTAAAAAATATTTGCGATTACAACCTTCTACTGATTATCCATTATACTGTTTCATTGTCTGCCTGGGGGAGATTCCTCTATTGTTTTAGTCTCAAAAGTCTCTTGTTTTATTCTGGGCAAAATCCCAGGCAGAGTAAACATACTTTGTAACAGAGAAATTATGTCAGTAGTTCTGCATATTTAGTCTTTCAAATTTAAAGTGTAAACGCTTTAAATGTATGAGAAATACACTCTAGCGCTTCTCTTTCTTGCTGCAACTGTATGGATAACGAGCAGATTGTACCACAGGCACAACCAGGAAACTGGGTATTTTATGAGGCCGTTTTTGTGAAGCGTTCCATCTTCTTGTGCTTTGCAACGCACTACTACTAGCTCCGAACACACACACGCGTGCGCGCGCACACACCCACACACACCCACCCACACACACACGCTGAGAACATCAGATATTGGTGTTTTCCAGCGCCTTTGTGGTCCCCCAGTGCATACAGCATCCTGTTTGCTGCCCTTAAATGTAACTCAACTACCCCTGCTGACTGTGCTGCCATGCAGCAGCGTGTGTTTTGTCCCAAGCATGCAACGAGCTTATGGGCACACATAAAACAACAAAAAACAACTTTTATTTATGGCCTTCATAAACTCTACTGTTAAACTGATTCCGAGTATCTACTTGTGCTACCTGTACTTTCCCTGAAGGAGAGCCATTGCTGTGGGTGGTGCTAAGGAAAAGTTGTGAGTGGCATAATCGCAGCAATACCACAGCAAGTTGTTGCAAGACCTAGTGTGTGGGTCGCTGCCTGCCCCAGGGCCGCGTGGCAGCTACCAGGGGAAGACCTCGGTGAGCTGGGCGCTGCGCAGCACAGCAACGCCACTCCACACCCACCTCCTGGCCTGGCTCATTGCTTGCTTGTCTGCATATTAACTGCCTCTCTGTCCGAGTCAGTGGTGCCTTAGGTGTTTGTGCACCCCACAGCTTTGTGCCAGGTATGGACAACCTGCCATGTCTCTAAAACAGAGTCACGCAGGCAGGCCTCTTCGCTGAGGTTCATACCCCCTCAGCTGGTGCTGCGGCCCCTCTGCAGCAGCATCTAAGCACAGAATTAGACGTTATATTCACAACATTAATTTGGCAGATGCAAGGTGTCTAGGAGAAAAGGAACTGTTCTGTCAGTCAAATATCATAAGGGTATTTTCACAGAGGCCAGTTAATGTGTATTGTAAGACCTTCACTAAGAACCTCATGAATGGCAAGAAACAAGTATTTATGGCTGTGTTGCCGCCTTTTGCCCTGAAGTAGTGACAGATGAAAGCAACTTTCGTTTAAGGAAAATTTGTAAAGCTAGTAACAGATAGGTAGTAAGTAAAGAGCTAAATAAATACCAGATTTAAGTGCCTATTATTTGCTTTTGTTGAAAGAGCAGGCTCTGTACACTTCATATGTTCCCAGAAAGCATGATGAGGTTGTGAGTTGTGTGTGAACTAGAGCTCTGTGCTGCTGCGCGGATTGGGTGCTCAGGCTTTCTCTGCGGGTGCGCTGGGTGGGGTGAAGCGTGCCGTGGAGGATGTACGCTCTGCTGCGGGGAGGGGAGTTGGGCTCCTGTGCTCACGGTCCGCTCTGCAGAAGCCTTGCACAGGATAACCCTCTCAGCTTGTTAAACTGTAGCAAGATGAAGCTGGTTTATGGAGAATGCTCTTTTGGGCAATCCTGAGTGCTCCTACAGAGTGATTTATGGATTCAGAATAGGATGGGTGGATTTATTTTAAATCTGTTATCAGAACTTGACAAAAACTAAGGAGAAAAAGACAAAGATAAAAGATATTTTAAGGGTAATCACCGAAACGTTCTCTGTAGCTTTTCTGTAACTGTACCTTTTAAGTTTGAAGGTGTTTTCCGTATTACTTATTGTCTGGCCGACAATATGCTGCTATAGCTGTCACACTAGCAGATCAGAAATAGGACTTGCTCCCCAGAGGAGCAGTAGCCCACTCGTATATTTGCATAACTTTCCCCACCAGTCGCTGTGCTGCCAGCCTGGCTTATCATAGGTGCTCTGAAAGAACGTTTTGGTGGCCAGCAGGAACACCATCCGGTGCCACTGCTGTGCAGCCCCACAGTGGCACGTCACCAGAGGTCCCGCAGGTTGGCTTGGTGCTGCGAGTGCTGCTGGAGTACGCTGGGACAGAAAACAGTGCAATACCAGTGTGTAAGCTGTTGTGGCACTAGTGGGGGTTTTGAGGTTTTATTGGGTGCTTTTTTCTTTTTTAGTGTCTGTTCTTGTCAACACCTTCACCTCTTACTCTCACGAGCTTTCTCGCACCATGTGTCCAACTGAGAATTGCAGGACACAATTTGGGCTGTTTGCCACCAAAAGAACCAGTTCCTCTCTGTGCCTTCACATCACGTCCTCTGCAAGAACAGCTCTGACCCTGTTCCTTCCACTCTTAATCAGGTTTTTCCTCTTCTAAGTCTTCAAGGAAGCACCTAGAGCCTTCACTCCCCTTCCTAGGCAGCCTTGTGGAAGAGAAGGCTACCTTGTATCCCTCTTCCCTCACTCCCAAATTTATAGGCATGAGGGGGTCAGTCCGCATTACCCACTTTGCTCTTCATGGGAGCAACAAAGATGAGTCTCTGCCTACCAAAACCAAGTAAGGCTGTTGTGGGAAATGGCACCCTGCATGCCTGACGCTTTTGTATCACTGAGAAATACTCACCTTAGCTTTGCTGCTTGTGTTTGTTTAAAATTCTGGGACGGAGACTGAATAGACCCTTTTGTATGAGCTTCTCGTCTGCACCAATGGTCATAAAAAGTTGACAGTTGCTAGCTTGTAGTATGTGACACACTGGTTATTTCCTAATCACCGTAAGCCAAAAGAACATGAGCACTCCCCTGCGTGCCTCGGGAGATCATTGTGTCGAATGTGCATGCCCTGTAAAACTCCAGTCCAAGGCTGCTGTGGTTATGGACTTTGGCCTTAAGAATAATAGATGCTCAGAGCATTAATTGCTTTTATTTTATGTCTCTCTTCTTTTAAAATAGAAATTTCTGGTTCCTTTTATAGGCTGCCATGTATTTTGTTTCTGTGTACTAGGAAACAACTTTAACATCGAGGATTGATTTTTAGCAACATAAATAACGTATTTTGTGTCTTTTCTATTATAGTTTGCAACAAAATTGTAAATGTAATATTTTTATCTCTGAAATTTATTATTCCGTTTGGTGGGTCCCAATTTCAGAAAGTGGCATTTTAAGACAGGATTGACTGACTGATCAGAAACATTCAAAATACTGTCAGCTTTTCAGCTACAATTCTGGGCTTACCTTTGGAAATAGCATGTGTAACACTGTAATGACATGTCTTCCCTTGCCCTTTTAAAAATAAAATTATAAGAAGACAAATCCATTTCTCAGGCACATATAGCTTTATACCAAAAGCAGACAGTAAATACCATATTTTTGTCCTAAGCCCACAGTGCATGGTAATAAAAGAATTTCCTAAATGCTATATTTGAGTGATATAATGCTTAATGGCTACTTTTCTTGTTCTAATAGAAGGAGCAGAATAAATAGCTTTCTTAATGCCATGAAGTTTCTCTTTTAATTAAAGCAAATACCAGTATTCACACTAGGCAGTAGTTATGTTTGGTAAATGGTCAAACCAAATACAACTTTTTGAAACAAGACTAAACGCAACTTTCTTTGTTCCACATTTCACGTCTAAATTACATCTTATGCTGTTAATTTGCCAGTTGAGGATGAAGCAGTATGCACCACATACACGTGCTTCAGCTGCCGATTTTGAAGCTGGATGCAAGAGCAGCATTATTCTCGGTTTACAGATGTGAAATTTTGACTAAGGCAATGAATGACCTTTTCCAGCAAAGGGCTCAGACACCTACTGTGGGACTTCGGGCAGGGCTTGGGCATTTGATTTCACAATTGCAATGTTCTGCTTATCTGCTGGGTTACTCTGAAGAAGTTAAAAATACGCAAGTCACAGAATCACAGAATGTTATGGGTTGGAAGGAACCTCTGTGGATCATCTAGTCCAACCCCCCTGCCGAAGCAGGGTCATCTACAGCAGGCTGCACAGGACCTTGTCCAGGCGGGTCTTGAATATCTCCAGAGAAGGAGACTCCACAACCTCCCTGGGCC
>Ga0065711_1039711_pt1 | contig 17566 bp, 17 predicted proteins | sample Hoacrofraction12_FD_59098 | JGI IMG/M metagenome (GOLD analysis project Ga0065711, IMG submission 59098) | Hoatzin crop microbial communities from Cojedes, Venezuela - Epithelial fraction 12 v2 (version 2) | ecosystem: Host-associated > Birds > Digestive system > Esophagus > Crop | place... | reverse complement strand
CCGCTGGACTCTCTCCAGTAGCTCCTCATCTTTCTTGAACTGGGGAGCCCAGCACTGGACACAGCACTGCAGATGGGGCCTCACCAGGGCAGAGCAGAGGGGGAGGAGAAACTCCCTCGACCTGCTGGCCACACTCCTCTTGATGCACCCCAGGATCCCATTGCCCTTCTTGGCACCCAGGGCACGCTGCTGGCTCATGGTCAACTTGTCACCCACCAGCACTCCCAGTCCATCTCCACAGAGCTGCTCTCCATCAGATCGGCCCCAAGCCTGTACTGGTGCAATGCCGGCTTCGCCCTGGGTGTCCCTCTGCCCTCTCTGGGATGGGGCAAAGGATGGGGGTGTCTGGCAGCGCTTTGGTTTTCTCCAAAAGACTCCTAAAAGCTATTTCTCTTTCCTTTCTATGTCCCGCGCTCACATGTCCCCAGCTGTTAGCTGATGGGGACCAAAACACCCTGTGCACCAGGTTCCCTCCGGCCACTTTGGCCGCTTGGTCTGTAGCTCTGCATCTCCTCTCCTGCCGTTGGAACACCTCCTGGCCTTGCATTTCACTCTGCTCTGGTTTTTGGGGTTTTTTTCGGTTGCAGAAGGAAAAGAGGAGGTCTCTGCTGCAGAAAACAACGCCTCGCGGGTGCCGCAGGGGAAACCGGGAGAGCGGAGCTCTGTCTTCTATTCCGCTGGGCAGTTTTTCTTCGAGTACCTGGTGGTGGTGTCGCTGAGGAAGATGTCGGACGGACATTATGAACCCAAGATAACCTACCAGTTCCCAAAGGTATTTAGTCCCATGTTTCTGGGAAGATGAGTTTTACGAATTTAGAGGAAAAGGGGGTGTCGGTCCTTCCCCATCATGAGAGCCGGGGGAGCAGGACAGAAAAATACCCCATGCCCTGGAGTCACAGACCCAAACCCCAGGGCTTTGTCTGCTGTGGGTTGGGGTTGCTGGGATCGTCTGTCCCTCCCTGTGGTCCAAGCCCAGGGCCACAAACCCCAGGAGGAAAATCCTGGGGTGCTCCTAGGTCTCCTGTCCCAAAAGGGGAGACCACAGCGGCGATATCACACCTTGGGGAGGTGGCACAGGAGGAAACTCCCTGGGTGCCTCTGCTTTGCTCCACTGTCCATGGGATAAAACAGTCAGAAATGGGATTTTAGGGAGGTCCAGGCACCCTCTGCTTTGGTCTGAGCCGGGGGTTGCTTTGAGACGCACCCCATCCCACCCCATCCCCTGGGGCTGTGGGCACCCTCCATCACCCTGACTCTTGGCATCGCTTCCTTCCAGCGTGAGAACTTGCTGAAGGGCCAGAAGGAGGAGGAGGAACGTCTCTTGCAAGCCATCCCCCTCTTCTGCTTCCCCGACGGCAACAACTCAGCCCCCGTCACCGAGTTCACCAGGTACCTGCCGCGCTGCAGGGTCTCGGCCGTGGTTTCCCACCCCGTGCTGTCGTACCCCTGAGGGCTGCGGGCTGGAAGAGCCGTCCCCTCCCCACGCGTTCTCTCTCCTTGCAGCGAAACATTTTCTTTCGTCCTGACCAACATGGATGGCAGCAGGAAGATCGGCTACTGCAGGCGGCTGCTGGTGAGCATCCCACCACCCGTGGTGGGACACGATGCCTTCTGCCATGCCCAGAGTACAGCTCTTGGGGACGTGCCTTAGCAGGCCACTTGCCTTCACAAAGATGATGACGAGCAGCGAGGGGGGTGCCCAGAGGGATTTTTTTGGAGCGTTCTTCTGCTGGGGCATCGGTTGGATGGAGGAAAGCAGCGTTTGCTGCAGCCCAGGGCTGGACTGAAATGCAACCAGGAGATGCGACGGTTGGGAGGTGCCGTTCCCCGTACCGGTGGTCGCTGCCTCCCCGCCGATCTCCTGCACCTTCCCTGGCTCCTTTCCCTTGGCTGCAGTGGTTGGGATGGCTGCAAATCCCACTCGGGATCAGGATGGGGATGCGCGTGCACCCATCCGGGTGCCAAGGAGCTGGGTGCCCTCAGCCCTGTCCCTAAAAATTCCTTCTGAGCAGTGGGTGCCTTTCTCAGCTCACGGATTTGGCCAGCTCGACGGCTGCGAGGCGTGATGAAGGTCTTCCTTGGCTGCTGATTTATGCGCAGCCTGCTTAAATAGGGACATAAAGCCATGGGGCCATGTGTCACGGCTCGGTGACTTGCTGGATCTCACCACCCTTTCATTCCCTGGTGAACCTGCCAACTTCTCCATCCAGGGTGGAGCTCTGGCTGTTTGAACTGGATGTCTGGAGGGCTGAAAGCGCAGCGAGAGCAGATGGACCCAGGATAATCCAGTTTGAAAGGGAAAAACAGCCTGGGCACTCATCCTGCTGGTCCCCATTTCAGTAGGAGGCAGGATTAGCCCCCGGGATGGGGGGGCAGGAGGTCTCGGAGGATGCATGTCTGGGGGGATAGGAAGGTTTGGGAATATGCCAGAGGGCTTTGCACCAAAATGGTTAACAGCTTTGGCATCCGAATTGCCGTCTCCAGACACCTTCTGCTTTAACAGCATCAGCTGCATCCTTGGCCTGAGCCCCAGCTCTGAACACCCCCCAGTGAGTGACTGGGTATTCTGGGGGGGAGCGAGTGGGGTCGGGGGGGGATCTCTGGGAAGAGCGCAGAGCTGGTGCAGTGGGGCTGGGAGATGCTCCAACCCTTCTCCCATCCTCCTCCAGCCATCCGGCCGTGGTGTCCGCTTCCCTGAGGTCTTCTGCATCATCAGCTGCCTGGGCTGCTTCGGGCTCTTCTCCAAGGTAGGGATGTGGTGGCTCTGTCTAGCACGTTGGTGGCCCATTCCGTTGCCTGCCCAGCTTTCACAGCTCACTTTCTTCTCCGCCAGATCCTGGACGAGGTGGAGAAGAGGCGCCAGATCTCCATGGCGGTGATTTACCCCTTCATGCAGGGCCTTCGGGAATCGCCCTTCCCAGCTCCAGGGAAAACCGTCACCATTAAAAGCTTCATCCCTGAGTCAGGCACGGAGGTTGGTGGGGGCCTCAGGGGCTCAGCGGCACCTCCTAGACTGCTCTGATGTGGGGAGCCCAGGCTATCTTCGTGAGCATCCTCCACACCTGCAGCACCCATGGGTGCTCGCTGGAGCAGTGGGTGGTGGGTCTAGCTGCCGGGGGCCTCATGCCCTGGGAATATGGCTGCCACCTCCCTCGTGGTCCAGGAGGAGAGCAGCAAGCAGCGAGGAAGAGGATGGAGCCCATCCGCACATGATGCTGCGCATCTCTGCAGCTCCACCAGCCTCGAGCTGCCAGCACGAAACCTCCCCGGACGCCGTTTCTTAACACGTCGGTGCTTGCACGGCGCTTACGTCAGAGCAGGGCGCGTCGTGCCGGGGGGCCATGGAGCGGGGCTGGCTGCGCCCGCTCCTGAGCCGGGGTTCGCCCCGCCAGGGGCTGCTGGGGTGGTCGGTGGTGCTGGGGCCGTTGCGGGGTGTCGCGGGCTGCAGCTTCCCCTCGGCCCCGGGGTGCTCAGCCCTCAGCCTCGCCACTCGCCCCGGGTCAGCGTCAGGAGCAGGCAGGAGACCCGACGCAGGCACGGTGCCCACGGGGCTCGTCTCGCCCGCACACGGCCCAGGCTCGCACAGGCACAGCCTTTTCTCTTGCTTTTTCTTGTGGCAAAGCTGGGGTGGAAAAAGAGGGAGGATCTGCCCTGGAACCAGGCAAAATCATCTCGGTGCTGAGCATCCCAGGGATGCGTCCTGCCAGGGTGGGGCTGAGAGCAAGATCCCTCCTCTCTAGTGCAATTTGGCATCTGGCTGTCAAACTGCGAGAGATTTCTTCATCCAGGAAGGTTTGTGCAAGGGCTCTGCAGGTTGCTCAACGCTCTGGCTGCCGACCAGGCTGCGGGGAGCGTGGCTGGGGGTGCCGGGGAGGGAGGATGCGCAAGGACGTTCTTCGAAAGAGCTGCGCTTTGGGGCTCCGGGCAGGGGCTGGAGCAAGTCGAGATCAGTGAGAAAACAGGGAAAGGGGTGAAAAATAAATCCTGGGTACTGCATGAGCCGGGAATTGTGCAGGATTTGTGCTGGAAAGGGCCCAGCCAAGCCCTGTGCTGCTGGCTGGGAAGATGCTGCTTGGCTGGAAAGGCGGCTTGGTACATGGAGGAGGGGGATTCCCCCCCCTGCAAAGCTGGGAAGAGGGGTCAGGACTGTGTCATGAGCCCACGGTCCTGTTAACCCTTCAGCGGTTGCAGTCTTGGGGCTGCCCACGGCAGGGGAGAGGCATCGACCGGGTTTGGGAGACTCTTGTTTGGGGGCAAAGCCAGCGGAATAGACAGCCCACCTGCAAATATCCGTCAGATAATTCACTTTGGGGCCATCCTAGCTAGGACGCGGCAAACTGGCCCTCCTGGAGAGGCTTTTGAGGAAGCTTTTGTGGTTTTTCTAGCAAAAGTCATGCCCTCATCCCTCCTCCCTTTCCTGGAAGCTGCTGCTCACAGACGAGCTGTCAGATACTGAGATGGGGGCACGTCCCTGCCCATCGCCTACCAGGGACTTGGGAGCGCTGGAGAAACGAGGCATTTTGGTTAAAAATCCAGTGCCCCAATAACTAAACCCCACAGCGCACATCGCCGCTGGCTTCTCCTGCATCCTCAGTGCTGCACAGCCCACATCTCCAGGCAGGACTAGATGAGGTTTGTCCCTTGCAGAGGGACACGATGCATACGCTGCAAACTCTGGGTTGTTAATTGCTCCCAAATCACCTTCTTGGGGAAGACGGCATGGGGGGAGCGCTCCACCTCCTCACTCGGGGTTTGGTGGGTCTCCCTTGGCAGCTGATCGAGCTCACGCGGCCCGTGGACGCCCACCTGGAGCACGTGGAGTTTCAGGCTCTGCTCCAGCGGCTCAGCCCCCACCTCATCCTGCACATCTTCGCCTCCGCCGTGTTGGAGCGACGGCTCATTCTCCTGGCAGAGGAGCTGAGGTGAGTCCTGATCTGTTTATTTTAAAATAAAAGAAAAAACAAAAACCCTTAAAGCTGAGCTCGGAGTGGGATGTTCCCTCTGAGCAGTGAAGCTCCCTTTCATCACGCAATGCCACCACGATGGCTCCTTGTCCCGCAGCGTCCTTTCGCAGTGCATCCACGCAGTGGCTGCTCTCCTCTACCCCTTCACCTGGGCTCACACCTACATCCCCGTGGTCCCCGAGTGCCTGATCGACACCGTCTGCTGCCCCACGCCCTTCATGGTCGGCATCCAGATGCGGCACCTGGAGCAGGTCCTGGACCAGCCGATGGAGGAGGTATTTCATCCGGGCCGGGGAGAGCAGCTGGATGGAGCCATCGGTTGATCCACGACCCTGGTTTTGGGTTGGCCCTGGGGCTGGAGGCTCTGGTTGTGCCCTTTTCCCATCTGAGGAGGCTGGAGATCAGGGCTTCTTGCGTGTCCCCTCCTGTTGGCACCTGGGGCAACACCTCCACATGCCCCTGCGTGCTGCCAGCCACCCCCGGAGCCACAGCCCTGACCCTGGGGGTCAGGGAGCTGCTGTTGGCCAGGCTGGCTGCTGGCATCATCCCAGCCCTGCCGAAGCGGAGAAAAGCTGCGTGGGGACAAGCCACCAAGCCTGCAGCAAATGTGGTCCCTGGGGGGATGCCCTGGCCCCCCTGCCCAGGTCCCTGCAGCACAGAGGGACCGATCCTTCTCCTGCTGCCCTCGTGGGCTGCGGACGCAGCGGTCTGATCCCAAAACGGGTGGGAAGAAGCTTGGCTGCCTTGGTAGGGCTAAACCTTGTTGCTCTCTGCTCTCTTTCAGGCTCTGATGGTTGACCTCTGCAAAGGGAAGATCCTCCGGTCGGTAGGTCCCCCGGCGCAGGGCATGGGGCTGGCAGTGGGCTCGCCCCGAGAAGGGCCCCTTCCCCACCTTGGTCACAGCTACCTGGCAGCTTTCACATTCTGGGGGGCAGAGACATCTCGGTGTCACCCATCCAGGGGGGAACATCCCACAAAGGGATGTCTCCATCTGCTGCAGCTCTCCTGCCGTGAGCCAGAGCAGCAGGGTCTGTGTGTTGGGCATCCCACTCCCAGCATCACTGCAGCACCCTGCCATGATAATTAATTAACGAGCTCTGCAGCACGCCCCGCTGACGGGCTGCGCTGCCCGCTGCCCGCGGCCATCGGAGCCGGGTTCCCACCGGTGCAGGCTGCTTCACTGCCCCGTTGCCTTCCAGGTCGGCGACGAGGAGGAGATCTTGCCCGTCAAGCTGCAGAACGAGATGCTGACGTCTCTGAACAGGCACAACAACAACAACAACGTGCACAGTAAGGGCGTCTCTTTATGCACGGTAAAACGGACGCAAGCTGCCTTCCGCAGATGGCCAGAGTGCTCAGCGAAATGTTTTTTTCTAAAGAGACCCGGCCTGGGATGTTTCTGCCCCAATTTGCAATAAAATTCAGCCACCAGAGAGCAATCCCTTGGCCTTTCCCCTGTCCTGCGAAACATCAGAGCAGGAACTATTAATTCTGCTGCAAAAAATCAGGTTTTGCCAATATTTGGCCTGCAAAGGTGCCACCACCCTGGAAGGCAAACACAGCCAGCGCTCCCTCAGCAAAATTAGAGCTTCATTTACTGGCAGAGGGAGGTTTTAAGCTTCTCATGCTCCGTGTCCTCTTCCAGCGCCCGAGCAGGTGAACGCGCTCGTCTCCGAAGCCTTCGTCCAATTCTTCGTCCGAACGGTTGGCCACTACGCCTCGCACATCAAGTGGAGCAAAAACGGCTCGGGCACCTTCCAGGAGCGAGCCTTCTGCAAAGCCATCGCCTCCAAGACCAACCGCAAGTTTGTGAAGAAGTTTGTGAGGACGAACATGTTTTCCCTCTTTATTGAGGAAGCGGAGAAGAGCAGGATCCCACAGGAAGGTAAACGGCCCCATTTCTCCTTCCCTCTCCGGTCGGGCAAGCTCTGCAAAGCCCTGGGCTGTTTGGTTCAGGGAAAGAGATGCCCCGTGCCCGGGCAGGGATGCAGCTGGAGGCTGAGGATGCTCAGGGCAGCGAGCAGCACCCGTTTGCTCTCAACAGCTGCATTTCTCTTTCCCTGTCAAACAATTAAAAAAAAATCCCTGGGCTCATTTGAGATCTTGTTGCTTGACTGGGGACGGGGCAGGCGTACCGAGAGCTCAGTGTTTAGGCAAACATGCCAGCAGCAGCGCAAATATTTGGCTTGGACGCAGGCAGCAGCTGGGAGCTGGCTCCTGGCTGTGCTGCCCGCGAGCCCGGACTCATTTCCGCCACCGGCTCTGGCATGGACCCGTCCCCCCTTTCCCCTTCCAGAGGATTTACAGGGCACTGGGCAGAACCGAGCTTCCTCCAGCCCGGAGCAAGGACAAACAGGCGTGATGCAGGTTGGAGGAGCCACCCAAAACATCTACTGGTGGGCAGGGACATCCTGGCCCAGGACTTGCCACCCCCAAGGTCTCGCTGCACTCAGAGAGTGCAAGAGGGTGCAGTCGTTGTGCTCTGTCAGCGACGGCCGCGTTGGAGCAGAGCCGATGTCCCCTGGGATGGTGCCTGGTGGCAGCGAGCGGCAGAGGGTGCCGGTGGTGGGTCCTTCGCCAGCCTGCCCGGGGGCTCGGGCCCGGCCCTGCCTCAGACACTGCTTTCTCTGCCCTTTTGGGCAGGCATGGACCTGTGTCTACCTGGGGTTGGGAGAGAGGGGGGGCACAGTCCCAGCTTTCGGGTTGTATTCCCAGTCTGCGTCACCTTTTCGGCTGCTTGCATTGCCAGGGTCTCGTACTTCCTCTCTTCCTTGCTGGCTGGAAACACAAAAACTGGAGGGCAACGCGTGGATTAAAAACTTGGGCTAACCCAGCATGATAAAGCCCCTTCTGGGCAGCTGAGGGAGGAATCCCAACCACCCTGATTTCACCTGGGTCTCACCTGGGTGCAGATTTGGGTGCCCCAGCCCGGTTTGGCTCCCGGGGCGCAGACGCACTCACCAGGCTGGGGCTGTGCAGCCCCGTATCCCCCCCAGCCCGAACGCTCACGCCTCACTAACGCCCTTTTCTCCTCCGCAGCCTATTTCCAGCAGAAAATAACAGAGTACCAGGAACAGAAGAAGCACCGAAGGGACTCCTGAGCTCCAGCCCAGGACCGCGGGAGCGGGGCTGGGAGCGAGCAGGTCCCCCCAGCAGCACCGCGCTGCGCAGACTCGACGCGTGCCCCGTCCCAGGGCAGAGCACGCTGGGTTCCGCTGGATCCGTCCGCCGGTTCCGACCTACTCCTGGGATGCGTGGGCAGCGCCGAACACCGGTTCCTACCCTTTCTTTTTTCCTCAGGGCATCGCTGCACTGGAAAACTCTTTTGCACAGAGCTGGCAAGCAGGCTGTGATTTCTTTTTCCGATCTTGCTAGCAGCAGGGACAAACTGCACCTCGCCGTGCCCGGCCCTGTGCAGGGGCTTTGGCCCCACCGGGACCTGACGCAGCGAGGGAGGGAGGTCAGGGAGCTGGCGGCAGAACAGCAACGGTTGTAGATTAATTGTTAGAGAAAAAAAAAAAACAACAAAAAAAAAGGATGAGTAGGAAATAGTGCCATTTCTAATTAGAACAAACCTAGGTTTTACAACTAAGTAACATCCTACTGAGTAAGTTTCTATTATTAACTACTGTTTCACTTTATTTTCTATCAAGATCTGCTCGTTGTTAAATACTGGCAGGAACAGTCGCGGTGGATTTTAGTGGTTTCCTCTTCAGCGGCTGCCTGCTTCGCTGGTACCACTCAGAGCCCAGTTTAGCTCTTTAAAGAGACAAAAGTACTCTTTTCCAACAGGTTATTTATTTGTGCTGTAAGCAAACTGTGAAGGCCACAGGGCTGCGTTTGGTAGCAGAGGGAAAGGGCTGATCACCAGCTCTGGGTAGGGAGGAAGTATTTGTTAAACCCAGTAGTAAAACGTGTCGAAATCCTCCTTGTTTCTGGTTCTGATGCCAACTTCTTCTAAAACTTGCAGTTCATTGAGGCGCCGTCTCTGAAATGTGATGCCTGCAGCAGGCCTAAAGCTAAATCATGGTTCTCCCCCTTTCCTAATGCGCTCGTCCTGGGAATAAATACGGCAGCAGGGAGAGCCAGGGCTGGCTGCTGAGCTGCCTGGTGCCTTCCCAGACAAACCAGGGCCAGGGACTTCTCCCAGCCAGGGCTGGGGTCGAAGGCAGAGCTTCGTCCTCCTCTCTGGGGTGTCACAGCCAAGCTGCCACCTCACTCCATCCCCACTAGACACGGGCACACGTGCAGATGTTACCAAAAATAAAGTTTAATACAACTTCCGCGGTGGTGTTGAATACCACGATGAGAGATTTTCCATAAACACTAAAAAATAGGCAGGCTGAGTGCCAGACAGCTTTCGCTTTCAGCGCTGTTGAACACCTAACGAAAACAAGACAGATATAAAGGGCATTTATTTTAGAAGTAACTAATTCTGCAGTCACGCACAAATGTAAGGGACAGAAACACAGCTGGGCAGAGGGTACAAACCGAGCACCATGGAATTCCCTAACCCCGCTGAAAGAAAAGTGTTGATTTTTGTTCAGCCCCCAGGGGTGTTTGGAGGGCGGGAACAAGAATTGTTTGTTAGAAAAAAAAGGGATTTTTGGCACTGCGGATCTCTTCTCTGCCCGTCACAGGTAGAGAGAGCATTACAGGTTGAACTGCAGGAAATTAAAGGTTAGTGGTCTTTTGTTGTGGTTTTTTTCATTTAAAAACTCCTCTGCCAGCAGAAAATGGTGTGTGTGTGTCTGTGCGTGTAAAATCAAGGGCACCTGTCAAGAATTGTCCCTTTTGAAAAGACCAGTTGTCTCCTCCTTCCCCTGCTTGCTCATTACCTCTGGGAAGATGCCAGCCTTTTTTTGGCCGGGAAGCGCGACACCGGCTCCCTGAGACACACGGGAAGCAGCCCTTGCTTTGGCAGCACCTCTTCAGAAAAGAATTAGAAATCACACACGAGATTGGATTGCGTGGTTGCTTAATTCCTGCCAGAGGAAAAATGCAATGGAAGGTCATTAGCTGCTAAAAAGAAAACAGATACGCAAAAATGATCCTTAATTTAAAAAAAAAGGAATGTCTTTCAGGTGTAGCCAGTGCTACAGATGTCAGCAAGGGTTAACTGCAGCGAGTTAGAAGAACTGGTGCTGCCTTGCTTGTAACTGCTGAACAAAGAACAGGTTGAAACACTATCTTAAGCTACTTAAAGCACTTTTCCTTTTAGTTTTGTTATGCAAAAAGAGACCTAGATCTGTTCCCAGTGACCAGCCCAGAAAAGCATCCTTTGGGAAGCACCTCAGCTCCAAGGTCAGCTTCTCAGCTGGCCACAGGACAGCAGGAACGGGTGGAGAGGACCGGGAGCCACCGGGCACTTTGCTGGCACTGACTTCTCTCCCCACCACCCAGCAGCAGCTTCAGAGCTCTAAGTGGTGGAAAGAAAGAAAACAAGCCCAGGGGCATAATCTGCCCCAGGACCCCCAGATCTCCTCCCCCCCCACTCCTCTTACATCTTCTCCTTTTCAGCATACTGTTGCTCTTCCTGAGAGCTCTGTCCTTGTTTCCTAAACCTGATGTCATTCCTGATCAGCAAGTTTTAAGGGTTTCTTGAGTTGGGTTGGCCTGAACATTGAAAAGCAGCTTGGTATTACCATGCTTACTTACTCACCTGACTGGTGCAAGCTGGCAAGAGCTCTAACGCCCTCCCTTTAATCCCTGGAGGGTGGACAGGACACACATCCCTACGATCAATCCAGACCGGTGAAGAAAGAAGACACCATGCTGAAACGGCAGATGCTGAATAAAATACCCTATTTCTCTCTCTGAACTCAGCCAGCCTCTCTCAGACCAGTTGCTTGTAGGTGGGGGCACCGGGTTTGCTGCTGGAGACCCTGGGGTAAACTCAGCTGGGCTTTGCTGGGAGCACGGACGCATCCAGCTGGGCTTGGGTCACGCCGCAGCGCATCAGCAAAACTCGCAGTGTGTTTTTAAATCCTGCTTCCTGCTCCAGCTTTGTCTAACACTTGAGCTAAGACTACAACAGTAAATACAACAGTGCCAAGAAATGTTTCCCTGGACTGGAAAGTGCTCATTTATTCTGCTAAATTGTTAGCATAGTTCCCAGCATAGCATGAGCCACCTCGCACCCGTACAAACAGCTCCCAGGCATGGCTTGGGAGTCAGCTCAGGAATTGCTCCTCCGATTTGTGGTTCAATTCCTGCCACGCATCTGCCCTGCTCAGAAGATCAGTTGCGTGTTATGGCATGTGCCACCCTCTGCCAGCTGGCCTGGGTGCCAGCAAATGGCACTCCCTACCGGAGTCGGTGCAGCCATCATTGCTAAGTGCTTTCAGATTGCTCCAGAACAGCAACAGACACAGCTTCCGCCTCAGATCACTCCCCACCTGGCTACAGCCTCTGAAAACCGCCGCAGTCTTCACCTCCTGCTCTCTGGAAGTGATTGAACTTCTCTGCAACTCCATTGCAGACTCAAAGAGGGGGCACAGCAGCACTGGATGTCCCTGGTCCATGCCGGGTAGCAGGGAAGGAAGAGAAAAATACTACTGTGAAACAAAACTGACACACAGCTGAAGCAGAAACAGGCCCTGAGGTATCCTGACCTGTCTTTTTCCTGTGTTAAATTCCTTGTCAAAGCAAGGGAACTCCTTTACCAGTTCTTACAAGAGGCAACACTCCAACACCAAGTGGAAATTTTCAGCTTGCCCTTGCAGGAAAGCTTGCTGAAGAGCACAGCGGCTGTATTTGTTTTGAAGGCAGCACACCAAGACACAGGTGTCCCAGGAAGCTCCCCAGGCTGCTGTTGCAAAAGCTCTTCCTTCTGAGTGTCTTCTGAATGCAACAGAAAGTGAAAAAGCGTGTCACAAGATCAGGCTGAGCCCACAAAGACTCTGTTCCCCTTCTCAACTCCTGGAGCAGCCTTAGCTCCACAAGCACACCTATGTAACCTATGGCCACAAACAAGACGGTACCGTAGTGCACCAGTGCCAGGGGTAAGGTTCATTTATCCCATTATTTATTACAGGCATTTACACAACACCTATATCCAGAGCAATGCTTTATATGGCGTGGATTACCAGCTCTAGCTATTCCCTGGGAACACTGAAACTTTCTTGGGACAGAAGTGGGAATTCTTTCCCGGCTGGCTGAACGTGGAGGGCATTCAAACTTCCAGGTAGCGCAACGCTGACGAAAAGGTGTCCTACTGCATTTCCTGAACATCAACAGGCTTCAGCTGAGACGTGCTTTGTAAACAAAAGTTTGGTCCTAGGCAACCCTCTGAAGACTTCAGTTCTTCAGCAGTCTCAAGCATCAGTGACAAATTATTTGCAGCAGCTTGATCTTCAAATCCTGACGACTGAAAGCACGATTGTCCTTGTCTGCGTCACCAGAAAACCACTCACGCTCCAGGGAGGGACTTTCCAAGCAATGGATTTTTGCACCCACTTCATGCTGATGGAAAGAAACACACGGTTTGTGAAAGGGGAGACAAGCCCTCAGCACCTTAAAATCCTTCCAGACTGTCTTGCTCACCACTCGAAGGGCAAGAGCGGAGGCTGGACTGCCTAGACCAAACCTTCACCCACCTGAATGCAGTCCAAACCAAGCTATCTAGCTGTCTGAACTCCAGTTGTATCTAACACTGCGTGACTAAAGAGACAGCTGCCACCTTACACACGGGAGATGCTCCCAGTACTGCGGCCCTTGGACCACGACGTTTCCAGGGTACTGAGGAGCCGTGCCCCAGGTGGGTGGCCAGGATGCAGGACCCAAACTCTTCCTCAGGCTTCAGCCTGGCAGCGACCCTTTGGGAGCCCCTGACACAAACCCACAGCGCCAGGCCCCCAAAGAGCCCCCCGGCTGTGCTTGCCAGAAACCAGCTGCTCACAAGCAGGCAAATGCCTGGAAGTTCAAGGGCGACGTGGGGAAGCCTCCATAAATTTCTCCTTGTCCCGAAGATGTTCCTCCTTTCCCCAGCACCCCAGCCCCGAGGCATGGCCTCCACCTCACTTGTTGAAATGGTGTCACCCCAAAAGAAGGAAACAAAACTCTTCCAACTAGAAAAGACACAAGACAGAGCCCGTCCACACACTGAAGGCTTGGCTGCACAAGTCAGCATCTCAGTTCCTGCAACATCTCAAACTAGGGCCAGCCCCAGTTCTTTCCACGCAAACACTTTAACTGGAGCCACGCTACTCCTGCGTCCTCTCTCAAGCCCCAGCAGTCCTGTGTCTCTGCAAGGACACAACTTGGGAGAACCAAGCTCTCTGTCCGTGATGGCCTGACACAGGGTGGTGCCCTAGGGAGGTGGAAGAAGGGGCTTCAAAGCTCTCCAGTCACTGAGGGAACTGAATTTTCTCTCCTACTTCCTGAGCATGTTTTCTAATCGCTAGGGTACCACAGGAAATGCAGGTCACCGCTTCCCGGGGCCAACTGAGGTTTTTCTTTATTGTTGTTGAGGTTTTTTATTTTATTTTTTTAAAGTGATCTGTGCTTAATTCCCTCAACGAAGGGACACATGCAATGGTCTCGAGGTACTGCTGTCGCTCTGCATTCCCAATAGACAGAGGCCTTTTCTTACCATCTTGAGTGAGATGCTTCAAGGTCAGAGCGCTAGGATTTCAGCCACCAGGTTCCCAGCACTCCCCACCAACTGTCCCAAGCAGCTCCCCCACAACCACGGCAGACCCTGCTCTGGAGACACTCCCTTCGCTCCGTACAGCAAGCCCAGGCACTTCGTTCGGGGTCTGAAGTTCCCCTCAATGCCAGGGGATTGCAGCACTTCACTACCACGAGATCAAACCCTCCATTAAATCTCACTTCGCCTCCCTGATGCAGCTTCACCCCATTTAAAATGGTATCAAAACACCACCAACGGAAAAAGCCCCACCCCAAGCTTACTGCACGATGTAGCAGAGAAAGCTCTTGGAGATCCTGGAATGACAGCACTATAGACATAAAGGCATTAGAAAACTGCTTTCTAAAAAGCAAGCAGGACTGTGCTTCCTGAGTAGGGCAGAGCACCACACACATCTGAAGACAACTGTTGCTCTCACAATTCTCATTTATTAAGAGCAGAAAGGAAATTTTGCTTAAGTTGTATACATAAAAAAGTAAACAGTAAAATTTTTTTTTATAGTCTTTCCACTAAAGAAAATTGAGAAATAAGTTGTCTTTTTAGATAATGTTTATTTAAAAAAATAAAATTAATTGACAAAGATACCACACTATTTTGCATGCCGGTCATCCCTTCCGCTTGCAGAACCCTGTTCAACACATTCTTTAGCAAGAAACCACTTCATCAGCAACGCATAAGCAAAAGAACCACACCAGTCTGGACTCAAACCTTGACAGCTGCTTCAGCTACACAAGCTAGTGCGATACCTCTGTTTTTACCAGCTTGGGTCTTTAGTAAATAAATTTCAAGTGGACACTAAACAAGTATTTCACTAAGAGATGATGAAATATTAAAATTAAAAGCGAGTCGTATTGCAGCTGTAATTATACTACATTAGAAACTTCAGTTGGTGGGGAATCCATTCACCATATATAGATTATTTTGTAATCAAGGTAATTACAAAGACAGAGCATTACTCCCTGCATGCTGTCCCAGGCTTTGAACCAACAGAGGTGACTACATGTAGAGTTGACTAGGGTGTACTTGGAATTCACTCTCAGGCAGGAGACTAATTAAGGAGTGTTACTGATAACAAAGAATAAAAGTTATACAACACTGATTATTATAAATTACTTTGTTCTTATCTGCTTTTTGCCTTAGTCTCCTACATATCTTCACATCTGTTCATGTAGAAAATCAGATCTCTCTTATTTCTCCTTATGACGACTCCCCGTTTACTAATGGTGATTAGAATGCGTGGAGGACGACTTGATTCGGAACACGTGGATGTGCAGATGGGCAGCAATCTGATTGCACACGCTGACACAGTATCGAAGCAAATCAAAGAGAGAAAAGATCTGCCAAGGAAAAAAAAAAGTTACACACATTTAGGTCTGTGCTTTCATAAAGCGCACCACCACCCGCATACTTCAGAATAAAGGCACTGGGGTGTTTTTTTCAAGAACGAAATCCTGAACTCTGTAGGAATAACGACTCGGTGAAGGAGGAATTACCAGACACAGTGGGCTTTCCTCCAGCTTTGTAAGAATACAGACTCTGAATTCTAGAGTCAGAGAGGAGAAAATGGGTACAGTAGCTATACAGATATTGTGAAATGGCCCATTAACTCTGAATATAATACCAACTTTATTAAAAGGTTAACACTGCATTTTGGTAGGTAACGCCTGAGTGCTCGATAAGCACATACGAGTTTAACTTCAGTTTTCTTTCCTGATTGCTGCTGCTACTAATGACAGACATACATGCTTTCAAGAGATTAAGGCACAGCCACACTACGCTTGCACTGCGCATAATATATTCCGCTGCTAACAAGACAGCAACCCAAATCTTCAAAATATTCTATTCTACTGAATATTTGCCACACTGCTTTAAAATCATTCAAGCTATACACCAAGCCAACCACATCTACCTCTGTTTACTGACTTGATTTTAGATAAAGCTCATGCAAAGTGGGTTCCAGCCCCATCACCCTCTAGGCAAGTCGGCCAGGCTGAACCCATGCAAACAGTATCTGTGAAGGAGCACGCAAATGCTTGTGGCGATTACCGACAAGGAAAGTGAGCCCACACTTACCAGGGCAATCCAGAGTACAATATACTCATCAATAAAGCTGTTAAAATACTGGTCCAGAAACAATAGTGCTGGGCCTATGAATGCTGTGTCGTGCAGGTGCATTTCGCTTTTGGTCATGTGTGCAACCTACATTTAAAAAAAAAAAGGAAGTTTAAGAAATAAAACATATGCCAGCCAAGGTAGAGTGATTTCAGAATACAGCAAGCCAAAAAGGTTACAGTTCAAGCCACATTACTGTAAGATATATCACGTACTTAAGCAAAGGAGCAGCAGCAATACTGTTTCAGCCATGGAAGCCTCTGGCTATACGAGATGCAAGGTTTGCAGAGAAGTATCTTATTAGAACAATGAATGTAGCTACAGGAAAAACACCTGACATGTTTTCCAGCCCACCAACTTTCTCCTCCTGCCAGAAACAAACCAGTAAAATCGAAGTAGACGGGTGAATTTTAAGGTTTAGTTGAGCCTGGAAACAAACTCCCAGCAGCTAGATCTTCAAAAATCAGAGCCACTGGGTGCTCCTCTCACTCCAGCTATTGGTTCCCATCCCATGAGGATCACCATCTGTCTGGTTACAATCTGATGATCATGCCTGTTTTTGCCCAAGTGTGGCCTTTCCACCTCCCCCATGTGCACAGAGGCTGTCCTACACCTCATCCTCACTTTTACCAGCACAACTGCTGACGTGGCTGTAGTAAAGTGGTCTTCGTTAGAAACAAACTTCCATTGCGAGTTCGGTCCAATACAGATTCAGCTCGTGCGGCGATGCAACGCATGCCTGCAGAACTGAGCTGGTGTGGGGCAGCAGTTGTTCAGCCCCTCATTCTCTCTGCTCAGCGAGGGCTCCTCTCCTGGCAGCATTGCCATCTGTTCCCTGGTACAAACCTGTTGATAACTTTAACCACTATTTCTCTCCAATTGTTTAAGTTCAACCCCAAGCAACTGTCCCTAACCTCAGCAGCTCTATCACTTTCTCTCCTTCTCTCAAACATTCCTCCCCTCTGCATCTGAGGGGGTTTTCAGCCTCCTCTGTTCTCAGCCCAGCTTATCACACATGCACAAATACACTGCAGAAGTGTGAATAAACAGCAGGGAAAGGGTGAGAAACAGAACCCAGGCACCTGTAAGCTGTCCTGGCACTGGCTGTGTAACCATGGCATTGGCTTACAGTTTACCACTCCCCTCTCACACAGGGGAAAGGCTCTGCTGCACCTCCAGGCTACCGACAACCAGCAAAGCATGAGTATCACTTCAGTACAGAAACAGATGCACGTTAGTCCATGGAATAACCAGAGAACTTTAAAATCTACAAGAAGTTTTACCGCAATAACAAGAACCTCGGAGGTTCCGGCACACTTACCACTAGTTTATTTGTTATCTTAGCAGATACAAAGCCAAAAGTAAGTATGTATAAGCAGGGGTGCCTTTCAAAGAGCTGCACAGCAGATTTCTTGTAGATCATTGCAGCTAACGCGATCACTGACCCAATATGAAGAAAAGGTGAAAGGACACTCGTCCCCTACAGCAAGAAAAAGTTAAAAGAGTTAGGTTTTAGGTTTACAAAGCGTGCACACTGCAAAGAAACCTCAGTAAGCCCAGCACTCACGTGGTATGCAATGCGTGGTTTGTAACTAAATTCACATTAAAAACATGTCTTTCTGAACACTGCTACTAACAGGAACAAAGTGTGGTGAAACCTGAGTGAGCATCAGCTGAAAATGTGGTTGAGCCTTGCATGTGCTGGGGGAAAAAACAAGGTTTCAGGCAGCAAGCAGCACACCGTTCTGACACCCATCACACAGGCAGCAGCTGACACTGTTAGCAAGGGACAGGAGACAATACTTCTACCACTTACTCTGGGCCAGCCAGAAACCAACTA
>Ga0065711_1006362_pt1 | contig 17566 bp, 6 predicted proteins | sample Hoacrofraction12_FD_59098 | JGI IMG/M metagenome (GOLD analysis project Ga0065711, IMG submission 59098) | Hoatzin crop microbial communities from Cojedes, Venezuela - Epithelial fraction 12 v2 (version 2) | ecosystem: Host-associated > Birds > Digestive system > Esophagus > Crop | place... | reverse complement strand
GGTAGGGGTTGGAAGGGACCTCTGGGGATCATCTAGTCCAACCCCCTGCCGAAGCAGGGTCACCTACAGCAGGCTGCACAGGACCTTGTCCAGGCGGGTCTTGAATATCTCCAGAGAAGGAGACCCCATAACCCCTCTGGGCAGCCTGTTCCTGTGCTCCATCACCCTCAGAGTGAAGAAGTTCTTCCTCAAGTTCAGATGGAACTTCCTGTGCTTCAGTTTGTGCCCGTTGCCCCTTGTCCTGTCGCTGGGCACCACTAAAAAGAGTCTGGCCCCAGCCTCCTGACACCCACCCTTAAGATATTTATAGGCATTTATAAGGCCCCTCTCAGCCTTCTCTTCTGCAGGCTAAACAAGCCCAGCTCCCTCAGCCTTTCCTCCTAATAGTTACCTTACTGCAATTATAGAAACAGTAAACCTTATAAAAAGTTGTAAATGAAGCAATTCAATAGAAATCATACATTCAGTAGTAACTGTAGGGTTGTAACCTTGTTTGATGTTTGGTTATGACTTCAGGGTCCATTTAAATAATCAATAGAAATATTTACCAAAGATTTTTTCTGTATTCTTTAAAGTGGCTCCTCTAAGAAGCAGATTTTCAGATCCTAACGGCCTGCAAAAGTTAAGTATTGCAAAAGACAAGCATTTAGAGAGAAACAGAAGACTTATTTGGAAGCCACGTAAAACAGAAAATTAGTTTTACTCAACCTTTTTTATTTTGTGTAACAAAATTACTAGGCATACTTAAAGATTTTAAGTGGAAATTAAAAAATATAGATGCCTATAATTAAGCTCATAATTTCACAATTCAAGTCTTATACCAATGCATCTAAAACACACAGGGTTTTTTGTCATGTGTTATACACAGATCAGTCTATTGTTGTTGAGATTAAAAAGGTATTTTCTCCACTTCCAACCAACTTTATTAGACAAAAAAATCTTTAAAGTGAAATAAGCAAAAAGGACAGTTTTCATAGTAGACTGTGATAGAAAATCATGTATCTACGGACACACTGAGGTTAGGAAGGCACTTAGCCAGAATGGAATAACTCCCCACATGCTGAGGTCTAGGATATCACCCGAGCGAGCAGCTTTCCCTCTTATTGCTTTGTCCCTTTTTTGGCAAGGACCTGAACAAAATCAGGTACAGCAAGTCTCTTCCTTGCTGGTAGACAGAAGATCCTAGGGTAGAAAACACAGAAGACTTGTGCCTCTTTTGTACTGTTTTGTTTTTCTTCTCTATTTGCTGGACAAGGAATGTCCTGGACTACAGACTGCTCAAAGCACCACACTCCCTTCAGAATGACACCTATTAGCACAGGAGGCAGACCCTTCTAGGTGTCAGACCCAGGGTAACAAATCGCTATCTTCTACACCACATACAAAATGCATTTCCCTGATGTTGCCCTCCTGAACACACACAACATTGTGGCCATTTTAGACAAATGTACAAACACCCTTAGTAAAACCAAAGATGGTATTTGGCATGTTCACACTCTTCAATTTCTAAAAAGAAAAATGAGAAAAATACACAAATGATACTATTAATATTGTTTAGTGCACTACCAAGACCCCATGCTAATGGGGCAATATTGTACAAGTACTATCAAATACCTATCAACATCACTTACAAACTAAATACGTGTTAAATAAAAATTGAAGTTGAATAGAGACATAAAAATACTTTATCTGATTAAAAGATGAAATATTTATGATATATGAAACAACAGTCTGGAAATTTCTAAGAGAAAAATATTCTCTCAATAAGACTAGGCAGCACAATGTTGGTGAACCAAAGCTAATTCTCATTACTGATACTTATTCAACCCTGAAAATGTTTTAAATGTGTAGAAACTCTGGATTTTTCCCTACCTTGCAGTAGGCTCATTCCTATCGTGGTAAACATTTATGCGACCAACAAATCTGCAAGGGAAATATAAAAGTAGTTTAACAGTACTGCTAATTCGTGTGTTCTTATGCATATATCCCATTATTTCATGTTTTTTAATGTACATTACAGGAACATATACTTCTGTCTGTATACAGATATATTTACCACACATACATATTTAATAACAAATTACTCTCACCTTTAAAAATACATGTGAGAATAGACTGAGAAATATTTTCTAGAAAGTATTTATCAGAGTGAGCAGTTTCCAGCTGAACATGCTCTAATTATCCAGAACATAAACAAGAACACAGAGATACATACGGATATATTTAAAATGTGTAAACACAAAAATACACAGAACCGTAAGCCAGTGTATAGTTTGCATATAAAAAGATGCAAGAGATTATAAAATTAGGAATAAATATTCTAAGTAGACCCATCAGCAATAAATAACAAGAAATCTTATTCTCTAAATTATCTGAGGTAAGCCCGGGTAATTACTATCCTTTACAAAACTCAAATCCTACAACTGAGTTAAAACCAAACCAAAACCATAAACCCAATAAGCAATTTTCCCTCTGAATATCTCTGAGTACGTTTTATCCGTATGTGGCGGGTTGAGCTTGGATAGCAACTAAGCACCCACCGGCCTCTTGCTCATTCCCTCCCCAGCAGGACAGGGGAGAGAATCAGCAAAGCAAAAGTGAGATAATGACAGTTTAACAAATGAGGGAAGAAACCCCAAGTGACACAAAGGCAACCACTCACCACCTCCCATAAGCAGACCGATGCCCAGCCAGTCTCCAAGCAACAGCTACTTTGGAAAGACTACCCCCTCGTTTTGCTGCTGAGCATGACATCATATGGCACAGAATATCCCCCTGGTCAACTGAGGTCAGCCGTCCTGGCTGTGACTGCTCCCAGCCTCTTGCCCACCCCCAATCTCCTCACTGGAAGGGCAAAGCAAGACACAGAGACAGCCTTGACACTGTGCAAGCACTGCTCAGCAATACCAAAAACACTGGTGTGCTATTCTGTTTCAGTCACAAACCAAAAACACCACACCACATGGGCTGCTATGAAGAAAATTTACTCCATTCCAGCCAGACCCAGTACACTGTATTTGCAATAACATGATCCAAGTGGATAACCTCAAATCAAAAGGGATTAAGCAGGACATTAGGATTTTCAGTGGCAGACGAAACTGTGGGAAGCTGGTGGGTCTGTTAACCTGGAAGGGAATCTCTCAGGCTCAGAGGAACAGTGACCTGGTTGCTGAGAGAATATACAACACACCAGAGCCACATCTAAAGACATTGTACAGCTTGTTATGATTCATCATGATGTAAAATCACCCTGTGTCTTTGGAAAGAAAGATTCATCACTGTGGTCTGCTGAGAGGTAAAGTGCTAAGTAAAAATTAGCAGATACGGAAGCTGTCTACCAATACGTGTTCTCATTATTCACGTGTCAACAGCTGTCCCAACAAATTCCACCATCTTTAATGGCGTGAGCTTCAACTTCCAACCATTCACTTTGTAAGCCAGATATTTAAAAAACGATCAAACCATTCATGGAATCAGTTTTCTAGACCAATACTTTCTTTATTTCTCATTCCTTGTGCACTGAGATCAGGGAACGGAGATACCTCCATACCTCAGAAATAAGCAGCATTTTCTCTGCTTCTTCCAACAGCATTTGCTGACAAAAGATTGCATTTTAGTTTGTCACCATATTGTTTTCTGTGCATTGTTTCTGCTGTTTTTACTGCAGCAGGAAGAACAAGTGTTTCCTCAATGCTATGTGGCTTTCTGTCTTTCAGTATCAAGGAAGAAACCTCAGAAGAGGCTTCTACAAATCTATCGTTAATTTTAATGAAATGTTGTATTTTTGTAAAATATTGAGTATTGCATGACTTTAAACACTGCTAAAAAACCGTAGAGGTGGTTCTTCATGTTCTAGATGCTTAGTTTTTAAATGTCTTGCTAATCATGATGGCTTCATACTATCACTAGCTAATACCTAAAAGTACATGTGGTGACGTTCATCGGTAACAACAGCAGATGTAAATCCATATTTCAAATAGCCCTGACAATTTAAAATTTTTCTGGCCGACTTCTTGTTAAATCCGATTAGATTGGTACTGGTTTTACCTTGCAATGTGGCTGATCAAGAGCTTGTACCAGGAGCAGAAGTGTTTGCCTTTTTCTTGTTATTTACTTGTGCTTGCATTGTTAGCATTATCGTCAATCTGCAGTTTCTTTGCGGGAATCATTTTAAGCCACTTTACCATTTTGTGAGGGTTACTTTAGTTAAAACTAGATAACAAATCTCTAGATCTACTTACATGGGCAGACAAACTGCGATACTTTGCAATACGCTGAAAGCAAAGGAACGAGTGATGGTGGCACCGACAACCTTTCCACGCTGCAGAACACTCTCTCTTTCCCCAGAGACTCCTCACAAACTGTATGTATGTGACATGGGACTCTGACATACAGACTGAGTAAGAGTGCCAGTGTCAACAAGTACATTACTAGTAAAGCTTTATTTCTTTCTTACTTTTTAGATTAAAAAAAATAAACAGGCATAGACGTTCTAAAATTTTCATCGTGCACCCCAGTGCATTGTCTTGTGCAAGCCCCTTTGGAGACCACTGCCCTACAGCAGATCAGTGAATTACCTGCAGGAAAGGAGCATGGATGGAAGATTAACCTGACTTCAAGCTCACTCTCAGGCCCACTCTAACCAGCCAGATGCAGCCAGTATCTTTCCAGTATGACATTCTTATAAGGTATTATTAGGGTACCTTAAATGAAACAGGTAAGAATTATTTTCTTACTTATAAAGATCAGGCTGAGGTTGTTCACATTCAATGGTAGCATGCAGTGCATCAATTTCTTGTTCACTGTGAAATGCCTTTGTATCTTGAACAGCATAGTGAGTCTGGAATGAATAAAAAGGTGTAAATAAAAAAAGTAATGACTGATGTACAAGACATTAATCTGCACATATACTTCAGTTCAGCACAAAACAGATTTACTAACTTTTACAGAAGAGCTCATAGTTCAAGTAAGATGCACGTTCAAATGCTCCTAACTGGGCATCTTCTTACATTACATGCAAGTACCTTGCAGTGTACTCACAAATCAGGTCACTGAAATCATTTAACTACAAAAAGGTTTGTGCATTATCTCTGTAATCTGCATGTCTACACTGGACACATACAAAATCACAAATAAATACATTTGAAAACTTCCCATAAAATAATGATACTTTAAGAGAAATGAAGTTAATTGGTAGAAACATAAGTTACACAAGTTAGTACATCTGCTCACACATACAAGCATGAAGTCACATTGTGATCCATACAAAAAAATACATGCAAACTTTGCCTTGAAAAGAAAATGTAGAACATTTAATTACTTTATGACTGGATTCACCATCCAAACTAGCCGTTGTAACAAAACATGTTCCGTCTCCTCTACTACTTGATAGAAATATTAAGTCACATGGGAATGTTTCATCTTCTTTTACCATCACAATGTCTCCAACCTAGCGGAAAACCACAACAAAATACAATGTGTTTATGATTTGTGTAACAGCCCAAATCTCAGATTTCAAAACTAAAACCTAGGTTCACTCAAGTATTTTGAAAATTCATCCATTTTTATTTACACTAGGATTTTACCATAGGAGTAAAGAACTACAGAAATATCTCTGAAAAACTGAATTACACTTTGTGGAATGACTTGAGGTTTCCTGCGTACTACCTTTCCTCCCAGAATAACCACTTTGCAAGTACTGTCTTCTTAGGTTTTGCAATGTTATTTGAGAGACGGAAAATACTATCCTTGTTTACAGACTAAATACAACAAAACATTCCAAAAGCAGCTGGAGATGTGAGCTACTCTAGTTGGCTCTTGAGGAGAAGCATCTAGCTCTGAATATTATAATTAGGGATAGCTGAAAAAGCTAAGAATTCCAAGTTTGCCAATGAAAATGGGATACATTTTCAGCAGAATTTATGACTAGAAGTCTGTCCTATTTTCATCCATGTTTAAAGGTGAGCAAATCAAGCTTTATTCATGCAAACTTAGGTAGTATCTTATGGTGTGTTAAAGAGTGTCACCAGCCACAGCCAACTATAAATGCAAAATATTACTGTAAACCATTCGAGAAAAATAGCCTTTGATACATTTTTGGAGGTCATCTTTCACAAAGGAATATTAAAAAATGAACAAACGGCAAAGATATAGTACATGTTTTAAGAATATCAAAGTTTCAATTAAAATCCCATCAAAATATGTAATTTTTGCAATATTTCGTATAGCTCAACACCTGTTCAATATACTTCAATGTCATAATTCATTACCATAAGATTCAGCTTAATTGTTGTTTTCATGATACACTTATAAAGCTAAACTCCAACATCCTTACCAGTTGGCCGGAGCCAGTTAATTCTAGTTAAGCAAAGTAGTCTGATAACAATCAGCAACAGTAACACATAAAATTGTGACAGCTTAGGTAAGATTTACTAACATGTATTGAAGAACTAGCATGATGATAATAAATGAGGTTTAACTTCTTGTAAATATGAAAAAGGTTTTTTTTTAACCAGTAGCAATGAAAAACTGCAGACTTAGATATGGCACAGGAGAATGCAAGTTGCTAAGCACACCTGCAACAATCAGGTATGAAAAATTAACAGAAACTTCAATAAGATCTTTTCCATTTTTTGTGTAAATGATGGTATCTTTTTGAAAATTGTAACTTCCTAGTGCAGCAGTGGAGCTGTATGGTTTACTGATTTTCAGTCTTTGAACAAAAATTAGAGATGTATTAAAACAGCATAATAACAATTGGCTACTCCATTTCTAGGGAGAAAAAGATGCACTTTTAACCAATAACAAAAAAGTCTTGGCCTGTTCAAATTTAGAAAGGGATTAATTCTCTTATATTTCCTTTTGATTAAATGACTTCTTAGGTATCATTCTGCAGACCCAGGGAAGTGAAGATACCTAGTGAGGCAGAGAAGGGGTAGGTTTGGAACCAGAGGCAGTGACTGTCTTGGCTGGAGCCAGGCTGAAACAATACAGAGCCTTTATCCCGAAGAGCAGCGGAGCCTGATGGACCAGACTACTGCTTAAATTGCCTTATTCTTCCAAGATGAGTCTTTAAGAGGACGTGCCTTTTCTCCACAAAATCATTAATTATGAAAGGCAGTGACATTATAAATTATAATAAAACCCTGAAAGTGAGGATTTCACCATAACCAGACAAAATACTGTTAGGAAATTATCCTGAATAAACTGTTAGGTGACACAATCTACCTATTCCTAGAACAAACTGTAAGAACACCACATAACTATTTTGATTTTACTAGCTCTCTTTACCACTGAAAACACCGATTTAATTATCAACTACCTAAAACACAGCGATATTACTGCAAGTTTAATCTCCTCTACAGATGCCATAAAAGGAATAATCAGAATTCTTCAGAACATTGAATCTGGTCAGAGGGAAAGCTGGGAGGCCAGTTTAATGAACAAACACCTCCTGACAGTAAAGTGTCACTACAAGAACAAAGCATGAGAAAAAATGCCCACTATGTCTGGAGTTTTTTTTAAGTTGTCACCGAAAACATTTACACATCAGAAAGTGAGTTATTAGGTAAAACTCAAAGACCAGAGTCCTCTTGCTTTTCATTTTCACAGATCATAGTGCTGAATGACGCTTATTATGTATTAATTAATCAATCTAGCAAAATTCTCTCTGTAAACCACTGCATGCAAGTCACCCTGCAAGCCAGGAGCAATTTATAATACAACAGCCTATTAAAACAGAAGTCAATAATCTAAACAATTTGCAAAAGAAAAAAGGCAGAAATAAGAAAAAAAGCCCCAAACAATTAAAAGTACTAGCAAAAAGCATCTTCTCAATAAAATTTAACAGGTGTTCTAACAACATTTGCCACTGCGTCGGCTAAAGGTGCCAAGAGTACAGAGCCAGGCTCTTTTCAGTGGTACCCAGTGACAGCACCAGAAGCAGTGGGCACAACCTGAAACACAGGAGGGTCCATCTCATCTTCACCGTGAGGCTGACAGAGCACTGGCACAGGTTGCCCAGGGAGGTTGTGCAGTCTCCCTCCTTGGAGATATTCAAAACCTCTCTGGACATGGTCCTGGGCAACCGGCTCTCGCTGTCCCTGCTCAAGCACGGGGTTGAACCAGATGGCCTCCAGAGGTGCCTGCCAACTTCAAACAGTCTGTGGTTCTGTGACAAAGATACCTCATCTCTTAGCAAATCTCTTTTTCCTTTCTTTAATCAAATTTTCACAGGCTATAGGTGCAGAAGGGTCTACTGTTATACGATCTACTCTGTTTTCTCATGCAATACTGATAAGAGAATTTTACCCATTTACTCATACACAGCAGATATCCCTTTCCATGCAAATGCTTCCTAAGCCTGTCTCTCCTATCATTTAGTTGCTCAAAATACAGTCTCTGAAAGGCAAAGAATAGGGGAGAAATTGAGAAAATATGGGCAATAGAGTAATTAACGGAATACAAATTCCTGTTACATGGTACTTCATTATTTTTATTTGGAATATGAAGAAAAGACAAGAGACAAATCATGGGTGAAATTCCAAGTTAAAAAAAGGAAAATGAAAGGAACAGTTACGAAAGGAGTTCACAAAGCAAAGACAAAGCAGAAACTTACCTAGCTTCTAAAAGTACTTTATTCAGAGGCATTAAATTAAAAATTAGTCTATAGTAGGTCTAATCTCCATTAAATATAATCAATGCTAAAACATTATCACACTACATTTCTGTAGAAATTGATTTACAAGAAGCATAAAGTAAAGCTTGACTCCTAAAATCCGTTAAGTCATAGTTACTTACTCTTAATTTTCGGCTTTGCTTTCTAACCAGTTTACCATGTTGAATGAAATGAACAGGGCATTGGTTCATGGCATTGTCAGCTTTATGTCGAAGCCAATCTTCATAACCCTAGAAAACAGTGAAATGGAATGACACAGTGATGCACATTTGGCTATAAAGAGACAGAGCAGCTCTAGCTTGCAACAAAAATTTAAAAAATTATCCTTGATCAAGATATGGAAAAAAAAGAAAATATTATCACTAGAACAAATGAAAATGTGATACACATCAGTAATACAGTCATGTTGGACCTACGAAAAAGAGCGATTATAATTAGTCAAAGTTATATTTTAATGAAGACATTTTTATGAATAGGGATGTTTACAAAGTGTAGAACAATTTCTGGTATTTAAGTGATCATCTCTTGCTTATGCTCTGTTGAGTCTTGAATAAGTGCAAAACACAGAAACAGTTGCTGAGAAGCTAAAAGTGTAGAAACTGTATTTTGGAAGACTGGGACTTCATACTAAAAGATCATAAAGTGACGACACGACTGAAGGTCGTCATATTTCTTGATTGTCATACAATTATGTCCAACTTTTTAACCCTATATATGATATATACAATCCTGAAGAATTTTATTTCAAGAGGCTTTGCAGAGTTACCTATTTTGATTGCTCAAATTATCCTATGAAATTGTGTTTTATACAAACAAAGGACAGAGAATCTGCAACTTTCCATTCAAAAGGTCCTGCCATGGGATAAAGATTGGGATTGACAAAGACACCAGTGATTAAGAGATGGAAAATATCACTTGTATTCCATAGCTTTTTTACACCTAACTCTTGAGCACATTTGAAAATTCCATCTAGAACAAAAGCATCACTGCCTTGGATGCTCTCAGAGATAATCTGGGAACTCACGGAGTCTTTATAACTTTAGTGTAATGTACTTCCAGGGGCTGGTACAGCTCCTCAAGCAGGTCCCACGGTCTACACCAGTTAGCAGGAGAAAGACTCAAGGAGATAAATATAACTGCAGTACTGGCACAGTATGTCATAATCCAGGCTCTGGTAGGCCACTGCCAAACCACAGTAAGACTCTGAAGTGTAACATATAAAAGCTATAATAAAAATATATTAATATAATTTTACTATATATTTTAATATAATTAATATAATATTAATATATTATTAAGATAAATATAAAAGCTATAATATATAGCAAATAAACATTTGAAAGTGGAAAAGCCACACCTAAAATACTACCTATTGCACGAACAACAACTTTTGCTCACCAGCAAGAGCTGAATTCTACTACAGAATATACTCAACTGTATAGTTAGCACTGTAAAGAAATGGAAACACTGCTCTCCATAGTTTCTTTGAAAACTAGTGAAGGAAAATTCTGCATTTAACATAAAGACTGTGAAAGTAATCAGTTATACTATTAAGGAACAATTACCCTCTCTTCTGGGTCTGGTTGGAATGCCGTTAACTTTCTTCACAGCAGCCCATACACTGCTGTGCTTTGTACCTGGGGCTGAAACAGCATTGGTTACACCCCAGCATTTTGGCTACTGCTGAACAACGCTTGCACAGCACCATGGCTTTCTCTCCAACCTCCCCACACACCAAAACCAGGCCAGTAGGCTGGGGGTGGGGCAAGGGGCTGGAAGGGGACACTGCCTGGACAGCAGACCCAAACTGACCAAGGGGATATTCCACACCATATGACACTGCGCTTCGCAAGAAAAGCTCAGGAAAAGCAGGCAGAAAGGGGTCGTTTGTGGTGACGGCATTTGTCCTCCTAAGCATGTGCTGAGGCCCTGCTTTCCGGGAAGGGACTGGACATCTGCCTGCTGATGGGAAGCAGTGAATGAATTCCTTATTTTGCTTGGCTTGTGTGCACAGCTGTTGCTTTCCCTACCAAAGTGTCACTAACACAATACACAAGTCTTTTCACCTTCCCTCTATTTTCCACAGGACATGGGAGTGAGTTAGAGGCCAGGTGGGTGTTTGGCTCCTGGCCAGGGTCAACACACCACATCCTCATTTTTGTTAGTCATTGTTTCAATCATCATAGTCCATCATAGGTACATAAGACATAAAGACCCCCCCCACAACTTTTGAGCTACAATGAGGAGCACTCCGAGCTAGAAACAGTCTTGATGTTCAACTACTTCATGGTTTGGTTTTTTTTTTTCCCCAAAAAGACAACTGTTTTTTGGAAGCATGACATGAGAAATCTTTTTTATGCCCATGAGTAGTGCAAACTGCTTTGAGCAGCCCAGCAAAAGATGCTGAAAGGCAAGCTGTTTGCACAGATATTCCTTCCATATTCACGTTCCATTCACTGAAATGAAGGGAAGAAAGGTTGGTGTCTAGACCCAGAGACACAGTGAAGACTCAACTAATAGTGCTAACTGCTTTGAGCAGCCCAACAAAAGATGCTGAAAGGCAAGCTGTTTGCACAGATATTCCTTCCATATTCATGTTCCATTCACATGAAGGTTGGTGTCTAGACCCAGAAACACAGTGAAGACTCAACCATGAAAGGGAACTCACTGTGCCACTGAATTCTTACACTGACAGCTGTTCTGCAGGAGCAAATATCATTACATTGGGCTCAAGGCAAAAAGCCAAACATGTAACAGAAACACTGTAAAGACCATTATTTGTGACTATTACTTTAGGAGCCCAGATTTTTAGAAACTACTCTGTGGCTATGGTGAGATGGTACAGTAAATGCAGAAGAGTATTGTAGGCATTGAATGCAGACTACTGCTTATAAACTTACTTGCTAGTTCAACTTTAGGAAAATTTTTTATGAATTAACTTTGCACTAGCAAGGTTCATGCGAGATCAGCTTTCCTCTGTCCTGCAGCTAGCCTGAAACGCACACAGTCAACAAATTTAGCTCTGGATAAACCAACAAAAGGGCAATCATAAGCTCATTCCTGATGCAGACCAAATCTTTCGTAACAGAAGCTCTAATGACATGCAGATCTGACTGTAGTATCCCCACATCAATTAAAAGTTCTTTATTAATCTGAGATTCCGCTAATTTCAGTAAGATCCCATCTACATGCAAGTGCCCGTGTCAACTGCAGCACTAGGGTATCAGGTGAAAAACTACCTTAATCTTTTCCTTCTGGCAGAACTAACTTGAAAGTGAAATGGCAACCCTGTTCATTTCTATACCTGTATTATACAATTCTATTTTGACAGAACAACTTCTGTTAGGATCTTCTATACTTGATCATGTGGCAAGAACTGATTTCTAACAAATATTTCAATTTTACAGGTTAATTTTCACATAAAAAATTCGAGGATACAATAATGTCTGTTCAATGCCAATCTGTAGAAAGCACTGCAGCTATCATTATGAACTGGAGATTATAACCAACACATACTAAAGACTTGAACCAAAATAAGTTTTATTATCTGTTCAATAGTGTAAAGGCTAAGGAAACCTCAAAGGTAAGAGTAGATTTATCTTACAAGTTTTTGTAGTTCTTACTGAAATCACTTTCAGTCATTATGGAAAAACATAATAGGATGTGGACAGCTATTTAGAAACAAACAAACAAAAGCTGAAGTGTGCTAAGTGAGCACAAGAATGTAAATGACTCCTTGGAACACAAGGACATAAAAATTATAAAATAATTTAGAAGTTAGTGTTGAATTAGTGAGACATCATCATACAACCACCAATTCTACTTAAACTACAGAAACAAAAATAAAATTACTCTGTCAAAATCCATCACCATCATTTTTTATGCATTGCCCTAAGACTGTTTAACGTAAGACGACAGGGAAAATTGAAATGCAAACCAAATAATCACGTTCTCTTTAGTTTTACTTTTGCTCACTAAATTACCCACCTGTTTGATAGCTGTTACAGTGATGACAAATAAAAGCGGAAGTCCACTTGTAACTGGACTAGTAGGTGTATCAATAATTAACTGCAACAAAAGGAACAAATATTTTCTGGTTATACTTTTGTGAATGTAAGCAGTCAATTTTTCAAGCAAGATGTTTCACGTAATCTTTTCACCAAGGAACTTTAATTAAAAAGAACAGTACTCTAATACAATTTTAAGAATATATACTGTACCAACAAAATTTGAAGGATAACTATAATACATTCAGATGTTAATGCCTAGTAAAAATATTTGCTTGCAAGAGTTTAAGTAAGTACCAGACTGGAAAGCTGCAGCTTTGGAGGCAAAATTACTGAGCAGCGTAAGAAATTAGCATGGCACCATTTTCACACGTTATACAATACAGCTGTTCTTATGCATGCAAGGAGCAAATCCTGAAATACTGAGCTGGGGCTTCTGCAATTATAAACAAAGAGTCAGAATCCACAGAGGGAGTTCAAATGATAAGAAAATCTAAATTGCCCTGGAAATCTGCATAGCTTTTCTTTCTACACAATCTGGCATGCAAAGTAATACAACTTTTCACTTAGTAAGATTTTTATTGCTTAAGATATTTAAGCAATTGTGAATGGTTCAGAATGAAGTCACCTAGAAAGAAGCAAACTAGTGATCTGAAGTAAAAATTACAAACCCAAATATTTATGTATCACCCTAAGCAAGCATGGCATAAGCATCTATATTTTGGTTTCTCTACAGGCTTTGATGACAGTGTAGTTGGAAAGTTTCTGCCAAGGCATCATTCTGTTATAAAAAATACAATATTTAGCAAAATTAACAAAAGTTTACCATCAACATAATTTATAACAATGTTTTTACCAATCTGGATGTTTGTTTACTATAAAATAAAGACAACACTCGTCTTTTCAATTTTATCAGGAGATATCCTGCCATCAAACCAGTGATAGTGTCAATTTCCCTTTAGGTTACATTCACATTTATAACCTGGAAATGAAATAAAACTCCTTTTGTCACATCAGTGTGAAAGGCTGCCCAGGCTCAACCATTTACCTCCTCAGTCATCAAAACCAGTGTATTTTTAAGACTTTTTCAACTCCTTTGTTTTTTAGGAATGGTCCAGAAATCTACTGAAAAATGGGAATAGCTTACCTGAACAAGGAAAATAATGAGAAAATAGAAGTTAGCTATTCTTCTGAATTGCTCAAACAAATTTTTCGGTACAAAGTTCCAAAAAGTGTACTGAAAATAAATGCACAAATTATCAGTGTTCGTAAGAGAAGTATTACGCACATTCTATGTTCTAAAAATCAAACAAATTCATAATTAACAATTCAAGATTAAATTAAACAAGAGGTAGGAGTATTTTTGCTACTTTGTTTAATAAGTTATTAAAATGAAATCTTAAATTGGCAATCACATATTCTTGGAATTGTATCAATTTTCTGAACTGTGATAATCTTGGTACTAGGGACTGAAATAATTTTTGACTAGCAACAATGCTTCTTCAGAGATCTAGTCACAGAAGTTTATTTAAGCCATCAACAGATTTTAAAAACATCTTAGTCACTTCAAACAGCACCTCTAATTCACTTCCATTTTGTATGCATGACTTGAGGAGGTAGGTGGCACTCAGAGTTAACTATGCAGCCATTGCAATTTGACCATATAAAAGTTGTCAACCCCTCTTCTGTTCCTTGGCTTGGATGCAAACGTACTCCTCAAAATAAACTATAGCAGTGAATAAGAGAAAACAGCTGCATGTTTCTCCACTGATCTTGCAAATTATCTACAGTTTAATAAAATGACATAAGAAACAGTATATAAAAGTGCAGACAGAAAATGCAAAAACTTCAAAGGAAAAAAATCAGATAAAAGTGAGAAAGGACCTTACATCTCCTAGCCCCTTCCCTGCAGCAGGTTCAATCACACTCTTTTTACACAGCTTACTCTGTAGCTCCAAAAAAATTTGCAAGGATTGCTTATTTGAACACATGTAAAAATGTCAGCTAGAACTATGTGAAAAGGTGCGAAAAATGGCTTGAGAAAACTAACACTGTATCATCTTATTATACAAATTATCATTTGACACATAATAAAATGCCAACTCCAAGGGAACTTTCATTTCAAAGGAGACGGGCAAAGAAGCTTCTCCTAACTTATTTGCTCTGCTACAAATGTGCCTTATCTCTTCTTGCTAGATTGCACTGACACTTGCCCATACACAAATTATGCCATGAGTTAGACATCTTCCGAATTTGGCCCCAAAAGCAAAGACACCCAGAGCTCTAGAAGGATAATACCTCTATTTCATCTGCAGATGAAAAGGACCCTCGAGAAGCATGCCTTAGCTTTACCTGAAACTTCTGCTTTATTATACAGAGTAATCTTCTTACTTGTTGGGGGTTAAAGCCTGGACACGTGCAAGACATAAGAACAGAATGTTCTTTTTCTATCATGTGCCAAAAATCAGTATATATTCTAAATATGTCCTAAGTAAACACTTCTCCTGCTTAACAGTTACCTCAATAATAAATCACCTGTGAGGAAGCCAGAACTCAAGCAGGCATACATGCACCAGCTGGAAAGTCAAGTGCTCTCATCTTGCAATCAGAATACTTTTCATCAGGCTGGAATGCAGCTTACACTGCCCACTGCCCCGCGACTTATCTTGGAATTTTTGGAGAGAACTGGTTAGGCTTGATTATTTTTCCTTGCACAACAGCCCCGATCCTTCAAAGCCACTGTTATGACATATGAGAATCTAGACTCTGTTCTACAATAGTAATTTTATATTTTCATCATTAACTTTGATTATCAGGCAAGCTATCTCTGTTTTCTAATCTCATGCATTTATTTTTATGAATCTCTGCCTGCTCAGAATGAAAAATGAATAGAGGTTTTGGCAAAAAACTTTCGTTCACATTTTCACATTTAGCTCTTTTGATAGAACAAGTGTTTATTCCATGTTAAAGGGGTTTTTTGACTGTTAAAAGTTTGATGACTTCTCCAAGCTCCCCAAATCGCCATTCATAAAATACAAATGTACTTTTTTTATTCAAGAACTTCCATTTCAAATCTCCTAGCAGGTTATTGACTACTTATATGGTGACAGCATACTGTTGTCAGCCTAGACATTTAAAACATCCAATTGAGGAAGTCAAGTAAATTAGTTAAAACAACAATCTACAAAAAGGTTTAATGTTCACCTTTACGCTTAGTATCTGAGTCTCCTCATATTTCAACCTCAGTTCACAGCTCTCCTTGTCAAGCAGTGGTCTTTCCCACAGCTCCACCTTTGATCAGCAGCTCTCTTACCTGAATAAATGTGAATAACCTGGGAGCAGATCACTTTCACAGTCTGAGAGGTGTTACTTCAATCTCATGCTTCTTTTAACTCACAGAACTTATTATCAAACAATCTGACAGACTTTCAGCACTTTATTACCCTGGGTTTCAGACATACAAAGTACATCTTTATTCTGCTCATTCTTCAAAGGAGAAGTAACCATTTTTGAAGGTGTTTAGGCCAGAAAGACAGACCACTAAGATGTCTAGACAGACACCCACCCGCTCCCCTCCACCGCAGCCATCAGGAGCTCAGAGCAGTATCTACAAATGGATGATTAATGTTTAGCCACAATAATCGCTCCCAGGAGAAACAACAGAGTAAGTTGCCAGTCAGAACAAGATTTATCTCCTGACTGGATTCAAGACAGTTTCTCTACCCTGGTTAGGCAGGGACAAAATAAAAATCTTCAAAGAAAAGAAAAGACATTAAAAATTAAGATAGTGAATACCGCAGATTACTGTGTCCAGATAGAGAGCTAATACCATCTCTCTTCTTCAGATAGTTTCTAGTCACGCTCTTTGTAAATTCTGACAGCACCTTATGTATATATTAACTACCTTTCTTCACAATAACTCATTGAAGGAATTAAGATTATTCAAATAGTTACGCGCTTGAAGCTTTTAAGCTGGCAAAATCCTAACTGATCTTTTTCAACTGCTGCAAAAGACTTAGAGGCCAGAGCACGTACAAGTCTTCTGCATGCAGCAGATAATACGTCAGACAGCAAGTAGTAGCTCAGTATTCATCCAAGAGATGAACACATTGTGCAAACAGATGCATCTGAAACACTGTGCAAGGAACTGTAACATAAGCGTGTCTGGACTCAAAACAACACAAGTAGATTTTCTTTCCATTTATAATCATGATAGCACTTGCAGTTCTGCTGTATTTCTGTAATCATGTGCTTGGACTACTCATATGCACATCTGCAGTACTCCTGCTCACGCCCCTGCTCCATCTCACCAGTTCTTGCATCATCTTTGCTAATGCAATGTTGCTTCCAGCTCCAACACCTCCTTGTTAGAGTCAGTCCCATGAATTCAAAAGTCACAGAATCACAGAATGGTAGGGGTTGGAAGGGACCTCTGTGGGTCATCTGGTCCAACTCCCCTGCCGAAGCAGGGTCACATACAGCAGGCTGCACAGGACCTTGCCCAGGTAGATCTTGAATACCTCCAGAGAGCGAGACTCCACAACCTCCCTGGGCAGCCTGTTCCAGTGCTCCGTCACCCTCAGAGGGAAGAAGTTCTTCCTCACGTTCAGTCGGAACTTCCTATGCTTCAGTTTGTGCCCATTGCCCCTTGTCCTGTCACTGGGCACCACTGAAAAGAGCCTGGCCCCATCCTCCTGACACCCACCCTTAAGATATTTACAAGCATTTATTAGGTCCCCTCGCAGCCTTCTCCAGGCTAAACAAGCCCAGCCCCCTCAGCCTCTCCTCATAGGAGAGATGCTCCAGTCCCCTCACCATCCTTGTAGCCCTCCGCTGGACTCTCTCCAGTAGCTCTTCATCTTTCTTGAACTGGGGAGCCCAG